>Ga0164318_10008307_pt1 | contig 10085 bp, 10 predicted proteins | sample GuaBasSedimGuay9_FD_113734 | JGI IMG/M metagenome (GOLD analysis project Ga0164318, IMG submission 113734) | Subseafloor sediment microbial communities from Guaymas Basin, Gulf of California, Mexico - Guay9, Core 4571-4, 0-3 cm | ecosystem: Environmental > Aquatic > Marine > Hydrothermal vents...
CGCCCATAGCTCAATTGGATAGAGCGTTTGACTACGGATCAAGAGGTTAGGGGTTCGACTCCTCTTGGGCGCGCCATATATTTCGGGAAGTAGTTCAGCTTGGTAGAGCGCTTGGTTTGGGACCAAGAGGTCGCAGGTTCGAATCCTGTCTTCCCGACCATCAGTAATGTAGTCTATGGCTTGCACTAATATATGCCTTTTTACTAGATAAAGCGGTTAAAAGTGTAAAATCATAGTAATTATATACAAAAAAAAGACAATCTGAGGAACATTTCCTAGAATTGTCTTTTTTTGTAGTTGATTTGTAAAAATGAAGCACTTGCTCAGTTGCATGGCGGTAATTATTTAAATACGGCTCTATAAGTAAGTTTCAAGGTTCTATTTTTATGTTGCAGTTTGTTGACATGTCTTTTTAGGATTTTTAAACTCTTTAAATTATGTAATTTTACTTGAGTTTTTGATTGATTGTTATTATCTGATGTAAAACTAAAGTAAATACTTTTGTTACCTTTAATAATGATTTTTTGAATTACAATCTTTAATACATGTTATTACCTTTTTCTCATATCGGCCATTGGTTCATCAAACATAAGAAGAAGATCATTAATTAAATTAGCACTGCTACAAAAGTGGGGCATGCATAGTCCTTTTCGCTAAGTGAAAAATATGTGGACGTACAATCAATATCTGAAATTATATTACATCTAGGTATAAAATGCAAAACGGAACTTCCAGGTCCTATCATTTTTTTACTACTCAGGTTAAAATAAAAAACATAACTATTCATATTATTAAAAATATCATATTGTATGTTATAGTTAAATATGAGGAATGGAGATATTTTTATGAGAAAAGTTTTAATTTTAGTTTTAATGACTCTAATACTGTTACCTACTATTGGATATAACAGTGTTAACGCTGATTCAACTTTTAAAGTTTCAGATGCAATTGACTATGTTTTGGAAGGAGATGGTTTCTTAATAGTTGGTAACTCAACCACTTTAACTGGTGAAATCTTACAAAATATAAATACAAAAATCAACGATGGTTATTACGTATTAATTTATGATTTTAGCTATAAGTCATCATCTATTGATGAAGATTTGTCTGATGAAAAAGTAATTGCAACAGCATACTATTCTGAAGGAGATTTTAATGCTAGGAAAACTTTATCAACAAATGAAACCAACTATGGACAAATTAAAAAAGATATTACCGATTTTTTCTTGGAATTCATGAATGATGAAGACTATAAACCAGGTAATTCAATCTCTTTATCATTAAATTCGAATCTAGTTCGCCAGTTTTACTAAGCTATGAAACAATGGCAACTACATCAACTTGTGATTTTGTAAAAACTGAAGTAGAATCTGGAGAAGAAGCAGTAAAACCCTATGGAAAAATAGTTTATGTTACGAATGTATATAGATGTAATGTTGACCCTGATTTTGATGTTTACATGGTAGACACAGCTGCCGAGTTCATTCCGGGGCATGCACTAAGAAATTTAGGGGATACAACGTATGATAAATGGGATAGTGAAGAAGCACGTCAAAAAACTAAAATACACCAATTTGTTGCATACTATTATGGATACCCATCTTATGGAGAAGAACCTAACGTATTGGAGTATTGGCCTAAAAATTCTCCGTTAATTAGAACAATTAGTACGTCTTTTGGTGTAGGAGCTACATTAGGAGTATCACAATCTGATGGATTTCATGGTGAATTAACAGCAAATTTTGGTTATTCACAAAGTTATACAACAACAGATCCAACTATGAGCGCATCTACAATAACAATTGGTGAAGAATATGGATGGTATTTTGATTTTTCAAATTGGTATGACTATACCCACCACTTCCAATCTGGACAAATGGTTGAAATGGAAAATGGAAACCACAATGGAACATTTTTACTTACACATGATTTTTGGTTCCAAGTAGATAAAGTATTTGGAACAAACAAATACATTACATTTAGCCCAACAAGAACTGTATTTGCATTAAATTAAAGGAGAATTATATGGAAAGAAGAGAATTAACAATGAAAGCAGCAAGAGTATTAGTCTTTATATCATTAGTAGTAATTAGTATTATTAATTATTTTTCAGAAAATAAATTTTGGAGTTTAGGTCAGTATCTGTTTAATAATACTGTTTTGATTACTGGGATTATAGGACTGTTTATAGAAGTCTATAGGAAGAAGTAAAACTTTGTACTTTCAAGAATTTAAAACTTTTGATGAAAATCAACAAAAAAAACTGGAAATATTATTTCCAGTTTTTTTTGTATATCTATACATTTTTGTAATAGGAAGACAATAGTTAATTAGATGATCTAAAAAAGTTGTAGAGTACTATCCAAGTTAATAATGATTAAGTGGTAAGGTGATTACATTTTGTTGTAATTTTGATACAATATTTACAATCATAGATATAATATTTAGGATATAACATTGTTATTTATTACAAATGATATAATAGAAGCAACTAGGAAAGTTGTATGTCGCTTTTTTCATACCTTAGGGGGGGCCGTGTGTCCTAGAAAATCGTGGCAGTGCACTGGACATATTAAGTATTCGGATCAAACAAATGGGTCAAACATTTACTATCAAGATTCTGATGACGACTTAATTCATATGGGTGATTTACGAGACTTCCAGACAGGAAGTTCTACATTTACATCAAACATTGATGCTGCTTTTGTTGAATTAAGAAATGGATTTTGGATTTATCATGACTTTTATCCATCAAAAACATTTATGAATAATGAAACTTATCAAACTGCACATTCAAATTATGTTATTATTCAGAATATGGGTGTTCATATGTATGGTGCAACATCTGGAGAGCAATTAGGGACAGTTGTAAGTACAAGTTTTTCTTATACACATGCATCGGGTGATAAATATACTGATGTTGTCAAGTCAAACTATACAAGGGCAGGTGGCGATTCGGGTGCTGGAATTGCTTTTTGGAGATATGTAGGAAGTGCATCTTCTGTATATGATGCATGTGGTATTCATAGTGGTGTTTATTTTGATCTATGGGGAAATGAATTTGCAATATTCTCTAAGATTGACAATATAATGGATGAGTTCAATCTATCTGATTACTAATAATCTAAAAGAAAAAGTAAAAAAACTAACATCTAATTATTAGGCGTTAGTTTTTTTTCGTATTGAATGAAAGACTATCAGTCATTATATGATAATCTTTTTCTCACTTCATATTGAAGTTTTATTCAAATTCAATGGGTACTAAATAAATTTGGAAAAGTAAAATTTTAAGTCGTTCTAGTCTTTATCTAACGGCACAATATTTACCTGTAAAAGACTAAGTATTTACACTATTTCTTTAAAATAATAGGATATAATATTTGTAGAGATTTCACATAGGAATACATTATTTATTTAAGTTATAATCCCCATAACTCCACCTAATATTGGACAAGGGTTTAAGTAGGGATTTACTAAATTGTTTTAATTAAATTAGCCATTTCTTTGTTATTGCTTTAGGAAGCAATGAGCAAAGACAACAGGAAAGTGCGTGCAACAAGGTTAAGACAAGACTGTGGAGTTGAGGGGACTTCAATGTATATTTATGTCTCGATATACAACTTATCAAATTATTAACCGTCATTTGTTGCAACAGAGGTTAAAATTACCGCCATTTGTTACATCACACCCATTAATTAATAAAATGATGATTTTTAAAATCATCATTTTTTAATATATAAAAAGCGCGATTAGCGCTCTTTATACATTTCTATAAATTGGGATACTAAAGTTGGATCAAACTGTGATCCGGCTTTTTTCTTTATTTCAGCTAAGGCTTTGGAAATAGAAACAGCTTTTAAGTAATTACGACCATCAATCATTATTTCAAAAGCATCAACAATGGTAATAATCCTTGATAATAAAGGTATTTCTTCACCTTTTAATTGTTCAGGATAACCAGTCCCATCAAAATGTTCATGATGGTAATATAAACTTTCTACAATATTCTGTAGCTCAGGAATTGCTTGAACTAAGCGTTTACCAATTTCTGGATGCATTTTGATAACTTTCCAGTCTTCTGAAGTTAAATCTTTAGGGGTTTGAAGAAGGGCTTCGTTAATTGAGATTTTCCCGATATCGTGGAGTCTTGCTAGAGAAAGTAAAGCTAAAGTATCCTCATTATTAAGTTTTAATTGACTTGCGAATTTTTTGGCAATTTCAATTTTCTTTTGAGTATGTTCGCGGTATCCACTAGTTTTTTCCATTAAACTTTTTTCTAAAGCGTTAATCAAGTCACTTCGCATAGTTTTTCCTTCAATTAGTTTTTCATGATACATTCTTTCTTCGGCTATTTTTAGAATATCATAAGGATTTTCAATACTTTCTGTTTTAGTAGCGCAACCTAAAGAAATACTAGGTGTAATTGGCTTATACATTGATTTTTTACATAAATCCTTAATTCTGTGATAAACTTTTTGAGCGTCATTATAAGAGGTTTTAGGAAGTAAAATAACAAACTCATCGCCACCCCATCTTGCCACGATATCTTCACTTCTTGTTGCTTTCTTAAGGATTTTTGCAATTTCAATAAGTAATCTATCTCCTTCTAAATGACTAAAGGTATCATTTAGTAATTTAAGACCATTAAGATCCCCTAAAATCAAGGTAAGAGGTAATTGTCTAGGGGTATCAAGACGTTTTAATTGTTCTTCAAAATAAAAGCGGTTATATAGGGTTGTCAAATAGTCATGGTTACTTGCGAAGCGAATTTGTTTTTGCGTTTCACGTTCTATCGTTGTATCACGGATAGCTAGGATTCCGCCATGATCAATCCCCTTTTCATAATCAATTAAGGAAACTGTAAACTCAACGAACAGCTCTTTATCATCATTATTAGTAATTAGACTAAAAGTACCATCACTGGCGTAATTTTCCTTTTTTCTAAGGCATTTATTAATAATCTCTGCAAAGGTAATTGTTTTAGAATTAGAATAGATTCTAAAAACATTGTAGACTTTTTTATTAATTAGATTACGATGATCATCAATCAACTCTTTAGCACGATTATTAATAAGTGAGATTCTACCACGGTTATCAAAAACAATAATCCCTTCGCCTACACTTAATAATGTTGCTTTTAACTTCTCATCAACATCTTTAAATTGTCTAGCACTTTCAACTTTATCAGTAATATCAATAACTGAGTTTAAAATGTAAGTTTTATCATTAAGCTCAATTGGGGTAGAATGTACTTCAACATTAATAATTTTCCCATCTTTAAAGCGATGTTTAAAATGTAAATATCGCTTTTCTTCAACACGAGCTTCATCAATTTCAATTTGAACTTTATCATTAGGTAAAGTGTTAATATCTTTAATGTTTAATGTTTTAAATTCTTCTAAAGTGTAGCCATATATTCTAATTGCAGTATCGTTAGCATCTTCGATTTTCCCAGTGTTTGCATCAATTAAAAACATAACAACGTTATTTTTTTTGAATAAATTACGGTATTGTTCTTCAGAATTAATGGTTTTAATATTTTGGAAAAAACGATGTCTTTGGGTTAGCATAAATTCTGAAATTAACAATCCACCTAAGGGGTAGATAATCGTTAATGGGAAAGCTATTTGATCAATAACAAATAGTTTTATATCACCAGGTAAGGTTAATAAAAGACCTACCATAAAAACTTGGATTAATAATGAAAAAAGATATAGTTCTAACCAAGTAATTTTATATTTATCCATTTTAGGATTTTTAAGTCTAAATTTACGCCATAACAGTCCCATTGCTCCAGCGGTAATTACCCATAAGATTCCGGTAAAAGCCCCAGGCCCACCAATATAAAGGTGATAGACAATCATTGAAACGGCAACCATCATTGTAGGGATAAAACCAATAAACATTCCAGTAATACTTAAAAGAATTGATCTAGCGTCTAAAATAACACCAGGTGCTAGTTCATAAGAAGTTGACATAATGACAATCCCAACAGAAGAGATTAATAAACCCATAATAAATCGCTTCCAAAAATCACTTAATTTGGAATTGAGTGGGAAAATTGAATAAACAGCAGCAATACTTAATAGTAATAAAATATTCTCTAAAAATGCTGTCACAATTTCAAAATTCATACGATCTCCCCTTTCCGTAGTTAAATATATTATACTATAGAAATTGTTATTAGTAAAATCACACTTTCTTTGGGGAATTAAATTGTGTTTCATTAGTAAAATAAGTATAATAATGATAAAGTAAAAAGAAGAAAAAAAGGAGAAAACTGATGAAAGATAATCAAATGACAGAAGTAAAAAAAAGTGAAGAAGCTGCAGAACTCCTTTTTACGTACATAGGGAAAAAATATAAATTAGTCTTTTTTAGTAAGGCTAGTTTAAATGACAAGTTAGAAATAGATGTCTCGTTAATAGATGATACTTATTGTATTTTAATTGATAAAGAATTTTTTAATAAAACGTTAAAAGATAATCAAAATGCGCTTGCAGAATTGGAAAAAGTTATTAGTTATAACCGTGGAATTACCGGCTATTTTTATTATGGGGTATGGTATTTATTCTTTCTTTGGATATTTCATTCCTATCCAAACATAATCGGAGGTTATCTCCTTTATAATCTTCCGTTTTATCTACAAATAATTGGGATAATTTTTATTTACGGACTAACTTTATTATTACCGTTATTTTTAATGTTTAAAGAAATAAATAACAAGATTAATAATGTTCCTTCAGGAAAACTGATGTTACATTATTTAAAAGATGAAAAATACCAAAATATGATGGTACAATTTCGCAAAACTAATAATCTTAAGAAAAAGTGGTGGGAAAATCCCATTATAATGAGGCAAATATCGCCTTTTCATAACTTAGGGAAAAAAGTGATATTCGGCTATTCATTATTAATTATATTTCTCCTTACACTTTTAGCGTCTTTTTACTTAACTGTTGATGTTCCCTTTAGTTATTTACCAAAACTTTATCAGGAAAAGACACTCCTTGATTATAGTAATACTGATATTATTAAAACAAAATATCAATTTATTGAAAAAACAACTTCTTTAAATTTACCCCTTAATTTAGAAGTTTGTGGTAATTATTTTTGTAATAGGTTTGATAACCTAATTTATGATAATGATTTTAATTTAATTGACTTGAATAATTATCTTGAAGATGGTGAATCATTTAGTCAAATTTTAACAATTAATGATGGAATTATTGTTTTTAACTATTGTAAAGAAGAGGGAAATGAAAGATCATATAAAGTGGTAAATTTGGAAACTAATACAATTATCGTTCAACTTGATTCAACCACTTTAAATTTAGATGTAGATTTTTATATTTTTATGGATGCTGGTGTAAACAATAATGAAATTTATTTATCCGGTGAACTCCAAGATGGAACTGAACGCTCAGGATATTTAGTTAAAATTGATAAGAATGGAAATCTTATAAGTTATCAATCAACAGATGGATTAATTATTTCCACAATAACAATTTATAATGATTTTTTGTATTTAACAGAAGTTTCATCTCAAAATGATCAAAATACAGTTTTTAAACTTTTAAATTTAAATTTAGAGGTAATAGATAAAAAGGTTGTTAGTAATTTACGGACAATTTACAGTGTAGTAATTGATAATAAAATATTTATTAGGACATTAGAGAAGGGAATGAGTAATTATTATCAATTATCAACATCATTAGCTTTAGAGAAAGAATATTCATACATTTCAAGTGCAAATTACATTCATGCAACTAAAAAGAGTTTTTACTCGGGAATCACATTGAAAAGTTTCCGAGAATTTAATAATGATTTTAAAATTATTAATAAAGGGCTTGAATGTTTTGATTGTAATAACGAAGAATATTTTAATGAGTATTATTTCATTAAAAATAATGATAAACTTTATGCCTTAACAAATGACTATGTGTTAGTTTTTGAAGAAACAACAAACGATAACTATTCTCTTTCAAGAAGCCCGTTAACAAATGAAGGGTTTATGCTCTTTTTAGCGGTTTATATTATTCCAATGACCATTTGGGCAAGTGGGGTATCAAGAAGAAATAAGGAAACTTTAATTACAAATAAATATTTTAAAGAATTATTAAATAATAATAAGACCTAAAAAGATTGTGTTTACTGTCTTTTTTAGGTGATAAACATTGACAAAAGAGGGGATATATACTATACTTTTAAATGCAGTAAAAAGTAATTATTTAGTTGGTCCCGTAGCCAAGTGGCTAAGGCAATGGACTGCAACTCCGTGACCACCAGTTCGAATCTGGTCGGGACCTCCACGCAGATTACAAAAATCGCGAAAAATTGCTTTCTATGGCTAATTATAGCCATTTTAAGACGTTCAGATTCGCGATTTTTTAATAATATTTTATGCAGTATGTAAACCATAAAATGCGTTTCTCAAGACCGGATTTGTATTAAGTTTATCCTTAAATATCTGTCTGGGTGTTTGTTTAAACATTATGTGTTGTGAAATTGAGTAGTATCTTTTAAATGTATATAACTTTTACATCATCTAAAAGGAAGAAATCACGAGTTGATTTCTTCCTTTTTTCTAATGAAATATTCTATTAAAACATCAAATGGATTTTTATTAAATTCTTTTACGAGTTGAGCGAAGAGCTTTGTAGTTGCTTCGAAGGGTTCAATTGATATTGTATTTGATATAGCCTTTGCGATGAACTCTTCAGCCTCTGAGAACCTTTCAAGTTTATATAATGCTAAAGCCCTTGTCTGATATAATTTCGTTAGTGATCTAGAGAAAGAGTTTTTAAGACAATAATCAATACCTAGAGAGTTTATTCTAAGTAGTTCATCTAGTCTATTAAGTCTTCCAAGCAAAATTGAAACATTTGAATAGATTGGTGCTATCAAGTCTCTCTTCTCAGGACTCATGTATATTGATTCTGGATTTGCTAGAATATTAATTAACTGGTCTAAAGCTTGGACTTTTTCCGTCTTCACTTGGATTTCCGCTAGCATAAGTAAAAACAATATATCCACAAAATCAAAAACCTCATTTTTACAACATTCATCGATATTAATATTATTTCCAATCTCTATAACTGCTTGATCACTAGTATATTCTTTTTGTTTGTAACGATATCTTATTTTACAGTATTCTAATAACCGCTTATTTTGAACGGTTAAATAGGAATGTTTAAAACCCTTATCAAGTATTACTTTAGCTTCGATATAGTTTTTATTTATTATCAAGTTATATAAATTTTTAAGAAGCTTAAAATCATATTCATCCTTTTCATTCAGTGTGAAATAGAAATCCCGAGAACTGATTCCGAGTCTTTCACAGAATTCAAGAAGCCTAATGTCGCTTACATTGTTCACTCCGCTTCTATATTTTCTATATTGGCGATCATCACATATTCCATCACATAGATCCTTAATTGTGATGTTCTTTTTACGTCTTATATTGTCTAAGTGAAACATATAGCTTTGTCTTATCCTATCCATGACTACCTCACTTTTTGAAAAACGGAACTTCCAGGTCCTATGCAAATTTATGATTTTATTATACCATAAACTCATAAGGAGGCAAAAATGAAAAAGAGAATAGCGATACTTGCTATCCTCGTCTTGAGTTTTTTCGCTTTTGCTTTTTCAAGTCAAATTGCTGTACGAGCCGATGGATTTGATGATGTTGATTTAGAAGAAGTAGTAATCGAATCACAATAGATAAGGTGCAAGTAAGAAAACAGTAGATATTAATCTACGTTTTCGCATTCAATTTTTTCATTTAAAGATACCCATGACAATAGAAGAAATCATCACAATAGAATTTGAAGGATTATCACAGACAATCATGCAGTATTCAAATGATAACTTTATTAAAAGTTATGCAAAAAAACTATTAAGTATTGAGTTTCCTAAAGACAGAAATTTGTTGATTAAACTTGTAGATTACCTCACAACCTGGTATTCAAGCAAAATAGAAGAAATAAAATCTAGTGATTTTGTTGTAGCAAAGGAAGCTCATCTTAAATGTTACAAAATTCTTATGGACTTAAAAGAACAACTCTATAACAATAATTGAA
>Ga0164318_10008308_pt1 | contig 10084 bp, 6 predicted proteins | sample GuaBasSedimGuay9_FD_113734 | JGI IMG/M metagenome (GOLD analysis project Ga0164318, IMG submission 113734) | Subseafloor sediment microbial communities from Guaymas Basin, Gulf of California, Mexico - Guay9, Core 4571-4, 0-3 cm | ecosystem: Environmental > Aquatic > Marine > Hydrothermal vents >...
ATGTTGCTCGTCTTAGGCATCAACATAGCTCCGCATTATCACGCCGATCCGCCTCTCTTTGACAGCAAAACGGTTCCAACCTATTATAGTTCGAACCGCTGAAGTTGCATCTGTGATTCATGAAGCGACTTGAATATCAGATCTCCGCCAGGAAGCTAGTTGATCCTACGCTGAAGGTAGATCAAGACGCAGGGCCCTTCAAAGAGGCAAAGCCATTACACAACCCTCTTACAGACGAGAAACCTATTGGTGGAGTAATTGCCCGGATGACTCTTCCTTCCACATTTGCATCGCGCGCTGTTCGGAGGCACAAGACGAGCCCCTGTGCGAGGGCGACACACGACCTGTGTGATCGGTGAGGTCGATGTTGTTGACAATGGAAATCGCTTTGGACAGACTTGCTATATGCTCAGGGCGCGCTCGACAGGCATGATGCCTAATTAGCACCCTTATCGCTTAATGGTTACTGGGGGGCCACAGGCCTTCCCTACCGGAGGCTAGTTGGCAGGCTGATACAGCTGGCGCTTGAGCGGCACCGCCAGAAAGCCGCCAAGCAGGATTATCGAGGATTGAATATGGTCGGCAGAGATGACGTTCAGAGTGTAATCGAAAGCATCGTAGCTAAACTCGTGGCCAGCTATAAGCCACACAAGGTGATACTCTTCGGCTCTCAGGCCCGGGGCGGTGCACGGCCGGACAGCGACATTGATCTGTTCATCATCAAGGATACGAAAGAGCGCATGATTGACCGCTGCGTCGAAGTGCGACGGATCGTCTCCGACCCCAAGCGCCTCACCGGCCTGGAGATTATTGTCTTGACGCCCTACGAGGTGTCGAGCCGAATTGCAGTCGGGGACCAGTTCATCGCGGAGATCATTGAGAACGGCACGGTCCTGTATGCCTCGTAACAACTCCTTGTATCCTTTTGATTGGCTTCGGATTGCCCGAAAAGACCTGGAGCGTGTCAACCGTTTGCTCGAGGCTAATGACCCCGAGGCGGCTGGTTTTTTCCTGCAACAGGCGGTGGAGAAGTTCCTCAAGGCTTTTCTTTTGTACAATGGCTGGAAGCTTCAACGTGTGCATGATCTTGAGGTTCTCTTGAATGAGGCGCTGACTCATGAGGCCAGCTTCGAGCAGTTCCGCGCCGCCTGCCAGAGGATCACTCAGTTCTATATGTCTGACCGGTACCCACTGGTCTTACATGGTGGTTTGAGAGAAGACGACGTTCGGCGCTCGCTCAATGAGGTGATTGGGTTGGTCGAGAGGATTGAGAAAGAGCTGGCAAGCATTAGTGGCAATAGCGGGAAAACATAGCTTGAGGTTGAAATCATTCTCACCAGAGATATGCATGCTCTGAGGCATATTACTGATCCGAGCAGTGACAAGCGGAGCTGCGTTTTCTCGGTCGGTGAATCTACACCCAGTTCCTGTTTAACGGACCTCCTGACAGCTCGGCCCTTGGAGACTTTCCGCCCCTTCACGGTGAGGCGGTGAGCAACGAATTCCTGCCAGACGAAATGGCCCTGAGCAAAGTGCAAATGACCAGATTGCTCTCAATGGGGTGGCGGCCGCCTGTTTGGGAAGGGCACAACTACATTGGGAACTTCTTTCGAGGTTGGCACGAAATCGGGGAGGAATCTCTTGTGCAGATCGCACGAGAGATACTACGCGTATTCACTGATGTCTATGGCGTCTGGGCGACTGAAGAAGTTAAGGTCGAATTCCCCGGCTAGTTGATGGCAGTATGCAAGCGACTCGTGCTAGCACTTCTCGTACGACTGTATTCAGAGGCAGCCGATGACGGTTGATGAATTCACAAGGCTGTTGCGAAGTTGGGCGGCAAGAGAGTATAAAGAAGCAGTCAGGAATTAGTTACTTAATAGATAATTTGGAGGCGTGAGATGATTGCAGACTTCAAGAACGAGCCCTATGTTGATTTCTCCAAGCCGGAGAACAGGAAGAAGATGGAGGAGGCCATTGCCAAGCGGAAGTCGGAGGCCGGCAAGGAATACGAGAGCGTGATCGGTCGGGAGCGAATCCGGCTGGATGCGAAGCTCAAGAGCTACAACCCGTCGCACAAGGACGAGGTTGTGGGCGTTTTCCAGAAGGCGGGGCCTGACCTTGCGGACAAGGCGATCAAGGCTGCCGATGATGCGTTTGCGTCGTGGAAGTACACCTCCGCCGACATGCGTGCGGAGTTTGCGTTCAAGGTTGCCGACCTTATGAGGAAGTTTAGGTTTGACTTCGACGCAGCGATGGTGCTTGAGGAGGGCAAGAACTGGCTCGAGGCGGACGCCGACACTGCCGAGGCGATCGATTTTCTGGAGTTTTACGGCCGTGAGGCAATACGTTACTCCAAGATGAACCCTGTAACGCCTGTTCCTGGCGAGGACAACGAGCTTCGCTACATCCCCCTTGGCGTAGGCGTGGTTATCTCACCCTGGAACTTTCCCAACGCGATCATGACGGGGATGACTTCGGCGTCGTGGATTTTCGGCAACACGGTGGTTTTGAAGCCCTCGAGCGATGCGCCTCTAATAGCGGCGTTATATTTTGAGCTTCTCCAGGAGGTTGGCCTGCCGCCGGGTGTGGTCAATTTTGTGCCTGGTAGTGGGTCAACGTTTGGGTTCGAGCTGGTGAAGCATCCGAGGTGCAGGTTCATAGCATTCACCGGTTCAAAGGAGGTTGGACTAAAGATCAATGAGGAGGCCGCCAAACTCGCGAAGGGTCAGAAGTGGATCAAGCGAGCGATACTGGAGATGGGCGGGAAGGATACGATAATTGTTGACGAGAACTGCGACCTCGACGCGGCTGTTGACGGTGTCCTTGCATCGGCCTTTGGCTTTCAGGGCCAGAAGTGTTCTGCGTGCTCAAGGGTCGTTCTACTCGAATCTGTCCACGATGAGTTCATCGAGAAACTGATCCCGAAAGTCGAGGCGGTCAAGGTCGGGGACCCGGTTAATCCCGACAACTACATGGGTCCCGTCATCAACCAGGCCGCGGAGGAGACAACTCTCAGATACATCGAAACGGCGAAGAAGGAGGGGGCAAAGCTGCTCTGCGGCGGCGAGAAGGCGCCAGGAGATGGCTACTTCATCAAGCCGACTGTTTTCGATAACGTGAAGCCAGACGACACTATCTCGCAGGAGGAGATATTCGGCCCGGTGCTGGCGGTCCTTACGGCAAAGGACTTTCCCGAGGCGCTGAAAATCGCAAACAACACGGTCTATGGCTTGACGGGAGGGGTCTATTCGTCCTCCCGTGCCAATCTTGAGCGAGCGCGACGGGAGTTCCACGTGGGCAATCTCTACTTCAACCGCAAATGCACTGGCGCTCTGGTCGGCGGCCATCCGTTTGGCGGATTCAACATGTCTGGGACCGACTCGAAGGCTGGTGGACAGGATTATTACCTGCTGTTCACTCAGGCCAAGGTGATTTCCGAGAGAATAAGATAAGGTAGTCATTAGCGGGGAGCGGCGTGCGCAAGCAGGTTGCTCCCCCCTTTCAGAGCTGCGGCCGAGCGCCCTTGCCGCCCGGGCCTGTAACGCCAGTTTCGGCCGCGTCGAGAGGAAATGGCCAGCCCGATAATCGAATTGATGGAGATTGACGTCGCATTGACCATGAGGCTTCGGACGACCTCGGAAAGGCCGTTCCACACACGCGGCGAAGGGCCGTCCTGTGGCTATGGAGGCTGTTACAGCCACATTCAATCCCATTCGCTCCCAACCAGTTTTAGAGCCGACAAGCGCGGACTTCAGTGTTCGAATACATAGGAGCAGTGCACATCCACTCCCACTGTTCGGATGGGAGCGGCTCGTTGAGACAGATCGTCAGGGCAGCAAGGCTCGCTGGAGCGGATTTCATCGTGATCTCCGACCACAACAACATGAGTATCCGCAAGGAGGGGAGCTCGGGCTGGCATGACGGCGTGCTGGTGCTGATCGGCGAGGAGGTTTCTCCTCATTACAACCATTACATGGCGATCGGGATCGAGGAAGAGATTGTCCCGAATCAGGAGAGCGCACAGGCCAATATCGACGCCGTCGCTCGGCAGGGGGGGATAGGATTTCTAGCACACCCGTTTGCGTTTCGCAGGCGGTCGAACGGTTGGGTGGCCCGGTTGGACAGGCTGATTGGGCTGGATGTAACTGTTTACCCATGGCGAGACCTTCACGTGAAGCGTTTCGACGGGATAGAGGTCTGGCAATATATGTATGACTGGGTCAAATCGGTCAACTCGTTCAATATCTTCGCGCATGTTCTCGCTCCCGAGCGGTTCATTACCGGCCCGACCGCTGAGACATTGAAGTTATGGGACGAGGCCAATGCAAGGCGCAAAGTGGTCGGGATAGGGACGCTTGATGCCCACGCCAAGCCGCGCGTGCTTGGAATGTTTCCCATCTGCTCATACAGATACCTTATGGGGACCATCAGGACGCACATCATCTGCCCAGAGCCATTCACGGGCGAAAGCATGGCCGATGAGCGGAGCGTGATCGAGGCGCTTCGCTACGGCAGCTGCTTCTTCGCCAACGACCGGGTGGCAGACTCCAGCGGCTTCAGGTTCTACATAAAATCAGGCGGCGTGACCTACCAGATGGGGGACAAGTGTGCGCTGGCGGATGATACAGAGCTCTGCGTCATCCTGCCTCGTGACGGCGAGATTCGCGTTATTCGCGATGGGGCGCCTGTGTCGGTGACGCATGGCGAGTCGCTATGTAGAAACGTTCGGGCGGGCGGCGTCCTGCGTGTCGAGGCCCGCATTAAGGGCAAGCCGTGGATATTCTCAAACGCGATACATGTTACCTAGTGGCGGGCAGTGGCCACTGGTTCCGGCCGCGGGCACGGTAATTCGGATTGACTCTTTCACGCCTCGTTTGATTATTGGCATAGCCCGGCAAATGAATAATAGATTCAGTCGAGCTGGGGACTGCTGGATGACAACAGCTCAGCGATGGTTTTAACTTCACGGGGACAAGAGGGGCATCTACCGCATGGGACGCGAGAAAAGGCCGGCAAGACTTATCCTCCAGGACGGTGCCATCTTCAATGGCTATCGCTTTGGCGCGGAAAGACCAGTGAGCGGTGAGGTCGTGTTCAACACGGGGATGGTTGGCTACCCGGAGAGCCTCACCGATCCATCGTATCGGGGGCAGATTCTGGTCCTGACATATCCTTTGATCGGCAACTACGGGGTGCCGGGGGACGAGCTCGAGGAGGGTCTATCGAGGCGTTTCGAGTCGGAGCGAATACAGATTCTCGGCCTTGTGGTCGCAGGATACTCGCACGACTACTCGCACTGGAGCGCCTCGAGGTCGCTGTCCGAGTGGATGGTCGAGCACGGCGTTCCGGGCATATACGGCATAGACACGCGGGAGCTGACGAAGCGACTGCGGGAGCACGGGACGCTCGCTGGCAAGATCGTGTATGAGAAGGATGAAATAGAGTTCGATGAGCCGTACAAGCGGAACCTCGTGAAGGATGCGAGCGTCGCCGAGCCCATCGAATACGGACGAGGCAAGCAGCGGATAATCCTCGTCGATTGCGGCGTTAAGAACAACATAATCCGGGCCTTCACCCAGAGGGAGATATCGGTTCTGCGTTGTCCCTGGGATTACGATTTCTCTGGCGATAAGGCAGACGGGATTGTCATATCGAATGGCCCTGGCGACCCAAAGATGTGCCCCGAGACCATCGAGAACGTTCGCAAGGCTCTGTCCCGGAACGTTCCGATTTTAGGGATATGTCTTGGCTCGCAGATACTCGCGTTGGCCGCCGGTGCCAACACTTACAAGCTCAAGTATGGCCACAGGAGCCAAAATCAGCCCTGCGTCGAGACTGGGACCAGGCGGTGCTACATAACGTCTCAGAACCACGGGTACGCGGTCGATGCTGAGACACTTCCGGAGGATTGGCGGGAGTGGTTCTACAACGGCAACGACGGGACGAACGAGGGCTTAGTTCACATCTCAAAGCCATTCTTTGGGACGCAGTTTCATCCTGAGGCGTCGCCGGGTCCGGACGACTCGGAGTTCTTGTTTGACATGTTCGTGCGGGCGATGAGATGACGAGATTCAAGAACGTCCTTGTCTTAGGCTCTGGCGCAATAAGGATAGGCCAGGCGGGCGAGTTTGACTACTCCGGCAGCCAGGCGATCAAGGCTCTCAAGGAGGAGGGGATCAAGACCGTCTTGGTCAATCCGAACATCGCGACTGTCCAGACGTCCGAGCATCTGGCGGACAGGGTCTACTTTCTCCCGATCGACGCCTTTTTTGTCGAGAAGGTCATCGAGAAGGAACGACCGGACGGGATACTGCTGAGTTTCGGAGGCCAGACGGCGCTGAACGTTGGCCTCGAGCTGGCCGAAGCTGGCGTTTTGGAGAAGCATGACGTCCGCGTTCTGGGCACGCCCATTGATGCGATTCTGAATACAGAGGACCGCGACCTGTTCGTCAAGAACGTGAAGGAGGCGGGGCTGAAGGTTCCGTTGAGCACGGCCGCAATGAGCGTCGATGATGCGCTCAGTGCCGCGGATGAGATCGGCTACCCCGTGATGTGCAGGATAGCATACGCGCTCGGTGGCCTGGGCTCCGGCGTGATCCATAATGCGAGCCAACTGAGGCAGAAGGTCGAGATGGCGTTTGCGCACACCGAGCAGGTCTTGATCGAGGAGTATCTTAACGGCTGGAAGGAGCTCGAATACGAGATCGTCCGGGACCGCTTCGATAACTGTATCGCTGTCTGCTCGATGGAGAACGTTGACCCAATGGGGATTCACACGGGCGAGAGCATCGTCGTTGCTCCGGTGCAAACCTTGACCGCGAGTGAGAACTTCAGACTTCGTGCTGCGGCCATCAGGCTGATAAGGCATCTTGGGATCATCGGCGAGTGCAACGTTCAGTTTGCGCTGGACCCCGAGTCGGAGGACTACAAGATTATCGAGGTGAATGCCCGGCTGAGCAGGAGCTCTGCGCTCGCATCAAAGGCAACGGGCTATCCACTGGCCTTCATAGCGACAAAATTGGCCCTGGGCGACGGACTGACGGAGCTGGAGAATATCGTTACGAGAAAGACGTCGGCGTGCTTTGAGCCGGCGCTGGACTACATCGTCCTCAAATACCCGCGTTGGGACCTCAAGAAGTTCACCAACGTGAGCGTCAGCATCGGCTCAGAGATGAAGTCGGTCGGGGAGGTCATGGCGATCGGTCGGAGCTACGAGGAGGTGTTGCAGAAGGCGATTCGTATGCTTGACCTGGGGCTGAAAGGCCTCGTCTGCAACGATCGTTCATTCGACAATCTGGATGCCGAGCTGACCGAGCCTACCGAGCGGAGAATGTTCGCAATTGCCGAGGCGCTCAGAAAGGGCTACACGGTTGAGCGAATCCACGAGATGACTCACGTGGACAAGTGGTTCCTGTCCAAGATGAAGAACATCGTTGAGCTGTGGCAGCTGTTGCAGAATTATAGCCTTGAGAACATGCCTCACGAGCTCTTGAGAGAGGCCAAGCAGATGGGTTTCTCGGACAGTCAGCTTGCGTCCATCATCGGGGTATCGGAGGGCGATGTCCGGAACCGCCGGAAGGAGCTTGGGATAACGCCCTGCATCAAGCAAATTGACACGTTAGCAGGCGAATACCCAGCCAGCGCCAACTACCTGTATTTGACTTACAACGGCGTCGCGGACGACATCGAGCTGAATGGGTCAAAGCAGGTAGTCGTTATCGGCAGCGGGGCGTATCGCATTGGGTCCTCGGTGGAGTTCGATTGGTGCTGCGTGAACACAGTGCTGGCCTTGAAGAAGTTGGGTTACAGCACGATCATGCTGAACTGCAACCCTGAGACGGTCAGCACGGACTACGACATCTGCGACAAGCTCTATTTCGACGAGCTCAGTTTCGAGAGGGTTCTCGACATCTACGAGAAGGAGCTGCCCGGAGGGGTTATCGTCTCAATGGGTGGGCAAATCCCCAACAACCTTGCGCTGAACCTGCACAACGCTGGTGCGAAGATACTGGGCACATCGCCGGTCAGCATAGATACCGCCGAGGACCGGCACAAGTTCTCGAAACTACTCGACAAGTTGGGGATACGGCAACCCGAATGGGAGGAGCTGACCAGCCTGGAAGAGGCGGAGAGGTTCGCTGACAGCGTTGGCTACCCAGTCCTGATAAGACCCAGCTACGTTCTCAGCGGTGCTGCGATGAGCATTGCGCTGGGCAGGCACGAGCTCAAGGAGTATCTGCGAAAGGCGTCGAACGTCAGCAAGGAACATCCGGTTGTGATCACCAAGTTCATCACGGGCGCAAAGGAGATCGAGATAGACGCCGTCGCAAAGGACGGGGAGCTTTACTGCTATGCCGTCTCGGAGCACGTCGAGAACGCCGGTGTTCACAGCGGGGACGCCACGATGGTTCTCCCGCCCCAAAGGACCTACCTTGAGACGATGCGCCGCATCAAGATAATTGCCCAGAAGATAGCACGTGCCCTCAAGATCACAGGCCCCTTCAACATCCAGTTCTTGGCCAAGAGTAACGAGGTCAAGGTGATCGAGTGCAACCTCCGCGCCTCGCGAAGCTTGCCGTTTGTGTCCAAGGTCTTCGGGACTAATTTTGTGGACCTCGCCACTGACGTGATCATGGGCAAGCCCGCGTCAAAAGTGGTTCGTTCTTCCTTCGACCTCGACTATGTGGGTGTGAAGGCGCCGATGTTCTCGTTCACGAGGCTCAAGGGCTCCGACCCTGTTCTGGGAGTGGAGATGTCCTCTACGGGCGAGGTCGCCTGCCTGGGCGACGACTTCGACGAGGCGTTTCTCAAGAGCCTCCTATCCGTTGGCTTCAAGCTGCCCAGGAAGAGCATCCTGCTCTCGACGGGGCCGATCGAGAGCAAAGCAGACCTCCTGAGCTGCACGAAGGCGCTGAAGGAGATGGGCTTCACCCTCTACGCGACCCAGGGCACCGCCGATTTCATGAAGGCCAATGGCATCGAGACCTCGATCCTCCATTGGCCGCTGGATGGCAAAGAACCTAATGCCCTCACCTACATCGCGGAGGGCAAGATAGACCTGGTGATAAACATCCCCAAGAACATCGAGAAGGAGGAGCTCGACAACGACTACCTTATCAGGAGAAAGGCCGTTGACTTCGGCGTGCCCTTGATAACCAACGAGCAGATCGCCAAGCGATTGGTGGAGGCGATTCACAGCACGAGCGTGGATGATCTCAAGGTCCGCAGCTGGGACGAATACCGCTAGGCCTTGCGCGATCGGGCCAGAGCATTGCCGATAGCCGCGCGATCATCCTTTGGTTGGCGAAGGATATCGCCCGAAGGGTTAGGTTGTTGCACCTATCGTTGGTTTGCCTGTAAACTCCTTGTTCAAACAACGCTAAAGACTAGGAGAACACATGACAAATGCACTGATAACAGGCATCACGGGCCAAGACGGCTCATACCTGGCCGAATTCCTGCTCCAAAAGGGCTACAAGGTCTATGGCATGCAGCGGCGAGCCAGCACAATCAACTTCGTCCGAATCGCCCACCTTATCGACCAGGTAGAGCTTCTTCCCGGAGACCTCCTGGACCAAAACTCGCTCAAACTGGCGCTCGAGCAGTCTGAGGCGGACGAGGTCTATAATCTCGCTGCGCAGTCGTTCGTCCCGACGTCCTGGAACCAGCCCATCCTAACGGGCGAGATAACCGGCCTCGGCGTGATGCGCATGCTCGAGGCGATAAGGGAGGTCAACCCGAAGGCGAAGTTCTACCAGGCCTCATCCAGCGAGATGTTTGGCAAGGTCCTCGAGGTGCCCCAGACCGAGAGGACGCCCTTCCATCCCAGAAGCCCTTATGGGGTGGCGAAGGTCTATGGGCACTGGACCACGGTCAACTACCGCGAGAGCTACGGCATGTTCAATTGCTCCGGCATGCTCTTCAATCATGAATCACCCAGACGAGGGCTAGAGTTCGTAACCCGTAAGGTCTCGTTTGGGGTCGCGCGGATCAAGCTCGGCCTCGCAGATGAGATCCGGCTGGGTAACCTCGAGGCTAAGCGCGATTGGGGCTACGCCGCCGACTACGTTGAGGCGATGTG
>Ga0164318_10008309_pt1 | contig 10083 bp, 7 predicted proteins | sample GuaBasSedimGuay9_FD_113734 | JGI IMG/M metagenome (GOLD analysis project Ga0164318, IMG submission 113734) | Subseafloor sediment microbial communities from Guaymas Basin, Gulf of California, Mexico - Guay9, Core 4571-4, 0-3 cm | ecosystem: Environmental > Aquatic > Marine > Hydrothermal vents >...
AAATGATATGTGCAAGGGCAGCGGACGGGAGGACGAGAGAGGTGGGACAGGATGGAAGTGCCGTAACTGCAATGCTATGTGAGGCGTTGAGAAGTGGATTTATAGATGCTGCCGTTGTCGCTGTGCGGACAGAGGACTGGAAAGCCGAACCTTTCATCGCCACCACACCGGAAGAGGTTTTGCGCGGCGGAGGTTCAAAATTCACTGCATGTCCTTCTGTTCTTGGTGTGTGGGAGGCGATAGACCGCGGCTATGAAAATATCGCAATGGTCGGCACGGGCTGTAATATAGAGGCGGTGAGAAGACTTCAAGCGTTGCATGACCCTGCTTTAGAGCTTGACAGAGTGAAAGTCTTAATCGGGCTTTTCTGCACTGAGGCTTTCTGGCATCGTGATCTGGTGGTGTTCCTCGCTGAACGGGGAATAGATATCAAAGAGGTGGAGAGGTTTTATGTTTCAAAGGGGAGATTCATTGTGGTTACAAAGGACAGAGAGCTCAGTATTCCCACCAAAGAACTGGAATCTTGCGTGCGTGCGACATGCAAAATATGTGAGGATTTCACCGCACAGCTTGCGGATGTTTCAGCAGGCTCTTCTGGTTCGCCGGAAGGATACACTTCATTGATAATAAGGACAAAAGCTGGAGAGGAGCTTGTAAGTGTCTCAAAAAAGGCAATAGAAACGAAGAAACTGGATGATGCAGGTATAAAAAAGATAGAAAGGCTTGCTTTTAATAAGAAGATGAGGAATTACGGCAGGATACTGGATCAGATGGGGATTTGTTCCGCGTGCTTAACCAATCCGTATTCTTTTACGTTGCAAACAGGTGATTGAGATGGCAGATATATATGCGAATGCGAGGTCCACCACGGGAACATCCGTGAGAAGGAGAGATGTGAATGCGCTGAGCGGTATGTGTCCGATATGCGTGAAGGAGTGCGAGGTGCTCTGCGAAATAGGAAAGAGTGCGTTCAGAGGAAGAGAAGTATTGTATCCGGAGCCAGAGCAATTTGGATGGAGTACTGCTGCGTCGAACAAGGATTACGGACTCGATTGGTCCGACTTCAACATACTGTCAAGGTTGCGTGGCGCCGAGGGGATAGAGGAGAACCCTGATGTCGCACTTTTCCATAATGTGAACGTTGAATCAAATATAGGAGGAATTCCGCTGAAAATACCTGTTGCAATAGGAGCATTCGGCTCAACAGATGTCGCAAAGAACAACTGGGAAGCGCTTGCGATTGGCGCAGCTCTCTCAGGAATCATCATTATCATAGGAGAGAATGTATGTGGTGTTGACAGAAATTCAGTTTTCACTGATGGAAAGGTTGAGAGATCGCCTGAAATGGAGCGCAGAGTGAAATTATTCAAGGACTATTGGGATGGAAAATATGGAGATGTGGCAGTTCAGACAAATGTGGAGGATCAGAGATTTGGTGTTGACGAATATGTGGTGTCAAAGCTTGAGGTCAACATTGTTGAGCGTAAATGGGGACAGGGTGCAAAGGCAATAGGCGGGGAAATAAGAATTTCATCACTTGAAAGGGCGATTGAACTGAAGAAGCGTGGCTATTTAGTGTTGCCCGATCCTGAGGACCCTGTTGTGCAGAATGCATTCAGAGAAGGTCTTTTCAGGACATTTGAGAGGCATAGCAGGGTTGGATTTCCGAAAGAGGATTTTGTTGAAGATGTTGAGTGGCTGCGCAGCATAGGTGCGAAGTATGTGACAATAAAAACAGGTGCTTACCGCCCTGTTGATGTCGCATGGACAATGAAAATGGCATCAGAAGCCAGGGTTGACTACATCACATTTGACGGCGCAGGCGGCGGCACTGGAATGTCACCGGTTCCGATGATGAATGAGATGAGCACTCCCACAGTATATTTAGAAGCGCAAATACTGAAATGCGCTCGCATTCTTGATAAAGCAGGGAGATATGTGCCTGATATAAGCATGGCGGGCGGTTTCATAAACGAAACGCAGATATTCAAGGCGATAGCACTCAGTAATTTCAACGGAAACAACGGCAGAGGACCATATGTGAAAACGATAACAATGGCAAGATCCCCTCTGACGGCAGCGATGAAGTCCCTTTACTTCTGTGAACTCGCGGAGAAAGGAAAATTGCCGCGAAATTTCGCATCCCTGTACGGAAATTCGCCTGAGAGGTTCTTCATAGCTGCTGAAGCGCTTAAAGCAAAATACGGAGATAAAGTGGGCGGAGAAATACCATGGTCGGCTGTCGGCGTTTACACCTATCTCTATGAACGCATAGGAATAGGATTGAAACAGCTGCTCGCAGGAACAAGGAAATTCAAGCTTGAACTCATAGACAGAAGTGACATCGCAGCACTGACCAGAATAGCATCAGAAGTCACAGAAATACCGATGATACATGAGGTAGAAGCAGATCTGTTTGAAGAAATATTGCTGTCATAGGCTCTTCTCCATTTTTCCCTTTCTTTTTTGTTTCTTTTTGTTTTGTTTTGTTTTTTCTTTTTGTTTTGTTCTGTTTTGTTCTGTTCTGTTTTGTTTTGTTTCTTTGTCTTGTTTTATTTTGTCCTGTCCTGTTTCGTTTTGATTTGGTGAATTTGATTTGGTGAATAATTCAGTAAATTTGATTCAGTGGATTTCGGGCTATCTCTATCAATGATGCCCATTATTCAGATGCCAATTATTCAAATAGCAAAATTCAAACGGCAAATCAGCATGAGCACCCCGCCTACAGAATTGGAAGAACAGCGTTAATGGGAAAAAATTTCTTTTAAAGCAGCGACAAGCTTTTTATTCTCACCTCTCCTCCCGACAGTTATCCTTATGAAGTTCCCGTTCAATCCCAATAAACCGGTTATACTCCTTGCAATTATCCCCTTTCTGTATAAAGATTCCGTCAGTTTATCATCAGGAATTTCAAATTTTGCGAGAATAAAATTTGCGGAAGAGGGAAATGGTTTCATACCTTCTATCTTTTTCAGAGATTCATATAGATATTCGCGATCTCTGACAATTTTATCTTTTATTCGCCTGAAGTATTCAACATTTTTTATCGCCTGTATTGCTGCTTTCACTGCGATTGAAGAAACTGCGAAAGGTTCCCTTATCTTCTCAAGGAGCGAAACAATCTGCTGAGATGCGACGGCGTATCCTATGCGCAAGCCAGCGAGTGCGAAGAATTTTGAGAATGAGCGCACGACAATCAGATTATCATGCTCAACAGAAAGATTGACAACACTTTCCCCTGAAAATTCAGCGTATGCCTCATCAACAACGACAATTGCATTTGTGCACTCAACGATCTTCTCTATCTCAGCGGGATTTATGACCGCGCCAGTTGGATTGTTCGGAGAACAAAGGAAAATGATCTTCGCATTCCTGCCAGAATCAATGATATCATCTGTGGATGGAACGAAGTTGCGCTCCTCTGCCGATCTGACGAATTTAAGCGAGGCATCATGCATCATCGCATAAAATGCATACATAGTGTATGTCGGAACTGGTATCACAACAACATCAAAAGGTTCCAACAGATAGCAGATGCGCGAGAAAATCTCATTTGCCCCCCCTCCAACCGTTATGTTTGCAGAGGGCACATTGATATATGAGGAAATCTCCGATTTGAGCTCCGTGTATTTTGGATTGGGATAGCGAGATACTTCCTTCGCTTCTGCGCAAATCGCGTGCACAACATCCCTGGGAAGCGGATAAGGATTCTCGTTTGAGTTCAGATTCACAATTTTGCGAATTGCAATGCCGTATTTTCTGGACACATCTTCTGGAAAATCGCCGGCATCATAGGGTTCTATCAGCTCAAATTTGCCGAAATTCACGCGCATATTCTCTTACCTTTTATCTCCGCTGCCTTCAGCCTCCTTCTCTTTCTCCTCGCCACATAGTTTCTAAGTTATTCCCGGTCTCAGGATCATTCCCGGTCTCAAGATCATTTCGGATCATTTCCAGGAAGCCTGCGAGAGCCCCGGATGAGCATGAGCTGCCCGAGTGATGAGGCAACAGTCACCTCTTTATGGAAACCCCATGAGCGATTGTGAGAGGTGAGGTTGTGAGAGGTTAGGAAGCCCCCGACTCATGCGGAATCACGGTCGCAGTGAGAGGCAAAGGGGCAGAGGGGATCTTCAGCCCATATATCGCCGAATGCCGAAAGAGCCCTTACACGGCAGCCTCCACAGATGTTTTTGAACTCGCATGCGCCACATGCACCTTTCAGATTTTTCTGTTTGTTTCTGAAAGCGTTCAGCACTTTGTTTGAGTCATCGTTCCATATCTCACTGAACCTGCGCTCTCTTATATTTCCTATTTTAAGCGAGGGTATCTGAGCGAACTGGCATGGATACACATTTCCCGCAGGGTCAACATTTGCAACGCGCTCACCCGCGCTGCATGTGTCGCCTGTGAACTCAATAAGCTTCAACGCACTTTCATACTCATCTTTCAATCCGTTTTCTTTCATCTTCTGCATCAGAAAGACAGCGTCCTGAGGCGCATCAACTGTGAGTATCTCTATTTTGTCGCCGAGTTCAATTGCCTTTCTGTATAAAAAATCAAGGATGTTCAATGCTTCTTCGCAGCTCAGCTGCTGCTCGTATATGTCTTTCCCCCTTCCGCTTGGAACCAGCCAGTAAACGCAGAACCGCGGCACTCCCAAGGAGACCGCGATGTCAAGAAGTGCTCCTATCTCCCTGTAATTCTGTCTTGTCACTGTTATGCGAATGCCCGTTTTCAGTCCTGCGGAGATGCAGTTTTTGAGCCCCTCCATCGCTCTTCTGAAGCTTCCCGGCTGCTTCCTGAAATCATCATGCGTTCGCTCATTCGCGCCGTCGAGCGAGATTCCGACGTATTCTATGTGGCATTCCTTCAAGTGTTGTGCAACTTCTTCATCAATCAGCGTCCCGTTTGTGCTCAGCGCAGTCCTCAATCCGCGGTCATGCGCATATGATGCGATGTCCCAGAAATCCTCCCTCATAAGCGGCTCGCCGCCTGTCAGCATCAACAATGGCACACGCATGTCCGCAAGATCATCAATGAACGCCTCGACCTCCTCAAATGAGAGCTCATCCTCCCACTCAGGCAGGGGTGATGCGGAGAGATAGCAATGAACACATCTCAAATTGCACTTCCATGTCGTGTTCCAGAAAACCACAGGTCTTCTGATATGTGAAAACGCTATAAAACCGCTCGGAATATCCTGAACGCTCCTGTGTCTGTACTTCAACGCCTCGCTCACTGTCCCCTTTCCGTGCACAAGACATGAGATGCGTATCACTTCTCACTATGTTCTCTCCTTTTCCTATTAAAATTATGGAACAAGTCCACATTTAAAAAGGAGACCCAAATAATAAATTGGATATGAGACTTGCAGTTGTACCAGAGCGCTGTTCCGGATGCAGGCTATGCGAGCTGGCGTGTGCATTGAGTAAATTCAATGTGATGAATCCGAAAAAAGCGGGGATAAGGGTGATCTCAATATATCCGCATCCAGTTGTGAGGATGCCAGTTTTTTGCAGGCAGTGCAAGGAGCCGAAATGCATGGCAAACTGCCCAGTTGAAGCGATAAAGGAGAGTGATGGAATCGTCACAATAGACGAGAAGATATGCGTTGCATGCTATAACTGCGTGACATCATGCCCTTTCGGTGCAATATTCGTGCATCCTGATGTCAGTGCGCCTATAAAATGCGATCTCTGCGCTGGAAATCCGAAATGTGTGGATGTCTGCCCGACAAACGCGCTGTTGTTTGTTCCTGAACATCTTCTCGGACAGGCACACAGAGTTGGAAGTGTTCTGAAATACGCACATATGGAGGAAATTGAATACGAAGCAGGAAAGAAAAAACTGCGATATGCGGATATAGGGAACATAAAAACTGAGTGAAGCGCTCATGCATGTGTGCGGTTGTCATCTGCTTTCTCCTTTTTTCTGCTCTGTGTCCTGTGCAAATCGTATTCATCGTATATGCTGCCCACGATCTCCTCAAGCAGGTCTTCAAGGCTCACAAGTCCCTTAGCTCTGCCGTGCTCATCAACGACTATCGCGATATGCATCCTTCCCCGCTGAAATTCCTTCAGAAGCTCGTCAATTCTCTTGGTCTCAGGCACCATATATGGGCTCTTCATTATATCGCGCACTTTTTTATTGAAAAAAAGATTCCCCTGCATCAACATGTCCTTCGCATATAATATGCCCGTGATGTTTTCCTTGGTCTTCTCGCACACCGGTATCCTTGAGTATCCGTATTTTCTTATGAGAGAGACGGCATCTTCCGCCTTCTGATCTGCATTTATGCATACCATTTCGTCAATTGGAGTCATCACATCACGAGCTACTTTCTCATCAAGTCTCAGGACGCTCTCCATCATCTCATGCTCATCCTCCTCTATCACACCTTCCTCCTTTCCCATATCAAGGAATGTCCGCAGCTCCTCTTCAGAGATTCCCGGCTTTCCTTCGCGCATGTCCAGGCCTATCGCCTTCCCGAATATATTTGCGAACTTTGAAAGAAGCCATGCGACGGGTCTGAATACAGATACCAGCAACGAAAGGGGTGCTGCAGCAATGACCGCAAACTTCTCAGTGTGACGGATCGCGAGCGTCTTGGGCAACACCTCGCAGAATGTGAGTATGATCAATGTCATGACTCCTGTCGCAACTCCAACACCTATTTCTCCAAACACATCAATTGCGATGGATGTGGCAATTGACGCAGCTGCAATGTTCACAAGATTGTTTCCGATGAGCACAGTGGTGAGAAGCGCATCTGCATCTTCCATCAGCCTGTTTATCTTATCAGCATGCCTGGCACTTCGCTTCTGCATCGCCCTCGCTTTTACCCTGCCAAGTCCTATGAACGCTGTCTCAGAGCCTGAGAAAAATGCCGAAAGCATCAACAGTATAAACAGCACCAGTAATTCCACCAGTAGCAATAACACTTCTACATCATCTCTTCATATTTTCATATTTATCCTGCTGCATTATCCTGCTGCACTGTATTATCCTGCTGCTGCACTGTATGATATTTCTCAGTCACAAAATAAAATAAATATCTCTCCATCATCTCACGCACACATCACCGCCACGCATCACTCCTCCGCACTCCTCTGCCTTTCTCTGCACATACGCATTTGCCGGCAGCAGATGGAGGGCATCATCTGATGCAAAACTCTGATGCAAAATTAATGGTGCTTCATCATCTTATGGGATATGAATGCGAAGATGCGAATAGGCCTGGATATAGGAGGTGCAAACATAAAAGTTGCGAGCTCGGATTGTTCTATCGCACGCACGATATACGCGCCTCTGTGGAAGGACAGGACCGCACTCCACCGCATCCTCTCAGCGATCAGCGATGAGGATAGAGCGGAAGGGAGAGAGGAGCTGAGGAGCGCATCTGTCGGTGTTGTGATGACAGGGCAGCTGTGCGATTGCTTCAGGACAAAGGCGGAGGGAATAACATTCATAAAAAACGCAGTTGTATCAATTTTCAGAGGCGCGAAGTTCTTCAGCACAAACTGCTCTTTTGAGAATGCAAGCGTCGTTGACAGCCATCCATTGCTCTTTGACGCGACGAACTGGCTCGCATCCTCTTTTTATCTCTCAAAAGATATGAAAAATTTCATATTTACAGATGTTGGAAGCACAACAACAGATGTTATACCTGTGGTGAAAGGAAAGATAAGAGCTGCTAAAAGAGATTATGAGCGATTAATGCGCAATGAATTGATATATGAAGGTGTTTTGAGAACAAATATCGCATTTATATGCAGAAAATTTCGGATAAAAGGGGTTGAATGTGCTGTATCTTCTGAACTTTTCGCGATCACAGCTGATGCATATCTTGCACTCGGCCTTCTGTCTGAGGAGGGATACACATGCGACACTCCTGAAAGCGGAGGTGCTGAGAGAACAAAAGAGGCGGCTTTGAGACGGCTCTCACGCGTCGTGTGTGCTGATCTTGAGGAGATTGGACATGATGTTGCGATGGATATTGCGAGACAGGTCAGAGATGCACAGGTGAAACATCTCGCAGATGCTCTGCGTGAGAAGAGGGAGCGATATAATATCAATGTTGTTTTCTCAGCGGGGATAGGCGAGTTCATCGTCAGGGAAGCGGCTGATATGATCAATATGGAAACGATTTCAGCATCTGAAATTTATGGAAAAGATATATCGGCTGTTTTTCCCTCATTTGCTGTGTCAAATTTGCTGAGCGATTTTTGAATTTCTCGGAGATTCAGTCAGATATGTCAGATCAGGTCATGATGTGCAATGCAGCGAGTATGCAGAAGACACCAAACATGTCGGTGAGGCTGGTGACAAGCGGTATCGTGTCGTTGTCGGGGTCCAAACCGGCTTTGAATGAGAGAGATGCGATGTAATAGGTTGCGATATTTATGAATGATACGCATAACAGTCCCGCGATGACAGTGATCATGATCATCTCTCCGAGAGAGCCGCTTTCAATGCATGCGAACAGCGTTGATAGCCACGAGAGCGCGCCGACCAAGACGAAGAAAGAAGACAGCCCATATATCAAAGTGAAATCAGCAATGCTGCGCCTATCGGGAAGAAATCCAGGCTTTATCATGCCCACGTGCAGCATTGACGATATGCGTGCGCTCAGTATGCCGCCGAGCGCGCCGCTCACACCGAGAAAGGGAGGAATAACTGCAAGAACAGAGGGGTTTGAGATGAGATACTCCAATCTTGATTCAAGAAGTGTTCCCGTAAGCAGGCCTATTATCCCGCATATAAGTAGCACGGGATAACTTTCTCCAATTATACGACTTATTTCGGTGCGGATCCCTTTGTATGTGAGTATGAGTGAAAGTGTTACAGAGAGTGCGGAGATGATCATGGCAATTGTTTCTCTGCTCTCAAGATGCAGTAAGATGTGCGCTGCGAGATATAATGAGGGTATTGTCGTCATATCTCCTGCGGAGGTGATGAGCGGTGATGAGAAATTATCTATGTCCAATTTGCGCCGATATGCAAATATTGAGATTGCAACAGTTATTCCGAGAAGGAAAATTCCAGATAAAATGCCGCCTAACACAGAAATAAATATGAAAAGCCATACAGAAATGCTCTGAATTCCAAATATGCCGGCGAAAATCTTCGCAATAATTCCTAAAATAACAGAGAATGAAAGTGTCAATGTGATTGTTGACTTTATGTTGTTGTATAAAACATTATCCCTGAGGGAGGGAGTGAAAATACCGAGATGCATGGAGGTTCCAAGCCGGGATGCCATCGCTCCATACACATTGCCGCGCATATCGTTGGCAGGAGGGATCAGTATGAGCAATCCCGGCATCAATTTGAGCATTTCAGACATTGAGCTGAAAACAGTGCCTGCAATAATTCCTGATAGCGTGCAGAGAGAAAGAGATAATGAAGATTGAATGAAAATTTGAGCATTATCATGAAAATATGAACGAATATGATGAGTTAAGAGGAGCAGAGCACGCATGCATGCTGATATCTCCGACAATATGCCGGTGATGATGTGTTGGATGCGCTGGAATGCGGTGTGTGTTGTATCTTCGGAGCAGTGTTCTTCTTTCACATCTCCCTCCTCTTTCATTTTCATCACCACCGAGACACACGACAGCAACGGCTCTCAGCAGCACTGCAGTGATTGTGCAAAGCGGAGTTTCAGGATCGCCTCCTATATCACTTTCTACCGCGGACATCTCACACTATCTGCTGCTTATTACAACCTCCTCCTGTTCCGATCAGAAGGACGGGCCCCATCAACCCCTCTCAGTCGGGAACCTTCAAACCCTCTCCATTTAAAACTTACCACGTAAACCACGTAACGCCTCCTCACAAAGACATGAACCGCACCAGCATTGCCCTTCTCCCCCCTCACACAATCTTCCCCGCACCTAAGCGATGCAGACTTTATGCTATGTTTATCAGGTCTTGCACATCTTTAAGGAACAAGCCAGCTCAGGATCCTGTCTCTCTGAAGCTGCAAATAGGTGACATTTTCCGCCATTGCACAATGGCAACAGCAATTCGAGCTATCACAGGCTTTTTTACTTTCAAACTTAAGATTGTGAATTGATC
>Ga0164318_10008310_pt1 | contig 10081 bp, 10 predicted proteins | sample GuaBasSedimGuay9_FD_113734 | JGI IMG/M metagenome (GOLD analysis project Ga0164318, IMG submission 113734) | Subseafloor sediment microbial communities from Guaymas Basin, Gulf of California, Mexico - Guay9, Core 4571-4, 0-3 cm | ecosystem: Environmental > Aquatic > Marine > Hydrothermal vents...
GTCCATTTGTCATGTCCTGCTCCTTTCGGGATCCCGCCAGCCTCACCATCAATCCGGGACCCGTCGATCAGGGCGCGGTCCCGGGAACGACCTCCACCACGATCCTTTTCGCCTCGTCTTTCCTCAATGTGAGGTGATATCCCTTCACCTTGCATTCGACGGGGGTTTCCCCTTCTCCCGCATGCTCCATTTCCACCAGGGATCCCGGTGAAAACCCCATCTGGATGATCCTCTTCCGGGTATCCCCGCGCCCCTTGATCCGGATGATTTTTCCTTTCTGCGCCCGGTTCAGGCGGCTCAGGGGGACCGTCAGTTTCCCCTCTTCCACCTCCTGCCGCCGTTTTCCCTTCAGATCCTCAAGACACTGGAAGACGCAACGGACACATGCTGCCTCGTCCATCCCCTTTTCATAATAGGTCCTGAAGGCCCGGATCAGGTCGATGCCCGCCCTGGGGCAGAGTTCCATGAACTCCAGGAACTTGACCAGACGGTCCAGAACGATCCGGGGGACCGAATGTTCCATCCCGCATGCACCCTCTCCGGCCGCTTTTTCATCGACGTCCAGCACCCGGATGAAAAAATCCCGCAGGACCTCATGGCGGCGGATGACGTCCGTGGCGACCTCCCGGCCCGCAGGGGTTAACGTGATCAGATCATAGGGGGCGTAATTGATGAGACCCTTGTCGGACAATACACGGAGGGCGCCGGTCACGGAGGATGCATTCACTTTCAATCGCTTGGCGATATCCCCCGCCCTTGCGGCGTGTTTTTCGGATGAGATGTGAAAAATGGCCTCCAGGTAGTCTTCCTGGCTGGCCGTCAGCGCGTCTCCCCTGGTCATGTGGCCTCCCGGAATGTGGCACCCGAACGGGTTTTAGGGCTTCCCAAAAGGCTATGATATCCCTAAATGGGTGTCAAGACCCATGAGCGGGTCCGGAGAACCGGTAGGGGGAAGGCATGTTCGCGGCCGGATGGCCCGCCGGTCTGACAGCGTCAGCGGTATGTCGGCATGTCCGTGCCCTTTGTCAAAAACATGACGATTTTCTCGGAACGGCGGCCGGGAAAGATGTCCGGGCGGGTGTTCCCGCAGTCTGCCGTGTGCGGGGAATGAGGAAGCTTCGGAGACAGGGAAATGCCGAAAATAAAAAAGAGCATCATAAAGGCCGGGAAGGACATCGTGGCGTCCACCGCGGAAGGGATCAGGAAAAAACTGCTCCGGGCGGTGGATAAGGGGATCGATCTGCTGGTGCTGGATCTTAACGGGGTGGCCGTGGTGGATTCCGTTGGCCCGAGTCTTCCCCTTTCCGCCCGTAACTCCATGGAGAAGAAGGGAGGCGGTATGAGGATCGTCAATGCATCCAAAGATCTGCGCCGTCTCTTCGAAGCCATGCGCCTGGACAGGCACTTTGAGGTTTCTCCGGAACCGACGGTCGTGTAAAAGATGTCGGCTTTCCGGCTCCGGTGATCCAGGATCTTGTCGTCCGGCGTTTGGAAGCATCCGGTTCAAGCTGCTGGGCGCGATCGGGGGGCTCTTGGTCGTGATGGTGGCGTTCTTCCTGGTGAAAGATTCTCGAGGCCGATCCGAGGACCTCATGCAGGGGGCTATTTGACCGGCTGGCGGACGCGTTTGATCTCAGGGAGGCCATCAGCGTGACCGAAAAAAACGCCCACAGGACCATCCAGGACCTGGAAATACGCGTGGCCGGGCTTGAGGAAAGGCTTGGTAAAGTGGAAAGGGTTCTGAAGGATGCGGACCTCGAGGCCTCCGTCCGCGTGAAAAAGGCCGTTGAAATCCTTTCGGTTCCCCTTGTATCCGGAGAAAAATAGGAGACAGCACCGCGTTGGATTACCCGGGTTTTCCCGTGTGCCGGTTACGGAAGTGCGCCGGGATCGGTGGAAAAGGATGAGGGGTGGTGCCCCCGGCATGACTCGAACATGCGGCACCCAGATTAGGAATCTGGTGCTCTATCCACCTGAGCTACGGGGGCATTTTGCGAAATGTAAACACCGGCGGGAAAAATGTCAAATGGTTTTGTACCGATCCGGAGGCGATGCCGTTCCCCGAGCCCGGCGGATACCCGGTTTTTCCTGTTTTTTCCAACACAGGGGGTCGGCGCATTCCCGCCGGGCGTTCCAAATCGGTGAGGGATTCAAAAAGTGATTGATTTTAGGAGCCGGAATGCCTATATAATATCATCAGGTTCCCATGATGGGGGCTGAAAAGACACAAGAGGGGGTCCTGCGGCAACGGAAAGGACAACGGGCGCGGATGCGCGTTTTCCGGCAACCGTAAGGGGCCGTGTGCGTGGGGGTGTAGCTCAGTTGGGAGAGCGGTACGTTCGCAACGTACAGGTCAGGGGTTCGAATCCCCTCATCTCCACCATTTTTTTGCGCAACGGCCGGGAATCCCGTGCTCTTTTCGGAAGCGGCCGACGGCCGTTTTTTCCGGGGCCGTGAATACCCGGGGACGCTTGATCATTCCGCTTTTATCCATAATTTGGGGAGACAGACCGATGGGCCGCGAAGCCGTCATCGACAGAAAGACCCGGGAGACCGATATCCACATTGAACTGGGGCTGGACGGCACCGGCGCCGGGCGGGTGGATACCGGCATCCCCTTTATGGATCACATGCTGACCCTTATGGCCGCCCACGGGTTCATGGACCTGACGGTGAAGGCCGCCGGGGATATCCAGATCGATGACCATCACACGGTTGAAGACCTGGGGATCTGCCTTGGCATGGCCATCAGGGACGCCCTGGGCGACAAGGGGGGAATCCGGCGATACGGAGAGGCGACCGTTCCCATGGACGAGGCGCTGGTCCGGATCGCGCTGGATATCTGTAACCGCCCGGTGCTCTGCTACCGTGTCGCCCTGAAAAAACGGATGTCGGGAAAATTCGATGTGGGGCTGCTCAGGGAATTTTTCCGGGCGCTGGTCACCAACGCGGGGATGACCCTGCATGTCGATCTCCTGGCGGGAGATGAGCCCCATCACGTCTCGGAAGCGGTTTTCAAGGCATTCGCCAGGGCCCTGGACCGGGCCACGGGCATGGATCAGCGCCTGAACGGGGAGGTGCCTTCCACAAAAGGGGAACTGTAGGCGAAAGCCGATGGGACGCCGGGCGCCGTCAGGGCGCCGGGCGGGAGGAAGCGCATGAAAGCCAAGATGTACCGGAAGTACCGGGCGATATGCTGGGTTGCTGTGTTGAGTTGTTTTCTGTGGATCGGCGGTTGCTCCCTCACCCGCCCGTCCGCCGGAAAGACCGTGTCCGGCGTGAAGGTAAAGCGTCTGGTGGTCCTGGGATTCCGCCCGGCTCTCCCCGAGGGAGCAAAGCCGGGCGTTGTCCGGGATCCCCTGTCCGGAAGTGTATGCCGGGCCGAACCGGTTCCCGCAGACGCGGCCCGTCTTATGACGGACATGCTGTTTGATAAGCTGGTAAAGGCCGGGACATATGAACTGATACCTCCCGGACAGGCCATGGGGATCTATCATACCATCGTGGTGACGGACGAGGGGGTGGGCCTGCCGCCCAGAGAGATCGCGCAAAAGGTGGGTAACAGCTTCGGGGCTGACGCGGTGATGGCGGGATGTATCTACCGGTGGCGGGAACGAAAGGGGAGCGATTACGCATCGGAGCAGTCCGCTTCCGTGGCCTTTGTCCTTCTGTTGGTCCGTCCGTCGGACGGGGCCGTGATCTGGAGGTCCCGGTTCGACAAGACCCAGCGTTCCCTGTTTGAAAACCTTTTGGATGCCGGCACCTTTATGAAAAGCGGCGGGCGATGGTTCACGGCCGGGAAACTGGCCGCCATGGGGCTTGATGAAATGCTGGGGACCCTGCCGGGTGCTTCCGCAAAAAAGCCGAAAAAGCCGGTGGAAAAAGGCGGGAGAGAGGAAGGCTGACTTGCTTGTAATTCCGGCCATAGACCTCAAAGGGGGCCGCTGTGTCCGCCTCAGGCAGGGCCGGATGGCCGATGAGACCGTGTTTTCGGACGTGCCCGAAGAAATGGCCGTCCGGTGGTTCGAACAGGGCGCCGAAAGGCTTCATGTGGTGGATCTGGATGGCGCCGTCCGGGGGAGACCGGTCAACGAAACGGTCATAAGAAAAATCGTCCGGGCCGTCCCGGTTCCGGTCCAGTTGGGAGGGGGAATCCGCGACATGGCGGGACTGGAGGCCTGTTTCGACCTCGGGGTCCGGTACGCGATTCTGGGAACGGTGGCGGGCAAGGACCCGGACTTTGTCATGGGTGCCTGCGAACGGTTCCCGGGGAGGATTATCCTCGGCATCGACTCAAGGGACAACCGGGTCGCCGTGGAAGGCTGGGCCGAGGAACTGGAGGTGACGCCCCTGGACCTGGCGAGACGGTTCGAAGACCTTCCGGTCTCGGCGCTGGTGTATACCGACATCCACAGGGACGGTATGAGAACCGGTCCCAATGTTTCCGCAACGGGCGCGTTGGCCAGGGCCGTCCGGACACCCGTGATTGCTTCTGGAGGCATCTCGGGGATCCGTGATGTGCAGGATCTGCTCCCTCTTGAAAAGGACGGCGTCATGGGTATGATCACGGGACGTGCCCTCTATGATGGGAGCCTTGATCTGAAATCGGCCATTGCCGTTGCCGCCCCCGTTTCTGCCTGACCGATGCCGGGACAGGCCCGGCTCCCTCCGCCCGCTTCTTGAAAAACGGGCCAACTCCAGACATCCTCCTCTTACGGATATTTTTTGAAGATAGATTCTTTCCTCTCCGGACGATCGTTGTTCTTCTGTATCACATGTCTCCCGTCATCCCCGTCCGCCGCGGTTGAGCCGTTTTTCTACGGGCTCTTCCCGGGCGGGCGGCGGCACTGTAAAATTTTAGCTTGACATTTATGGAAAAGGTAATAATTTAAAAAATTCCGTATGATCGGGATTGCCGGTATCGCAAGATTCAACCTTCAGAATACACTGGATATTTTTCGGAGGGTGCTTCACGCGAAAGGCGCTTGCCGGCGCGCAATTGATCTCACCCTTTTCGCCTCCATAAACGGGTTGTGCCATGTCATTACATGAAAAGATTATTGATGATCTGAAGGCCGCCATGAAGGCCAGGGATGCCGTTCGGGTTTCCTGCCTGAGGATGTTGAAGACGGCCGTAAAGAATCGGGAGGTGGAAAAGGGCCGACAGCTGGAGGACAGGGAAATCGAGGCCATTATTTCCTCCCTGGTAAAAAAGGGGAAGGAGGCCGCCCAGGAATTCAGAAAAGGCGGAAGGGAGGCGCTTGCCGCCGGGGAGGAGCAGGAGGTCCGGATATACTATGAATACCTGCCCAGACAGCTGAGCCGGGAATCCATTGAGAAGACGCTGAAAGAGGTCATCTCCGAACTGTCCGCAACCGGCCCCCGGGACATCGGGAAGGTCATGAAAACGGCCATGGCGAGGATGGCGGGACAGGCCCAGGGAAAAGAGGTCAACGAAATCGCCAGGAAGCTGCTGGCGGGTTCGTGACCGGCGCCAGCGCCGGACGGTCATTGTCGGAAACCCGGTTTCCGGCCGGGCTTCTGCCCTTCGATCGACCGTTCCGGCCGGAAAATGCGTTGCCCGGGCGGATGGTTCGCCGCGGTTTTACAGGGCCTGCATGACTGAGAACACGTATCAGGTTCTTGAATATTATCGTCTGCTGGATATCGTATCCGGCCATGCTTCCTGTCCACTGGGTCAATCAGACTGTCTGTCACTCCGGCCATCGACCGATGTTTCATTTATCCAAAACGAACTGAAACTTATTTCGGAATTGCGGCTCCTACTTAAGGTAAGGGGGCTTGTCACGTTCCCGGGCCTGAGGGATATCTCGGCCATTGTGGAAAAATCCGGCACGGACGGGGCCTGTCTGGATGCGGCGGAGCTGCTGGATGTTCTCTCCCTGCTGGAGGCGGGCCGGGAAGCGCGAGAATTTATTCGCGCCAACCGGTCGTTATGTCCCGGGCTTTTCGAGCTGTTCGGGGATTTTCCCCAGGAAGCGGCCTTGGCCGACGCCCTGAGGCGGACGGTGTCGCCGAATGCCGCGATCAGGGATTCGGCCAGTAGCGGCCTCAGGAAAATCAGGGAACGGAAGATCCGCATCAGATCCGAAATCCAGAAAAAGCTGGAACATATCAGGCGATCCGCAGGAGGTAATGAAGAAGGGACCGAAAATCTGGTGACCATCCGGGACGGCCGGTATGTCATCGCCCTGAGGAACGACCGACGATCGGGAATCAAGGGGATTATCCACGATTATTCCAGGACCCGCTCCACCTGTTTTATGGAACCGATCGCCGTGGTCGGGGACAACAACCGGCTGACCGAACTGGAACACGAGGAAAGGGCCGAAGAGCGGCGCATCCTTGTCCGTCTGACCGACAGGGTCCGTGAACGGTCTGGTGTCCTCGCGGGGATCCACGCATCGGTGGGGCGCCTTGACGGCCTTTGCGCCCGGGCGCGCTTTTGCGAGGCCCTTTCCTGCGTGGCGCCCGAGTTGTCCGAGGGGGAGTAGGTGCGTCTGGTATCGGCCAGGAATCCCATCCTGGCGGCCCGGGCCGAGGCGGAGCCGGAAGGCGCAGGGCCTCCCGTTCCCGTGGACATTCGTCTGACGGGCCGTCAAAACGGGTTGATCCTGTCCGGGCCCAACAGGGGAGGAAAGACCGTCACCCTGAAAACGCTTGGCCTCATCTGTCTGATGGCCCAGGCCGGGATGCATATCCCGGCGGCCGAGGGGAGCCGGATTTCCGTCTTCCGGAGGATCATGGCGGACATCGGCGATGATCAGGATCTGCAGGCGGGCCTCAGCACCTTTTCCGCCCACGCGGCCCACATGAGAGACCTTCTCCATGAGGCGGACCGGGGGAGCCTGGTCATCATTGACGAACCCGGAATGGGAACCGATCCGGACGAAGGCGCCGCCCTTGCCATGGCGGTGCTCGAAGTCCTATGTGAAAAGGGCGTTCTTGTTGCGGTATCCACCCATTTGAACCGCCTGAAGTCTTTCGCCATGCTGAATCCCCGGCTGGTCAACGCGGCGGTGGAATTTGACGAAGGCACCCGTTCCCCGACTTTCCGGCTCAATTACGGCTCTCCGGGGATCAGTCATGGGCTGGAGATTGCCCGTCACATGGGGATTCCCGACGGCGTGCTGGACCGGGCAGAGAGATTTCTCGATCAGGGGGAGGTCCGGCTGAACCGGATCATCGATAAACTGGATCATCTCATCACCCGCACCCGCCTGGAAAAGGAGGCGAGCGAAAGGGCCGGACAGCGATACCGGGCGGCGGAGAAGGAACTGAAGGCACGCCTGTCCCGTCTGGAGGCCGAAAACAACGCCCTTCTTCTGGAAAAAAAGGCCGAGGCCGAAGCCGTTATCCATGCGGCCCGGCAGGAACTGAAAGAGGCCATTAACCTGCTGAAAGGGAACCGTTCATCCCAGGCATCCGTTTCCCGACGGCACCGTGAGATCTGCCACAACCTGGTGGCTCGCTTTGATCCCCCGGAAGACGAAACTCTCCCCGGGCGGACGCCCCATATCGGAGAAGGGGAGACGGTTTATCATCGGAAACTCCGCCAGAAAGGGGTGGTCCGGTCCGTTGATCCTTCGGGCGAGCGCGCGGTGATCATGGTGGGGCACGTCCGGATGTCCGCAGCGGTAAGGGACCTTGACGTGGTGGAAGATTCCGGTTCACCGGGACCCGGCGGCCGGCGGGGTTCCGTCACCTGGAATCTGGCCGCCGCGGGATCCCCGGATCTGGACGTCATCGGCTACCGGGTGGCCGATGCCATACCGTTAATCGACAGGCGTATCGACCAGGCCCTGGTTTCAGGGCAGGTGAGCCTGAAAATCATTCACGGGCACGGGACCGGGATCCTCAAAAAGGCGATCCGGGAGCACCTGAAGGAAAACCCTGTCGTGAAAGAGTTTTACAGTGAAGATCCGCGGGCGGGCGGGGATGCCGTAACAGTGGTCGAACTGTCCTGAGAGGGACGGAAATCCCGGCATGTTACGGGTCCTCCCGCCGCCGGGCGGACATCCCGCCGACCATGGGAGCGACCGGGGACCGGAGATGACATCGTATTCATCCGCGAAAGAGGAGATCAAGGCCGCAGCGGATATCGTGGAACTGATCGGACAGTTCGTCCAGCTCCGGAAGGCGGGACGGAACTTCGTCGGGCTGTGCCCGTTCCATGCCGAAAAGGATCCCTCCTTTACGGTGAACCAGGAGCGACAGACCTTTCACTGTTTTGGATGCAAGGCCGGCGGGGATATCTTTTCGTTCTGGATGGCGTATCACAGTTGCACCTTTCCGGAGGCCCTCCGTGACTTGGCGGAGAGGTATCACGTCACCCTCTCAGATGGATTTTCCGCGGCCCGGGAAAAGGAACGGACATCGAGAAAGGAGGCCCTGTTCAGGATAAACGAGCGGGCCGCCGCCTATTTCCGGCAGAGCCTGCGCCACACGACAAAGGGAAAAGCGGCCCGGGCCTATCTGGAAAGACGGGCGCTTACGGCGGAAACCATCGAGGCCTTCGGCCTGGGATTCGCGCCGGACGAATGGGACGGCTTGGTGGGCGCCCTTCAGCGGGACGGCCTGGCCCCGGACCTTGCCTCGGAGGCGGGTCTCGTTGTTCCCCGGAAAACCGGCGGGGGCTATTATGACCGGTTCAGGGGGCGCATCATCTTTCCCATCTTCGATCTGAGGCGCCGGATCGTCGGGTTCGGCGGAAGGGTGCTGGATGATTCGCTTCCCAAGTATCTCAATACCCCGGAGACCCTCCTGTTTCACAAGGGAGAACTGCTGTACGGGCTGCACGCGGCCCGGGAAGCCATCCGGAAGAGGGGCCGGGCCGTGATCGTGGAAGGATACATGGATTGCCTGGCGCTCAGAAATCACGGGCTGGAAAACGTGGTGGCCACGCTGGGAACGGCCCTGACCGCCAGCCACGTGCGGCGGCTCAAGGGATACGCAAAGGAAGCGGTTGTTGTTTTTGATTCGGATGCGGCCGGAATGTCCGCCGTATTGAAAAGCCTCCCCGTTTTTTCAAATGAGGGCCTTCCCGCCAGGGCCGCCGTGCTGCCGGAAGGGGACGACCCGGACACGTTCGTGAATAAAACAGGCTTTGATGCGTTCCTCGATTTTTTGGACGGGGCGCGGTCTATGTTCGATTTTTTTATGGATCGGAAGTTCTCCGAGGGCGATTCGGACGAGGCCAAGGCGCATGCCCTGAATGAGATATTCCCGATCCTGTCGGATGTCCGGGACTTCGCGCTTCGTTCCCTGTATGTGCGCCGTCTCTCCGAACGGACCGGGATCCGGGAGGAAGTGGTCCTGTCCGGGCTGGCGGCGTTTTCGAAAAACCCCGCCGGAAAAGGGGGCGGCGGCCCGATAGCGGATCATGTCTCCCGTATCAGGACGGGGAAAAATCTCAGGGACCTGCAGCTGCTCAACCTGCTGGTCCATTACCCTGAAACCGTCCCAAGGCTTATGGCCTGCGATTGCCGCGTCCTCCTGAGGGACCCGGTGGTGCGTGAAATTACGGACACCCTGTTCGACGCGTGCGCCCAAAAAAGATCCGTTGACACCGGAATTCTTCTGGACCGCCTTCAGACCGAGGCGGCCCGGGAGCGCCTCAGGGAAGTACTGCTCCGCCCCTTTGTTTTTTCAAAGGAGGAGATTGAGCAGGCGGTTGTGGAACTGGAGGAAGAGGTATACCAGGCCGGGATCGCCGCGTCCTTTCAAAAGGCCAGGGAAGCGGGAGATCTGGAGCAGCTGGTAAAACTGACCAAACTGAAAGGAAAGGGGCCGTTGCGAGGCGGCGGAGAACGGCTGTAGGTCTCCAAAGCGCCGCCGTTCCATCCGTCCCGCCCCGGGCACCGATATCCGGAGGTTGTGACCGGACCCCGGGGGATTTCTTGAGGAGTTGGACCAACCTTCCAGGAGGGGAGAACGCATGACAAAAGAAACCGACATGGGCAACCTGAAACGGCTGATCAGTATCGGTAAAAATAAGGGATATATCACGCTGGAGGAACTGAACGATGACCTGTCCGACGAGATCGTCACCTCCGAGGAA
>Ga0164318_10008311_pt1 | contig 10079 bp, 5 predicted proteins | sample GuaBasSedimGuay9_FD_113734 | JGI IMG/M metagenome (GOLD analysis project Ga0164318, IMG submission 113734) | Subseafloor sediment microbial communities from Guaymas Basin, Gulf of California, Mexico - Guay9, Core 4571-4, 0-3 cm | ecosystem: Environmental > Aquatic > Marine > Hydrothermal vents >...
CTCGTTCTGCATTTAGCCGAAAATAAAATTCAGAAAGCGGGGAAACGAATTTTCGATATCATCGCCGAAGGGCGCAAAATTGCCGAAGCCTTGGATCCGGCCGGCCAATACGGCTATCGGCAGGCGGTCACCTTAACCGCCGATTCTCTTTTGGTTGCCGACGGAATATTGGATATTTACCTTAACAATCGTAAAGATGTTTCTTTACTGAATGCGATTGAAATTTTTCCGTTACAAACCGGGGTACAAAAATCACACGAATTATCTGCCCCCAAAACATTTGACCTATTGCCCAATTATCCCAATCCGTTTAACGGCAGCACGGTTCTGCCTTTCATTTTACCAAAATCCGGTAATGTATCCATTCAAATTTATAATTTGGCCGGGCAGCGGATGTTTTCCACCCGTATTCAAAACTTAAATGCCGGACTGCAGAAATACAAATGGACGGCTTCCGTTCCCAGTGGAATGTATTTCGTTAAAATTTTGTACATGACGGGCAATACAAAACTGACAAAATCAAGAAAAATCGTTTTTATTAAGTAAATCTTCATTTAACTAACAAAGGAGGATTTTTTATGATCCGTGTATTTTTACTTTCATTGTTACTGCCATTGTTCCTGTTTGCTCAGGAACGGACGCTGTTTGACGATTTTGACAGCGCACCGGCTGATACCAACTTCTGGGCTTATTTTGATAACTTTGGCGGTCAGCACTACCAGACCAATGCCAATGCCGATTCTGCCTATGGTTGGATTCACTACAGCTATATCAGTGATACTGTTTATTACGGCACCGGAGCATTGAAAATGAACTATTCGGTTCACAACAAAGAAGGATGGGGCGGTTACACCAAGATGGAACACTGGAATCCTGATTCCAATGCAGTGTACGACTGGTCAAATTACGATTCGATTGCAGTCTGGTATTACAACGCCGTTCCTCAATCGCTTCCGGGACGTGTGCACTTCCGCTTTTGCCTGCATGATGTTTCCGATTCACCGGATGGTGCCAAAACCTACAGTATAGATAATTGCGAATATTGGTATTCCTTTCATTATATTTTAGACGATGAACCCGGCTGGCATGTGTTCAAAATGGCATTGAAAGACGGCCGTGATGATCCTAATTCCGACGAATGGAACGGCGAATCTTTTAACCGAACCGGCTGGGCTGGTATTGCCGGAAACGACAAATTGGATCTGGACAAAATAAAAGGATTTTCATTCGAATATTCCATTAACGGTGCTGGTGAAGGGGATTATTCACAAGGAACTTTAATCGTAGATCATATAACCTTGTACTCCCCTGCTAAAAAATCTTTTGTCTTTTTTAACGGAAAGACGTTAGCCGGCAATCTTACAACCTTTACCTGGGGACAATCATCCATGGAAGTGGAAGAAGGTGCCGGGCCGGAATCCAGTACAAATGCCATTCATTGGATCCCTGGCGATCAATGGGGCAACGGCTGGAGCGGCGCAGGCTGGAATATTGATCCGCCTTTTGATATGACCTATTCCTGGGCTTCCGACTCCATTAAATTTAAAATGAAAGCGGAAGACGGAGTTGGCGAATTGCGCATCCAGTTCGAAGACGGCAATGCAAAACGCGGCCAGGCTTTTACACCGATTACAGATAACGCATGGCATCAATATGCGTTTAAATTAAGCGAACTCCCTTACCAGGACGGGACTGCCAATTTTGATTCAAGCCACGTTTCGGTTTTGCAATTCATGACTAACGGTGTTTCATCCCAGGGAAAAAATATTTATATCACCGATGTGTGGACGGGTAATCCGGAAATTGATGTTATTCCTCCGGCAGCGCCTTCCGGTGTTTCGGCTATTGCGGCCGATTACTACAATTTGGTCATCTGGGAAGATGTGCCCGGAGAAGAAGGCGAAACGTACACTATTTATGCCAGTGATGAACCTTTCAGTGATATCACCGCCGAAGGGGTTGAAGTAATCGGCGAAAAAATTCCGGAAGGTACGCAATCCGTAGCACATTTCATTTATTATCCGTTAAAAGATCATAAAGTAACTAATTACTATGCTATCGTTTGTACCGATGCGGCGGGCAATGTTTCCGAGCCGTCTTTTTCCGATCCAATCCAGAATACAGCCAAGGGAATACCAACCATTTCCTTGACGCCACCGGAAAATTTTGTGGCCGACGGCGATGTGAGCGAATGGGATCCGGAAGTTATCAAACCTTTTGTTTTAGCACCTTCTGAAGCACATGTAGCAGGCGGCAGCTTCGATAGTGATGACGATTTAACGGCAACCATTTATCTTGCTGTTGATGATACTTATTTGTATATGGCTTTTGATATTCTTGATGATATCTACAGCTACGATCCTGAAGGCAATTTCTGGGAAGATGATTGCATTGAAGTTTACATGGGCCTGTATAATTTTACGCGTCAGCATTACGGTTTTGAACGCGGCGAGCAACCGGATTACAAGTTTGTTCTGTTAAATGACGGATTCCATAATGATCCGGCAGGTTTTACTCCGCCCGAATTTACCAATCCATCTGATTATTACAACTTTACTCCGATGGGCGCTTCCGATTATGTCATTGAATGCAAGATTCCTTTGGATTCCATTAATGTTCGCGGCGCAGCCGGTGATGCCCGTTTCCATCCGGTAAACGGAATGCGTATTCCTTTAGATCTGGTAATTCATGATTCTGACCATACAAATGTACGGGACGGCATCCTTTCTTATTCCAACAAAAACAATGACACATCATGGCAGGGTGCTCAGTTCTGGAGTTACACCTGGGTTGGAGATACCAATAAAGTGGCCACAGCCATTGACGATAAAACGACTACGGTTAATACGTTCCGTCTGGAACAAAACTACCCCAATCCGTTTAACCCGACCACAACTATTGCCTATTCTCTTGGCAAAAATACACAGGTTGAAATTACGGTTTACACGGTTTTAGGACAAAAAGTAGCCACTCTGTTCAACGGACATCAGACTGCGGGTTCGCATCAGATTACTTTTGATGCCAGCCATTTGGCCTCAGGCGTATATCTGTATCAAATCAAAGCTGGTAACTTTGTGCAAACACGGAAGATGTTGCTGATGAAATAAGGATGTTTTAACTACCAAGCAAAAAGCCGATCCCAGGGATCGGCTTTTTTAGTTAAACGTTTTCAGCAGGATATTTTCGTTTTTTACGGATTTGGCCAATAGGCGCACGCAAGCGATAATTTGTATCATTCGCACAACCTATGCCCAATTGATCATCTAACCACTCGTCCGCTGAACTATTTTACGGAAGAATACATTATTTTTCCGCCGACGATGGTGTAAAGCACTTTGGTTTTGGGAATTTTATCAGGGATGACTGTCAGGATATCATGATCCAATACGGTAATATCCGCCAGTTTGCCCGGTTCCAGCGTACCCTTGATTTTTTCTTCAAAAGCGGCATAGGCATTATTTTTAGTGTAAGCCTGCAAAGCCTGATCGGGCGTTAAACATTGTTCGGGATAAAAATATTGTCCGTTTTTCATGCGACGGGTAATCAGCGCATAAAAATTTGCCATCGGGTCAACCGCTTCTACCGGTGCATCCGTACCCATAGTCACCACAGCACCGCTCAGCCATAAGGATTGCCATAAATATCCTTCTTCTTTCGCGCGCTTGTCACCTATGCGTGCCGGAACCCACGGGCCGTCCGAAGTACAATGAATACCTTGCATTGAAGCAATAACTCCCAGCCGGGCAAATCGATGTAAGTCCGCAGGATGAATGAGCTGAGCGTGCTCTATGCGCCAGCGCAAATTCTTTTTGTCCGGGTGTTCCTTAAATACCTTCTCGTAAATATTGAGCACTTCTCTGTTTGCCCGGTCGCCAATGGCATGCGTACACAATTGAAAGCCATGACCAATAGCCAGTTCCGCCGTTTGCATTAACGAATCGAGCGGTGTGACGTTCATGCCCACGGAATTGGGCATATCCGAATACGGCTTAAGCATCCAGGCCCCGCGCGAGCCAAGCGCACCGTCCATGTAACGTTTAATCGCCCGGACCGTCAAAAAGTTATTTCCGTAACCGATCATTTTATATTGATCCATTTTTTCTTTTAAACGGCCGTTCGGTTCAAGGATCATGACATACAGACGCACCTTCAGTTTACCATTTTGAGCCAGTTGTTTAAGAAAATCAATATTTTCAAAGGTTTCTCCGGCATCATGAAACGAGGTAATACCGTTTCGCAGACATTCGGCCATTGCTTTTTGAGCCGCTTTCCAACGTTGCGCATCGCTGTTTTTATGCGTACGGTTGTAAACCTTCCAAACCAAATCTTCGGCGTTTTCCAGCAATACCCCCGTGGGATTTCCGTGTCTGTCTCTGACGATTCTCCCGCCTTTCGGATCGGATGTTTTAGCGGTTATGCCTGCTAATTCCATGGCTTTTTGATTGACAAACACGGCATGTCCGCTGGCATGGGTGAGAATAACAGGGTTGTCGGGTGAGACGGCACTTAACTTCGTATGCACAGGATAGCCTTCAACCAAAGGTTTGGGCAATTTGTCCCATTTTTCCTGATGCCATCCGCGTCCGATAATCCATTCGCCAGGTTGTGCTTCTTTTACCCGATGCGCCACACTGTCAACGATATCTTGCCAGGTATGTGCTTTAGATAAATCCAGATTTAACAAAGCATAGCCTAAACTTAAAAAATGAGCATGACCTTCAATCAGCCCGGGAATAACCAAAGCTCCGTGCACGTCAATCACTTTTGCTTTTGGCCCGGCCATTCTCTTAATTATCTCATTTGGGCCAACGGCCAGAATGCGATCTCCCTGCACGGCTACGGCCTGAGTAACCGTGTTGCTGCTGTCCAGTGTAACAACTTTGCCGTTGTAAAGTACCAAATCGGCCGGTTTGTTTTGGCAGGAAGCTAAAATCAGCATGATTATTAATCCTGTAAAAAGCAGTAAACGTTTCATGTACGCGGCCCTCCTTCTGATTAAATTTTTAAGATTTACTCACCCAAATTCATCAATGTGTTTATTATTACCTTATCTTTTTAAAAGTTCCGTTATTATTTGCTCCTGTTTCAATGCACAAATCACTCCGTAAAAAATTGTTCAATGTAATAACTCGTACTGAGAGGTTTGCCCGTGGCCCTTTCAATCATTTCATTCCACGGGTATCGTTTTCCCACTTTAAAAATATTTTCTTTCAAATAGTTCCCTACCTGGGGACGATTAACATACGCAACTCTGCGCCAATCATTTTCAGCCAATATTTTCTCCGTAATAAAATAATGCAGTTGCGAAGCAAAAATTTCCCCCAGTAAATAATTATGATAATAACAGGGAGCAATGGCAAAATGAATTTTGGCCGCCCAGTCCGGCATATTTCGATTTGAAGGCGCATGCACCATCTGATATTTCCATACTAATTGCCACCACAAATGGTTTAAATCCTGTTCCGGATTCTGATAGAGCTGCCGCTCAAAATGATACATAACCAGCACCCAGCGCACAAAAACCAATTGTTTTAACCGCATGTAATTGAACAAATCGTCTTCGATTTGTTGACGTTGTTCATTGCTCAACCCTATCATTTGCTGCATCCAGTACGGATTGCGCGATAAACGTCCAAAGAGCATGGCAATACCCTCTGTAGTAAAAATATGAGCATGTTCCCGAAGCAAATACGGAAGGTTTGGATCGATGTATTTATCGTAAACAGCATGGCCTAATTCATGCAGAATCGTTTCCATCCAGGTTTCGTCATTCTTCAGATTGCACAAAATACGCACATCCCCTTCTTTATCGATGTCTTCACAAAAGGCATGGGGATTCTTGCCTTCACGTTCATACAAATCACTGCGCTGCAAAATATCTTCTACCGGCAACTGAATACCGTGGTAAAATTTTGCTGCTAATTCTTTGATGTCATGATTGCGGTAAAAAGAATCCAGATTTACCTGATAAATACCGGGTGTTTCCTGAAAAAAGGGATCTTCGTAATGCCAGGGTCTCAGTTCATCGGGTGACGTTTGGTAGCGTTCACTTAATACGGCATCGATTTTTTGCTTGGCCTGCCGGAAAGGTTCTGTACTCTTTTGTTCCAATTCATCAAATAAACGATCCAGATCAGCAGGTTCCTGCTCATCCGTGCGCAAAGCCATTTCGTAATAATTGTCAAATCCTAATGCGCGTGCAGCCTGATTGCGCAGTTTTACCAGACGAATAATATCCGGTGCTACAATTTTGCTAACCTGCTTGCTGGCTTCCCAGGCGTATTTGCGTTTTGAGACGTTCTTTTCGGTTTTCAGAATATGCGCAATTTCGTTATCCGTTATTTTTCGGCCATCGAGCTCAGGGCGAAAGGTACTGAAATTTTCCTGAACTTTATTACTCAGCTCAACCAGTTCCTTGCGTAAGTCGGGTTGAATTTGATTTTGCAAATAGCGATAATAAAGAAGCTCAATTTGTCTTTTGAGCAAAGGATCCGGAATTGAATGTTTTTCAAGCAAGGACTTTAAATAAGCAAATTCTTGCGGATTACTGTAAATTTCACGTAGTTGCAATTCGTACTCTGCCGCTTTTTTATATTTTTCCGGATTTCCAGAAGTGGCGGCTTCCCAATAAGCCAATTTCCCCGCTGTTTCCAGTGGCTTAATTTTAGCAACGTGTTGTTCAATAAAATTTTTAAAATCCTGCAATATAACCTCCCCGATATTTTTAACCGGAATGAATTCAATCAAAAATCATAGCCAAAGTTAAAAAATCCCAAAACCTGTTTTTTATCTGAATTGTAACTTATCCGAAGAAAAAGAGGTCCGATGGGCATCTGCGCACCCAGAGTTAGGCTGAAACCGTAAATAAACGGATTTGACCAGATATTGTTGTCCCAATACTCGCGAATGCGTGCTGCATGGGCTTTTAAGACAATAAAACGTTCAGGTAACGCTTCAAACTGCAGTCCGAACTGAGCGGCCATCATTTGCAATGCTTGACGTTCCAAAAAACCATACCCCGGAAAACCGACAGTGTAACCGCGTATATGCTCCACATTGCTTAAAAAGAACAAATGATCAGGCAAAACCGGACGCTTGCCCTGTATGGTTCCGGCAAAAAATCCGCGGATCAGGGTTATTTGTTTTATTTTGGGCAAGGGCAAATACTGTCGGAAAGCGATAAAATAGCGTTGGAATTTCCCATACGGCTGATGGCTGTGAATGCGTTGAATATGAAAAATATGGCCGGCGCAAACAAAAAGCTGACTTCCCAAATGCGGAAAATAACGGCGATCAAACGTATCGGATCGAAAGAAAACAGTAGCCTGATCTGCAAAAAAATCATCTTTATAGTCCATTCTATTCGGATCATAAATTAAAGAGGTAAAGTAGGAATATTGTCGCTTTACGGACAAACCAAGGGCATAATCATTCGAGAATAACGTTTCCGTCCGAAAAATAAGCGGAATACGTGTGTAGTCATATACTTCCCTGATTTTATTCGAGGTAAAACGCGGAATACGCATTTTATTCCAAAAAACCGAAAAGCCGCTGGCCAATCCTGGATGGCTGTTAATGTGAAAAAAATGCGATGTACGAAATTCAGGGAATTCACTTAGTCTGGCCGATAAATACCAACTGGAACCTTCAAAAATTAAATTGCGCAAAGTAATATTAAGTAACAGAGCGGAATGATTGTTGGAATTATAATGAGCGCCTAATTTAAAATAATTCTTATTACGTTCAAGAACGCGGACAATTAGTGTGGTTCCCTTTTCGTCCGCATAAAGGCGATAAGTAACCCGCTCATAAAATTTTGAACCGTAAACACGATTGATCGCCTGGTCCACCTGGCGGGGTGTAACCCAGGCGGGAGCATCTATACCCAAACGGGACAGCACCAATTTTCGGCTGGTATTTTTTAATCCTTCAATTTTTATTTTTTGAATATACAGCGAATCGATTCCTAAAGGCGGTATAAATCGAATTTGCGATTTTTGACAACGTTTTTGCCACCTGGCTATTTGCACCAATTCTTTCCAGTGTTTTCGGGCTTCTTTTTCACCGATAGCAATAATGGAATCCACCGCATTAAAATCGAAAGGAGCGTAATTAGTCAAATTGGGTTTTATTAAAATATTGCACAGCTTGCTTTGCTTTTTAACATCTTCTGCATTGCGAAAACTGAAGGTTTGACCAACGATATTAAGCATATTATTTAAATCTTTGACCTTGTAAAGCGGAGCTCCTACATCAACCCCGATAATGTAATCTGCGCCAAGTTCTTTGACTTCCTGAACCGGGAAATTACGTACCAGCAAACCATCAACCAGCAATTTTCCGTTCCATTTAACCGGGGTAAATACAGTAGGAATCGCCATACTGGCCCGCAATGCATCGGGTAAAAATCCTTTTTTAAGATCGACTACCTGCCCGTTGCTCAAATCCGTAGCCACACAAACGAAGGGTATCGGCAACTTCGAAAAATCATCCACATTATGAACAGGCCAGGTTAAACGGCATAAAAGCAGGGAAACATTTTGTCCGGAGAGTAAACCGCCCGGAAAACCCAGGCGCCAATTACAAATGGGAAAGACGGCAACATATTTTTCAGATTCATCTTTCTCTTCCAGTGAATATCCACGCCGTGAAATATGATCGCTTAAAACACTTTGCCAATCGGTTGTTTGAGCTAAATGCCGTAAAAAACGGGCATCATATCCAACGGCATACAAACCGCCCACAATGCTGCCCATGCTGTTGCCGGAGATGTAATCGATTTTAACCCCGGCTTCTTCCAACACTTTCAGCACGCCGATATGGGCCAAGCCTTTAGCGCCGCCGCCACTAAGGGCAAGTCCGACTTTTGGGCACTTTTGCTGTATCGGCTGTGCGATAATTGTTCGGAAAGCCACAAGCAAGACAAAGCTAAAAATAAAAAGCGGCTCTTTGAATTTCTTCAAGTGGTTCATAAAAAAATCAAGCCTTTTAATTAAGATTTCATCGCATTACCTGCGCAATAATCATTAGCTTCCGGTTATAATTAATCTTATTTCCGGTAAAGGTAAAACGGTTACCTTTATTAGTATTCCACGTATTCGGCAAAGCCTTTTTCTACCAGCACATCATTAACATTCAGCCATTTGCGGTCATCATCGGAAACAAGCCAAATTTCACCCAGAAAACGCCCGTACTTTCCTTTGCGGTCTTTGATGGTTTGTAAGACAATTTCTTTTCCATCGATTAATGCACGTAAGAAGTCACGCGAACGAATGCCTTCATCGCGATCTTCCCCGCGGATTTCGGGTGCATTAATGCGTGCCAGCCGAATCCGTTCATTGCGCAGCCACGTGTTGAGTCCCAGATCAATATCCACTGTGCAGGTGTCGCCGTCGTACACTTTAGTAACAACAGCACGGTAAAAGTAGAGATTTTTTTCCATCGTACCTTCCTGTTTTTTATTGCACATCAAATATAAAGGTATAAAGCAAAGAAATGTCATGCAATAATAAGATAAATACACTAACATACAGGAAAGAGAAAGTTTGAAAGGAACGAACCATACCCCTATGGTGTTTTTCCCAGTTTTCAGGTAGAAAGATAAACGAATAAATTAAATATTTTGCACTATCTAAAACAAGGCAGCCAAAAGGCTGCCCTGCAAGTTACTATGATAAAAATTGCTAAAATTTATAAATGCCTCTTTTATGTTCCTGCGGAGTGCGATAAAAGCGCGGCATGCTTTTAGGCGGCATAAAAGGCATTCTGAAATGATGATCCGACCCGGGGTTTCGGTCAAACCAAAATCCGGGGAAAATTGGCCAGCCTTCCCTGCCATCTTTTTTACCCAATATTACAGTAACCGATTTTTTCTTTCCGTTGCGAATAAAATAGACGGTAATTTTATCACCAGGATCATAGTATTGGACAGTCCGTACCAAATCCGCCGCATCTTTAATTTTTTTGTCATTGATCTTGTAAATCACATCGCCGGCTTTTAGGCCAGCCTTTTCCGCAGGAGAATTTTTAGCAACCTGTTTGACAAGCACCCCATAATCTGCTTTGAAGTACTCAAGCAA
>Ga0164318_10008312_pt1 | contig 10078 bp, 11 predicted proteins | sample GuaBasSedimGuay9_FD_113734 | JGI IMG/M metagenome (GOLD analysis project Ga0164318, IMG submission 113734) | Subseafloor sediment microbial communities from Guaymas Basin, Gulf of California, Mexico - Guay9, Core 4571-4, 0-3 cm | ecosystem: Environmental > Aquatic > Marine > Hydrothermal vents...
ATATTCTTTTCTGGTATATAAATATCCAACTCTAATGGTGGTATAACTGCTTTTGTGTTCTCAATTACATTAAACCCCAATGACTTAACAAACTCACACAGTTCCTTTTCACCTTTAGAGTAACACTGGTTTCTAGGATAACATACCGGACACATATAACCTTGTTGTATTCTGTTCCATTGTTGTTCAAATTCATGACCACATTTTCTACACTTGAATGTTATTAGATCATGTGCATTATCATAATTACCTACAATATCTAACTCTAAGTAGTCTAACATTTTTGTGAGTATTGGTACAAAATTGTTTTTTCGTGTTTGTTTAATTTTGTTTTGTATTTTCTCACTCTTTAATGGATGATTCACACCGTATTTTCTTAAAAAAGTCTGTCTTGCCTTATTCTGTATTTTCTCACTCTTAAATGGATGATCCACACCATATTTTTTTAAATGAGTTTTAATATACTTTTGCTTAGATTTATTTAATTCATCTGTTGTTTTTAATTTATATTTTTCAGATATAATTTTTTTTATTTCTTTTGCTTTACTTGCATTATCTACACCGTATTTTTTTAAACATGTGTCTTTTCTTTTGTTAATTATACTTTCATCTTTAAGATGATGATCCACTCCTCTTTTTATTAAACATTTGTTTTTACGAATATTTTTAGTATCTTCGTTAATATTACCACATGAAGAAGAACAAAATAAATAATAACCTTTATTAAAATTTATAAAATTAACTTGTTTGCCGCACTCTTTACATTGTGGTATATACCATATATCGTTGACAATATGATAAAGTCTTGCACTAAATTTAGTATTTTTATCCAAGAAACTTGTTAAATTTAAAATATTTAAATAAATATCATAATGATTATTTTTAATCCACTCACCATTATTTTTTATTTTGGTTGAATCAATTTTATTATCGCTTCTTACTAACACATTATTAATAAAAGATTTAATATCATTCATCAACATATATACTGTGGAAAATCCGGTATTCATACCAGATAAAAAACAGTATCCCTCCTTCTTTACCAAAAATATAAATATTGTCTTGCTGGTATTTAATACCAGCAAGACATTTTAGCTGAAGTTAATTAATTTCTATCAAGTTTTACAAATGACTTATTATGTAGTTGTACCGGACATATAGCCAGCAATTTCAAGAAAACTAGCACCAGTCTTAGTAGCAATAAATCTAAGAATAATATATTCAGCTGCACGAGTAGGTTTAATATATATGTCACACCATAACTCGTTTCTATCAATTCGCTCTGGTGTATTGTTGGATTCATCACAGACAATATAATAATCATAAATACCACGTCTACCACGAATATCTCTTAAATATGGTTCTATCATATTTACTAATGACATTCTCGTGAATGCATCATTAGGTTCATACAAGAAATATTGAGTAGATGTTGATATTGCTTTTTCTAAAACAATAAACAGACGTCTAACATTAACTCTATTAAACGCCGATTCTCTATCTAATAAAGTTTTCTGCCCCCATATAACTTTACCTTTACCAGCAAAAGACACAATAGGATTAATACCATTTTTATACATAATATCTCTTTCTCCAAGAGTAGGATTAAAAGCTAATTTTCTGATATTACTTAAAATACCTCTGCGCAAACCAGCTGGAGCAAACCAAGGATCACTTACATCATCTGTTTTAGCATAAGCAGCAGCTACATAACCAGAAATTGGTACCCATCTATAACAACTATTGTATCTATCGTAAATATTAGCCCAATTACCATAAAGAGCAGAATAGCTAGAATTTATATTAAAATCAGCTCCTCTTCTATAATCACAAAGATCGTATGCTTCATTGCCTTCGTTATTTATAACATCAGAACTACGGCAATCTAAAATACCAACACAATCTAACCTAGAAGAACAAATATACTCAATATATGCTTTTATAACATCACTTTTATTACTGTCAATAAATAAATTGACATCAATTTCTTCTGGATTTGAATAAAGATCTAAAGCATCCATTATTGCTGTTTGAAGTGATTCATCTGATTGTTCTGTACTACTATTTCTATAATTAGAGCCTCCACCAAAAGTTTGCCATTCACTTGTAGCTATAGGACAGTTACCATTTTTAAATTCTGTTTCTTCTAAACTACTATTTAAAGCTACTTTAATATATTTTGAATTATTATTTATTCTATTTTCTACAAACATACTATCACCTTGATCATCTACTTTGTTTCTTTTAGTAGAAACATTCCACACTTCTACAGTATCCCATTGACTTTCATCAGTAGAATCACCACCTTGATCTAATGCTTGAACTATAACAAGAAACTCAGAATCAGATTCTAATGGTGAATCTATTTTATTTATTTCTGAATAAGTAGTCCATGTTGTATGTCCTCTATCACGAATCGCATCATAATAATCTTTACACACAACTGCTATTCTTATATTATTACCCCATGCACCACGTGAATTAGCTATAAAAGTCATTATATCACCACCTGTTTCATCACCATAATCATCTGGATCGTTAAAATCTATACCTAAAATAGGTGCTGTTGAACCAGCAACATACGGTGTAAATGTAGCACTTACACCGCTTGTTGCTACAGTACCAGCAAATGATGCTGATGTCGGCATAACACGAGTACAATACAATTTATTAGACTCTTTAAGAAAAGCTAGAGCTGAAAACATATCCTGATAACATGATGCTGTATTAGTTGGTTTGCCAAACATATCAATAAGATCATCTGTATGAGTAACTAATGTTTTTTTCTTTTCAGGTCCTTTCCATGTATTACGTAAAATCAATACCCCAACTGATGTTAAAACACCAGGTATTGTTGTTGATAAATCTGTTTCTTTAACGCTTACTAGCGGAGATACATAAAATCCCATTTCTCCCTCCTTATTTCTGTATTAATAACTACTACTTAAACAAAAATATTCAGTTTATTATTTCATAATACCTATAATAAAAAGATGCTTCGCTTTCTACTATAGAAGCGTTGTCTCTATAAGATAAAGTAACGTCACCTAGTGAAAAAATAAAAGCACCAACAAACTTAAGTTTTAAAACAGTTTTTTTAAAATTATTAACAATATTTAATGTCATATCTATTGAGTAGTCATCGCAATTTGCATTAAAATTTTCTTTTTTATCAAATATTAACATTAACCAATTATATAAATATTGCCAATTTTCAAAATTTTCATCAATTATAAAACTGATAGTCCATTCAGAAAAATTAACAGTACCACCAAAAAATATATTACTTCCCATAAATGCATGTTCTGTTGAATTATTGGCAATACCAGGTATTACTACATTGTGAATATTCAACATTATAGATCTTGATGAATCAAGACTAGAACAGCCCGGTAATAATGGAATATAAAGTTCAAAATTATTTGGACTACTTTTATTTAAAGATATTGACATTAATTATTATCCTTGTGACACTCCACTCTCACTAAACAGTGATATATACGTTCCTTGGTCTGTATTTCTTGCCATAGTAATGAGATTTGCGACGAACTAAAGTTATTTTACATCAAATAATGTTTTTCTTTCGTATCCAATATCAGGTTTCAATTTCTTAGCAATTGATTCAATTTTCACACCAGTAAATAAATTACCAGCCCAAGACCAATCAGTATTTTTTAATTTCCTTACATCTTCATCTGAAACATCATCAACATCAATAAAATCTACTCTTATCTTACCATCAATTAAATCACCAGAACCAATCATAAGAAATTTATCTTGTTTATGTATTACTTTTTCTTTTACCATTTTTGATTTAACAAAATCTAAAGTCAGATTACTTTTTGGTTTTAAAACCCAAACAACTATTTTTTTATTTTTACTATCTAAAATAAAATGAACAGGATATGTACCAAATTTATTTTTCATTTCAGCTGATGTAGGATTAATTAAAATATCGTCACTTTTTAGTTTTAAATTATTTTTTTCATTTAAAAAATTATCTATTTTATTAAGAATAATCATCTATATGTATGCCGTGAATACTCCGATATCTATACCGAAGAAAAAGACAGCAACCCTCCTTTTCTTACCATAAATGTAATTATTAATATGAATTAAAATCGATTTTAATTATCATATTTTTCATATTTGTACAGTATATCACCATCATCTAAACCAACACCAACTGTGAGCATTCTGATATCTTGCCCAGCACTAGCAGCAGATGTTATGGTTGCTGTAGTATCAACATCAATAAAACTATCCAGATTAGTATATACGTCAACAACAATTTTATCAATTATTTTACTATCTGTTATAGGTTTAAACATAAAACCATGAACAACAAAATCAAGAGACCATATTAACATTCTGTAATCTTCTTCTGCCATAGTACTATCAACATCGGGTGAGCAATTATCTAATATAACTTTAACATCATAGTTTACACCAATTTCTTCTATACTAATTCTCATTATAACATTAGGACTGAAATATGGTAAAATTTGCTCTAATATTTGATCTAATTCAACCATATACTGACACAAAATCATAACTCGAAAATCTAAATTATATGGTACTGGTGTTAGATATCTATTAATTATTTTTAAATCGACATCTTTATTAAAATCATTGTAAAAATTTACACCAGCTGCTCTATTATCATCATACGAAATACCAGTTAATTGACAAGTCATCATTGGAGTTGACTTATCTTCCTTTCTATCATTCAGCCACATCCATGTTTTAGTTTTCGGCCATAATTTTAAAGGAACAGCAACATACTTAATTATATCACCATTATTATCGTATTTGGCTACTTTAATATCATTAAGCAGATCCAAAAACTGTATTGTTGTTCTTCTTAATGCTTTATACCAAAAATATGTTTTCATCACATATGTGCCGTGAAGAATCTAGCATTCATGTCGAAAAAAAAACGGCGATCCTCCTTTTTTTGTTTGCTAATAAAGCTTGCTATGTTAATATTGTGACGCTCCGCTCTCACTAATATTAGGTATAACTTTGATTCGTTCTGCTTCCACAAAACACTGATTGATATTAATTCTCTTATAAAACTATTTATATAATATTTAAAAGTCAGTAATATTTTTAATAAATAATAATAAATAGTAATATATTTTATTAAATAATATTTACCAACTACTGAATATAGATAAGATAATATTAACTATATTTTCAATAAAAAGGAGGGATACCGTTTTACCTTCGATATAAATATCGGAGTATTCACGGCGCATATATGATGAAGCAAAAATTTCCAAAAATTGTCAGTGTAACAATGACCGAAGAAATGTATGTTAAACTTAATGATAAGGCAAAGAAAGAAGGAATTCCCAAAACAATAATATTAAGAAAATTACTTGAAAAATATCTTCTTAACTCAAATGAGACGGACAGTTACTTTTATGACAATTATATTTAATTTATTTCTTTTTACTACCTTTTTGTCCTCTTTTAGTTTTCCTTCTGCTTAACATTCTACGTTTTTTAGATCCTTTTTTTCTTCTACCTACACTTTTCTTAGCTATATTCACTCTCACCTCCATTAATAACCATATATATGTTCATCAACATCCCCATATGCACTTAATGAATCAGATATATTTTCAATCCATTCATTATCACCCCATGCACTTAACGGTGCAGCATCAGTTATATCTTTAGCTAGTACTGCATCTGGATCTTCAACATATTGATCACTGAATCTAAATGGTTTAAGAATAAGTTCGTATATAAATTTTCCAAACTGAAATATATTAGCTTCAAGACCAACATCTACTACTTCATAATTTTTATCATTCCAAACTGTATGAATAACGTCGCCTGGAATAGGTAATGTTGTAGTATCAGTTATATCACCAACTACATCCCTACTAAAAGTATATTTTGGTATAAACATATAGCTTATGCTTTCATCGGATGTAATACCAAAACTTTCAACAACACTAACTTCTTCTGTCGGTTCATATATAGCTCTAGTTTTTTTAAATGAATGCCAATAAGTATTCGGATTTTCACCATATAATCTGTCTAAATTTTCAACACCAGCAATTCTATAATAGTATATTTCTGCTCCCATAATATCATTCTGTTCCACAACTAAACTATTAAATAAGTCATGTTCTGGATTATCACAACTTATATCATACATATTCCATTCTGGACCTGGTAAATCAACTAATTTCATATACGTTCCTTTTTAGAATTTTTTTAACCAATCTTTAGTAGTTTCTATTTGTAAAGATAAATTTTTTCTCAAAGATCTTTGTCTACGTGGTGTTCTTTCTAAAATTGATTCTAACTTTTCTAATCTTTCTTCTACATCCTTTTTTGTAGCTCTTACAAGCTGATGCTCATAAGCTGTCGCAGATGATTTACTATGTTTGATGTTAGTCAAACGATACCACATATCACCCAAAATATCCTCTATTTCACATACCCGATCCCATGTTGTCGGGCTTATAAATCCTTTATATATAACAATATCGCCAACATTAAAAGTATTAGTTGTTTCATTTAAATACTTTTTTATTTTTTCTAATGTTTTCATCAATGTATGTGCTGTAGTAACTTCGATATAAATACCAAAGAAAAACAGCTTTCCTCCTTCTTTTATTTTAAAAATTTAATTAATATTACTTCACTAGTATTGAACACAACAAGACAATAATTAACAATGATAAAACATTACTAACCAATCATTATTGGATAACCATCATAAGCTTCTTCTTTTTTAAGAGCTTCTCCTAATTGTTCTTTTTCAGCAATTCCTTCTGCAACCAAAGAATCACCGTCAAGAGATATTCCTTGATTGCCCATTGCACTAAAAGAAGCAAATTTTCTTCTTATTAAACCTAAAGTAATTTTTGATAATGCTGTGGCATACTCTTCAATCCAAGTTACCGTATATAAGTCATTACTATCACTGTCTAATCCTTCCCAATTAGTTAAAGTAGAACCAGAAATAAAATAAGCTCTGATTAATATAAATCCACAAATGTTTTCCAATGAAGTATATCCATTTAGAATTGGAGGTGGTTGAATCTCTAATATATTTTGATATTTATGATACTTAAAATTATAAGAATCTACTGTATAACGATCTAACATTTCTAAAAAATCTAATGCTATATGATAACTTATTAAGTTATAGCCATATCCAGACACATTCATTAAATCAAACAATCCGGCCTGATATAAATAATTCTCAATTGTAAATAGAGTATTTATACCGCCACTACTTTCCATTTCATAATTTAAAACTTCTATGCACCCACCAGGCATATCATATTCTGTTATACCAGCTGATAAAGATTTAGTAAAATAGACTTCTTGAGTTGCTTGACCAACAGCCCATTTTATAAACTTACTTCTAGCTTTATCTACATTATCAATTATTTGTTGATCAGACAATTCTACTTTTATTATGGGATAACCTAAGTTTCTTTTTATTTTCCCCACAAGATTATTTTTTAAATTCATCTATATATACGCTGTGAATACTCCTATATAAATACCAAAGAGAAAACAGCGCCCCTCCTTTTTTAATATAATTAGTATTACTTTTAATATAATAGCTTTACTAATACGACCTGATACTACCAATATTTATATTTTTTTTATTATAAATATTAATAAGAAATTTAAAACAATCAAGGTAAAAATAAATATTTTTTTTAAGGAGATGCTATGAACGGTGTTTTTGTAAAGTATGCAGAATTAGTTATTCCAGTTTTAGTATTAATATCAACTATAGGATTCTTAGTAACAAGATATTATATAAAAGAAAAATTAAGTTTTATGGAAAAAATACAAGCATCAGTTAACAAAATGACCGATTTACATTATAAATGTCAAAAAAACTTACCATTAAATTATACAAGTATTTCTGAATTCAGACGAATTGAAAATAAAATAGATAATATATTAAAAATTACATCAAACATGAATTTAATTTATAGAACTAAAGATGAATCATCTAAAGATTGGAAAGCTCTTGAAACAAGATTAGCTTCATTTGAAGTATCAATAAAAACAATGAACGATAGTAATGCTGAAAGACATAAAGAGACATGGGATAAATTAAACAGAGTAGTTGATTTTATGAGAGACGAACGAAATAAAATAGAAAATAGAATAGAAAAAATAGAGGAAAATCAGATGCATTACTTAGGGAAAAAGTATCAACTATCATGCTCTGAAAAAACAGAACTCACAAAAGATCAAATTGATTGTTCTTAAACAAAAGTAAAAGAAGGAGGGACGCTGTTTTTTCTCTGTTATTTATACTAGAGTCAATACAGCTCATGTACATAATGAAATTTTATAATTATTTAATAGAGGGATACTTGAGATCTGAGTATAAAATAGGGTTTGAATTAGAAGCTTGTTGTAAAAGCCATGATCTCTCTGGAGTACGTAATTTTTTAAAGAAATACTGGTCAATAGGTGGTACATTAGGTGAAGATACATCAATAGAACCAAATTTAAGCGTTGATATTGCATTTGAGTATTCCACCAATCCCTTTAATATAACACCTAAAAATATAGACATGATGATAAAGATGTTAGGTGAACTAAAGAAGAATAATATCTATACAAATGAATCATGTGGTTTTCATGTACATGTAAGTTTTCCTTACCTGAAAGATACTGATCTGTTCTGGATAATATGTAATATAGCTGTGAATGATGATGTACAGGATACTTTATTACACTTTAAAAAGTATGACTTTTTCGATGCATATCAATACGCTAAACCACAGTTTTTAAATGATATAAAAACTTTTATTGAAAACAAAAATATACCTTCTTTAAAAGAATTATATTCTTATGATAAGTACAGAGTATTCAGAATACATCCACAAGGTACTTTAGAGTGGCGAGGTCCTAGGAATTTTCTCAATGCAGGTAACTTGAGGGACATAAAAGACTTTATTAAGCTGTTATTCAAATTTATATCTTTCACTAATAATTTTATAGACAGTAAAGTAATAAAGAGTGGTGATACAGTACTAACCAGAAAAGAATTTGATTCAATATTTAAAGCTGGATCTGTATTTAAGATCAAGAAAGCCAAGAAGTCAGATAAATTTACAGATAGAACCGATATTGCTAAGCTAGTTAGTAATAACTTTAATTGGGTTCTGGATGCTGAAATTTATCTTGCTGATGTAGATGTTGAAGGTGGAGATTTAGTTTGGAATTTTGGTATTTGGGAAAATGGTAACTGGGAAGGTGGTATATGGGGACGTGGTGAATGGCGTAAAGGTAACTGGGAAAATGGTACTTGGAAAAAAGGTCATTGGAGAGATGGTACTTGGGAAAATGGTACTTGGGAGAATGGTACTTGGAAAAACGGTATATGGTATAAAGGTACTTGGGAAAAAGGTACTTGGGAGTTTGGAACTTGGAAAAACGGTATATGGAAAAATGGTACTTGGAGAAGCGGCGTATGGAAAAATGGTACTTGGGAGAATGGTATATGGTATAACGGTGTTTGGAAGGATGGTATATGGGAAAATGGTACTTGGAAGGACGGTATTTGGGAAAATGGTACTTGGAAGGACGGTATATGGGAAACAGGTAAATGGAAAGGTGGTAAATGGATAAGAGGTTATATAGAAACCGAATATGGCAATATAAAATCAACTAAAAATCCTAAAGAGTATAACGAATATATTGACAAAAATCCAAAAGCTACAAAAGAGGATTTAGAAAGATACTTAAAATCATGATGTTATAAAATAAGTTAACAATTTTAGTAAAGAGGAGGGATGCTGTTTTTTATCTGGTATTCATACTGACAGCATGTATACATAATGAAGTTTTATAACTACTTAATAGAAGGATACCTAAGATCTGAGTACAAAATAGGGTTTGAATTAGAAGCTTGCTATAGAGGTAGTGATATTTCTAAAGTACATGATTATTTCAAAAAGCACTGGTCAATAGGTGGTGTATTAGGTGAAGATCCATCAATAAAACCAGAATATGATGAAGATTTAGCTTATACAAAATGGGAAGATCTGTATGGTGAAGGCAGTGAGGGTGG
>Ga0164318_10008313_pt1 | contig 10078 bp, 11 predicted proteins | sample GuaBasSedimGuay9_FD_113734 | JGI IMG/M metagenome (GOLD analysis project Ga0164318, IMG submission 113734) | Subseafloor sediment microbial communities from Guaymas Basin, Gulf of California, Mexico - Guay9, Core 4571-4, 0-3 cm | ecosystem: Environmental > Aquatic > Marine > Hydrothermal vents...
CAAGGAGAGGGTAATATCCAGTTCATAACTCTGGACGAGTTTGTTGAGGAGAAACACCTAGACAGTGTAGACTTTATCAAGATGGACATCGAAGGTTCTGAGATTGAGGCCATCAATGGTTCTAGCAGGACCATAGCCAGATTCAAGCCTAAGCTCGCCATATCTATTTACCACAAAAAGGATGATATTATAAAGATCCCCGCGGTCATCAAGGGGATAGAGGGTGGTTACCACCTGTACCTTAGGCACTGCACACCGGGAATCAACGAGACAATCCTCTTTGCCAAGGTCCTCAAGTAAGCACTTGTCAACGATGTCTACCCATTAATGCAAGCAGAAGCGCTCTCAAAGGTTTAGGGTTCAGAGGATACATCATAAATGACCTGAGGTACAAAAGCTTTTCTTCCTTTCTGTCACCGCTTTTAGATGCGTTGACACCTTCATCATAATAGGTGTCTGCATAGAGTTTTCTGAACACCAGCCTAGGGAAAAGAAACCTTTCGTTAATAAGCTGCTTGTTCTTCCTCAGCAGAACCCTGCGGAAATATGGCCCAGATCTATGTTGACCACCTAAGGACAGACTGTTACTGCTTATATTAAACCTCGTGAGACATTTATCTATGTAACCGAATTCACATACGTAAGCCAACCTTAAGAAAAGGTCATAATCCTCTAGTATGGTAAACTGATCATCGAACCCACCTACACGTTTAAGGCAAGATGTACGGCACATAACAGTCGACAATATAATGAAGAGACGCATGGAAAGATACTTAAATATATCACCCTGTGGCATCTGCCTTCCCTTGTAAAAGGGAAAGGTCAACCCGTCCCTGATCACGAGGGGTTCAGAATACACCACGCCCACTGAAGGCCTTGTCTCGATATACTTAACGTATGTAAACAGGCGTCCTGGAAGAAATTCATCATCAGCATCCAGAAAGCTGATATACCTGCCTGCTGCAATAGATATACCGCTATTCCTTGCAGCAGCAGCCCCCCTGTTATCCTGGCATACTATCTTTAAAACATCCCCAACAGTCTTTTTGTAGCTTTCAAGGAGATCTTGCGTACCATCCGTGGAACCATCGTTAACAACTATTACTTCAAAACTGCAACCTTCCTGTGCAAAAACAGAATCAAGGCACCTGCTAATGGTCCTCTCTCCATTGTATACCGGTATAATAACACTTACGTCCATGGTATTCATCCTCCAGGTATAGTCAGCCTGAACATCATCAATAACACGTCCATCCTGAATGGATACAGGGCAAGGGAAGCCTTTAGCGCAGAAATTGCATCTTCATGCCGGTCCTGTTTTAGATACACCCTTGCCTTTTCCCTGTATACCTTTGACATCCTTTTCCTGTATACCCACCAGCCAAGCCTGTAATGGCTGAGCAAATGGGGCGCATGTATTCCCAGCACCTGTTCATACCTGAAAGGCGCTACCTCTTGCTTGGTCTTTGATACATTACCTGGGTGAAGTCTGTATATAACCAGGGGCTCGTTCACGTAACCCACCTTAAATCTTGACGCTATCCTCAGGAAAAGGTCATAGTCCTCGCCCTCAGAGGAAAGTGTCTCTGAGAACATCCCTATCTTGCTGAATATCTTCTTTCTGCACACCGCCATGGATGGCGCAATGAATGACTTGAGGAAAAGCCTGGGGAAGATATCACCAGAATGGCCTTTCAACCTTTTTCTCTGCAGCATGGTACCTTCTGAATCAATTCTGTCTATAGGCGTATATACCATTGCCATGTCAGGATGAGCATCAAGATAACTTACTGTTACCTCGAGTTTCCTGGGATGAAAGACATCGTCCTGGTCTAGAAATGCTACAAACTCACCCTTTGACAGCCTTATGCCCATGTTCCTCGCAGCTGATACACCCCTATTCTTCGTCTTTATATACCTGATACTCCTGATGTAAGGTAATAACACATCCTCTGTATTGTCTTCTGATCCATCGTTCACAACTATTAGCTCAAAATCCCTAAAGGTCTGATTAAGAACAGAATCAACAGCATCCTTAATAAAGGCCTCCCCGTTATAAACTGGTATGATTACACTGACCCTTGGTGTTTTATCCATGCTAGCTAGCTCCAACCACGGTCTCTATTACAGAGAGCATACGTCCTGCATTGGTCTCTAAGGAATACTCCATCTCTATCACTCTCCTTCCCTTGAGCCCCATCTCCCTTCTCTTGTCTGGCCGCTCAACGAGGATGGAAATCCTTTCCAGCCATTGTTTGTCATTACTTGCCCACAGTCCGTTTACGCCGTCTGAGACTATGTCCCTGTTCACCCCCACCGGCATGCATACAACAGGAAGTCCCACGGCCTGGTATTGAACTATCTTTAGTCCACATTTTCCCCATGACCACGGATCATCTATAAGTGGCATTATACCTATATCCATGTCTCTCAACTCATCCACCTCTGTCTCTGATGACCAGGGTACCTTTAAAACAGGCATCTTTTCACAATCAAAAAAATGCGAGCATATGATCTTAAGTTCTGTAGCAGGGTATCTCTCATGGATGGCATCAAATACATGTGCCATCTTCTCCACATAATGAAGACTACCTGTGTCACCTATCCAGCCTATTGTTATCTTGTCTTTCTTAACAGAATAATCCTTTAGCCTGTAACGGGCCAGATCGACAGAACTTGGAATAACAGTAACCTTGTGTTCGTCCACATGTTGAAGGCACTGATTCCTAAGAAACGTGTTCCCGGCAATCACATGGTCTGCATCCCTTATGGTACGTACAAAACGCCTGGTACGAGTGCTGGAATATGGTGATGAATAGGTAGAGTTATGGTACATTATAGCGTCGTCGAAGTCATAGATGATCTTACGTGCGAGCTTCCTTACCAGCATGTGTTCAGGCAAAGAAAACCTTTTTCTATGCAGAAAAACCAGGTCAAAGTCCTTTATCATTGAGTAGATTTGAATCTTTTCATTTAGGGATGACGGCAGAGGCCTTATCTCATCGTCAATGTCATGTTCACGCAAGTACGGGAGGTACTGCAGTATCCTGTATCTGCTGCTTGCAACGTCAAACCCCTGGATAAGGGCAAGCATCTTAATGCTCATGCCTTCACCCACTTACCTCTATGAGGGTCATAGACCTTTATCAATCGTGCCGGTGTACCTGCTATGAGCGAGTGTGCTGGAAATTCACCCCTCACAACTGAATTTGCACCAATCACTGATCCATCACCAATAGTCGTGCCTCCGAGGTAAACACAATTTACCCCGCCCCAACATCCCTTTCCTATCCTTACAGGTGCTATCCTGTCGATCCCCTGATCCCTTACAGGTCTTTTAATATCTTGGTAGGCATGGTTGTGGTCCATAATAACAGAGTTGGAGCCCAGAGCTGTATCATCGCCTATACTGACCTCGCCTGCGCATGTTATCCTGATGAACTGAAATAGGCTCACCCTATCACCTATATTTATCATGGGCCCACCAGGTATATGAATACCATTGGATCTTTCAATAATGTAAAGCCCACACATGTCCATTATGTCCACGTCATCACCTATACGAATCACCTCTTTTGGTACGGCATGATTCCCGGTCCTCAGAGAAGAAGGTATCACTATCCTGACACCTGAGCCGATTGACACCCTGTTACCCAGCGATACGTATCCTGCCCCCCTTATCCGAGCTGTAGATGCCAAGGAGACACTTTCCCCACATGAATATAAGCTTCTTTTGAGCAGCCACGAGCCAAACAAAGACGGAACAATCATTCGACCCTCGTCCACTTACCAAGTTCTCTGTCATATACCTTGACTACACGAGCAGGGTTACCCACGGCCACGGAGTAAGGAGGTATATCCTTTGCAATCACACTGTTTCCACCTATCATGCAGTGTTCCCCCACTGTAACACCTGGTAGCACAATGACATTGGCACCAAGCACTGTTCCTCTTCCAATGCGAATAGGAGCTTCTCCAGTAAGAGGTTGGTCCTTTATAGGCCTGGTGACATCCTCGTAGGAGTGAATGTAATCCTGTATAGTTACATTAGATGCAATGCCCACGTCATCTTCTATTGTTATATCCAATCTGGCTGCAATCCAGCACCTGAACCCTAGATGCACCCTGTTGCCTATCTTTACAATGGGCCTGCCCTTTATTTTCTCCTTTGCTGCCACATGTATGAGCGTGTCCTTGTGAATCACCACTTTATCTCCAATGGACACATACTCTGGATGAACGATCATAACACCCATGTCCACTACATTGCCTTTCCCGAATTCACTGCACCTTATGCCTAAAAGAAATGCATTTAATAAAACCTTTGGTGATCTCATAAAACACCCCTCCCATCAGAATCGCACTTGACCCATTGCCTTGAATCAAAATCATAGCGTTTCACCACCCGTGCCGGGACTCCTACTGCAACAGAATACGCTGGTATATCGTGTGTTACCACGGCGTTAGCCCCAATTACAGAATGCTCACCTATTTCTACCCCACCAAAAACACGCACATGCATACCAAGCCATGACCCTTTTCCAATCTTTATTGGATCTCCCTGCGTCATCTTCTGAAGCATAATAGGAACATCCGGGTCTTCATAGGTATGAGTGAAGTCTGTTATGCTAACATCGTTTCCAAGGCCTGCATAGTCACCTATATCCAGTTTGGAACGTACCATTATTGTAATGTTCTCGCTTGCTATCACATCATTTCCTATAGACACGCTAGGATTATCATGCTCGTTCAAGCAACATAGAATTATCCTGAATCCCTCTGCAAGACTCACGTTATCTCCTATCTTAACAGCAGGTTCACCTAAATATCTGCATTTATCATCTACATGTATCCTTCCCCTGTAGAGCCTAACCCCAGAGCCTATAGAAACCAGCTCTGGTCTATTTATGCTCAAAGCAGGATAAAAACGTACATGTGTACCAAGACTATAAAAAGTCCTGCCCCTTAATACCTTAAATAGACTATTGTATATCCTATTAAAGAACTTCATAAGTGTCCCTGACTCGCATTTACATATGGAGAAGTGAATTTGATTTCACTAATCACTCTGTGAACCATGCTTGATCCATTCTCTTTTCTCAAAATCGTAACGCCTCAATACCCTGGCAGGGTTTCCAGCAGCAACACTATACGGTGGAATATCGCGCGTTATAATAGAATTTGTACCAATCTGCACATGTTTGCCAATACTTACGCCAGGCTGTATAAAGGTATTGAACCCTATGTAACAACCCTCACCTATGATAATAGGGCCTTCAATAATTATAGGATTCTCTCTAACAGGTACTGAAGGATCTTTAAAATCGTGTCCAGTGTCGGCCATAAGCACGTTCTTACCTATCAGGGTACCATTTCCTATCTCTATGTAATCATGTGCATTTATAAACGTACCCGAGTTTATGGATACGCGATTACCTATACGGAGTGTTATCTTGTCCCTATCATCTCCCCAAGGCTTTGCATACATCTCAACTCCTTTTTTTATCCTGCACCTGTCACCTATAGATATGTTGTACGGAGATTCAAATATAACGCCCGGATCCCAGTGCACGTGTTTCCCATATTCCCTGAAGATAAGCCTATTCCTGGCGTTTACGAACACTCTCAAAAAGGCCCTGTATGAGGAATTCACCTTTCTCCTTAACAGGTCGTAGTAAAAATCCTGCAACAGTCTCTTATACGTTACCATCTCTCCTCCGAGTAGTATGTTTTTCTTTGCGATAATTTTCAACGATCCTAGTCACGTCTGCAAACACGTCCTCATGGGCCCTAAATACAGGCACCCTGCCTAACCCTGGCCTTGGTGTAGATCCATACAACCTTCTCATGGCCAGGCTCAGTGCAGAAGGGTCTGCTGATGGTATAACAAGTCCATCGCCTTTACCAATGTACATGGCCGCACCGTTTGATGCTGTTGTTATGACAGGAATACCAGATGCCAGTGCCTCAAGAACAGTCAACGAACATGCATCATAGTAGGTGGGATGAACAAGGCATTCACATGCAGGGTATACACGCTCCATGTCTTCGGCCCTACCGCCAAATACGAACACTCCCGAGAGGCCATAGAGCTTGACTTTCATCCTTGCATAGTAGGAATCACCCCCCAAGACCAAGACCCTACAAGGTAAGTCTCCAAGGTCTCTGCAAGCATCTATCAACACCCCAAGCCCCTTTAAGAGAAGATTGTTTGCAACAAACAGGAAGACAAAGTCATCTTCTCCAATGGAGTACCGCAGCCTGACTTCTTGCCTGTACTTGGCATTATAAGGAGAGAACCTCTTTGTATCAATACCGTTTGGAACGATATGAACCCTGTATTCTGGATAGTTGAACCACTTGATTATATCTCTTCTTACCATCTCAGATATGGCTATTATCTCTGGTTTAGCCACCTTGAATGTCCACCACTCGCATATCCTCTGGACCATGTCCTTAAGTGTAAGCATCCTAATGATAGCCATGAATTTCCTTATTAAACGGTCAGGATACCTCATCATGTCCTTTTCAAACCAAGCACGGTGAACACCCCCGTGGGGCTGGTATACATCAGAGTAAAGAGTATTACCTGCTGAGAAATGAACGTAGTCCCTCAAACTTCTTGCCCTTAGATAATGCATTATGGCAAAGCAAAGATGCCTTGCCCACCTGGGGAAGCGCATGCATGACACTCTATGCACCTTAATGGACGTATTCAATGGCATGGCTGATTTCATGCATATAACAGCAACATCATGACCTCTCTCTGCAAGAAAGTGTGAGAGGTCCCACAGGTACCTTTCAGCCCCCCCAACCTTTGGATCGAATTTCTCAATGCCAATGCACACCTTCAAGCGTAGAATCTCCTGATGCTGTCTGCTATGTATTCCACCTCGTCCTGTTCCAGCCACTGGTTCATGGGTAGGCTCAGTATCTCGGCGGAGCGCTTCTCTGTATTTTCCAGATCCCTGTAAACACATGAATTCTTAAAGGGATCCAACCTATGAAGTGGGACAGGATAGTGGATCATGGTTTCAATGCCTCTGTCTCTGAGGTATGACATAAGATTGTCCCTTTCACCAACTGCTGCCACGTATAGGTGATATGCATGCCTCGATCCATTGTCAAGCCTAGGACTTACCCTCCTCGCCTTTCCTAGTGCCTGGTCGTATTTCCTGGCAATACCTAGCCTTTTCTCTGTCCACCTATCCAGATAGCCTAACTTTACCCTGAGTACAGCTGCCTGTATCTCGTCAAGCCTTGAATTGTAGCCTACAACCGAATAATGATACCTGTCCTTCTGGCCGTAGTTCCTGAGCAAGAACAACCTTTCGTACAGAACCTTGTCATTTGTCACCACCATGCCTCCATCCCCGTAGCAGGAGAGGTTCTTGGTGGGATAAAAGCTGAAGGCAGCGACATCACCAAGGCTACCTGCAGGTCTAGCCTTGTAGAGTGCGCCATGCGCCTGGCATGCATCCTCTACAACGAACAGTCCGTGCTTTGAGGCCACAAGCCTTATCTTGTCCATGTCAGCACACTGGCCATAAAGGTGTACTGGTATGATGGCCCTTGTTCTTTTTGTCACTGCATCCTCGACACGCTGGGAATCCATAAGAAAGGAATCCTTTTCAATGTCCACGAACACCGGTGTTGCGCCTGTGTACAGAATTGCAAGCGCCGTTGCTGCAAAGGTATTGGCTACTGTAATGACCTCGTCTCCCGGTCCAATACCCAAAGATTTAAGCGCAAGAAAAAGGGCATCTGTACCTGATGCCACGCCAAGGGCATACCTTGAGGAACAGTACTTGGCAAATGCCTTCTCAAAGGAATCAAGTTCCTGTCCTAGTATGTATCTGCCTGAGACAAGCACCCTATGAAAGGCTGCTTCTATCTCGCTGGATATCCTAGAGGCCTCTCTAGTGAAATCAAAGAACGGAATCCTCATGGCCTGTCCCTGGGTCATGGGCCCAGTAATATTTCTTGTATTGCCTGTAAAATTCCACGGTCTTTTTTATACCAACTTCCATGGATGTGCTTGGTGACCACCCTACGAGCTTCTTTATCTTGGTGATGTCCGCGTAATAATCACCTGGTTCTACTTCGGCTCTTTCCTTCGTGAAATCGGTAAACCTGTAGGTACCTGAACCGGTCACCTTGACTATCTTCTCTGCAAGCTCCCTGAATGTAACAGGTATTCCAGTGCCCACGTTAAACACCTCACCGGCTGCATTCTTTGACATCACGGTCATAAGGAGACACTCTACAAGGTCCTCCACGTAAAGAAAATCCCTTCTTATCATCCCATCGCCAAAAACGGGGATTGCATCATTATCCATGGCCTTCCTTATGAACCAGTTAAACACCCCGTACTCATCGTGCATCATCTGGTGTCTCGGCCCGTATGTATTTGTAATCCTGAGACATACTGCAGGTATGTTATATACATTGTTGTATACCAAGATCATCTTCTCTGCAGCAAGGTTTGTCACGGCATATATCCCCTTAGGATTGGTTGGATGGTCCTCGTCTACCGGCAGTTTAACACTTGAGCCATACTCACCTCTCGTGCCGGAGTACACAACTATTGCATCCCTGTTATTGTGCCTGAGTGCCTCCATGAGCACGAGTGTACCGTGGCAATTTATCTCCAGATCCTGTACAGGGTTCCTCATTGAATCCACGTGGTTTACCTGTCCTGCAAGGTGAAAGATTATATCACGGCCCTTTACCAAATAGTTCATGGAGAGGCGGTTCCTCACGTCACTGAAGTTTACCTTAACCCTGTCCTTTACTGGCTCTATGTTAAACAGGTTGCCTCCCTGCCTTGGAAGCATATTGTCCACTATGGTGACATTAGCTCCGAGCTCAACAAGCTTTATGCAGAGGTTAGAGCCTATGAAACCTAGGCCTCCGGTGACAAGTATGTCCTTACCACGAAAAAAATCAGCGTAATCCACTCCCATTCCCTTCTTTAAGTCCTTTTTCCAGCTCCCACAGCTTGGCATACTTTACAAAGACATAGTACATGGTGGATACGGCAATCACAAGGCCTGCCATGCCATCCATGAATCCCCTCTTTAGCACGTACTCCTTTATGAACCTGAGGCCCGGTCTGAACATAAGATCCAGCCAAGAAAATCTCTTTCCTTTTTTTCTCATGTCTATTGCAGCCTGTTCAGAGTACGTGTTAATGGTATCTATCTGGTCTGCTATATCCCTGTAGTTGTAGTGATAGTAGAAATTTCTTAATTCACCTACCCTACCTTCCACTCTCACCTTTGCATGCAGATCTCCTTCGAACCTACCCCTTGACTTCTTGAATACCCTTATCTCGTAGTCAGGGACCCAGCCACCGTGCATTATCCACCTCCCCAGGTAAAATGTCCTCCTGTGGGCAATGTAGGCGTCGTACACGTCACCTTCCTGCATGAGCCTATCCTGTATCTCCTGGCCGAGTTCCTTTGATATCTCCTCGTCTGCATCTACAAATATCACCCAGTCATTACTTGCCTTTGATATGCAATAGTTATACTGGTCCCTGAACCCAGGCCATTTCCTTTGTTCGAATTTATCGGTGTACCTCTTTACAATATCGGGTGTTGCATCCGTGCTAAAGGAATCCACAACGATTATCTCCTGAACCCATGGGGCAATACTTTTTAATGCCCTCTCCACGGTCCTATCGTTATTGAAGGTTATCATGCATGCAGATATATCAACCATGTCCTAAAATGCCTGTATTCATATTGTTCTGTCCGTGGTCCGTTGTCCTTGATAAATATAAATGAGGTATAAGGTTTAAGGTACAAGGTCCAAGGTTTAAGGTACAAGGTATAAGGTTTAAGGTGCAAGGTATAAGGTAAAAGGTAAAATCGGTCTGTCTCACCCAACCTAAATCCTCCTTCTGTAATTTAACAACCTTATTGAGTAACATACAAGGTTTAAGGTACAGGGGAAAAAGATTAGTACCTGTTGCGACCCGTATCAGGCCTCCGGGTTTCCTTATACCTTGTACCCTATACCTTCCTATACCCTGCTTTTCCACGCACCTAACTCCTGGCGTCTTTCTTTTGCC
>Ga0164318_10008314_pt1 | contig 10077 bp, 6 predicted proteins | sample GuaBasSedimGuay9_FD_113734 | JGI IMG/M metagenome (GOLD analysis project Ga0164318, IMG submission 113734) | Subseafloor sediment microbial communities from Guaymas Basin, Gulf of California, Mexico - Guay9, Core 4571-4, 0-3 cm | ecosystem: Environmental > Aquatic > Marine > Hydrothermal vents >...
ACATGTGCCGGAATAACAGGAACTGGTGAATGTAATATTTCATTAAAAACATTGTAATAAGCCAATCCAATTTTGGACCAAATAATTTGAGTTCCATAATTGTAAGCTTTACGTCTTAAAAATATCATTTCAAGGGGATCGTCAAGCAAACCATTAATTAGCTTTGCTAAACCTGTATCATCTGAGAAATTAAATAATTTACCTCTTCCTTCTGCCAGTATTGTTTGCGCATGCCAGTATGGTGTTGACAAAACAGCAGTACCACCACTAACGGCATAAGCTAATGTGCCACTAGTAATTTGTGCTTTATTCATGTATGGAGTAACGTAAATATCAGCACGTTTTAAATACTGCATCAAATCATTTTCAACAACATATTTGTTAATGAAGATTACGTTTTTTTGAACATTTAGTTTTTTTGTAAGATCCTGCAAAAACTCACGATATTCTTCACCTGAATGAGCAACAATATGTGGGTGAGTTTTACCAAGAATCACATATAGTATTTCTGAGTGCGTTTTTACAACTTTAGGTAAAGCTCTAATAACAGTTTCTATCCCTTTGCTTCTTCCTATTAAACCAAAGGTCAACATCACTTTCCTGTTTTTCCACTCATCAGGAATAATTCCAGTATCATTTATTAATTTACTAAAATCAGGAACACCATGCTCAATAACCTGAATTTTATACTTAGGAATTTTAAATATTTTAGTTAAAAATCCAATGGCAATTGGATTCATAATTATTATACGACTTGAGTATTGTGCTATTTTAATAAGAACTTCTTTTTGATGAAAAGATGGTTGCTGTAGCACTGTATGCAAGGTTGTTACTACTGGTATTTTTAATATACGTAATAATTCTAGCAATAATAATCCGCTTTCGCCACCAAAAATACCATACTCATGTTGTAATAATAATAATGAAGCCCCTGATTTATTTATATAATTTGCAGTGTCAATATATGCTTGTTTATCAGAGTCATCTATTGACCTGGTAACAATTGGCGGATAATCATATTCCGCATTTTTATCGTTCATTGCTATTACCTCAACACTTGTTTCCTCAAGTTTATTTTTTGCGCCAAGCATAATAGCATTTACCATATTCTCAGTGAAAGTAGCAATTCCGCACTTACGGGGGGGGTAATTTCCAAGGCATATTAACTTCATAATATTAGGTTTTACAGAAGATAATGATAACTAAGGCATTGCTACGAAATAACTTGACCGTTCAAGCTTGTTCTTTTGTACGTTAACTTCGTTAAAAATACTCGCCATAGCTACGGCTACGGCTGTGTTTTTTCGCCTTATTATCGCACAAAATAACTTCGCTTACTTTAGCAACTTATTTCGTAGCAATGCCTAAAAAAACTCAATAATAAACACTAAAAACAGAATATAAATTGTTTTCAGGCAACTGTGCAATTTATGAAAAAAAATAACGCAAATATTATAAAGATTAGCTTTTCGTTTTATATCATTGCTTTTACTTCTGTTTGCCTATTTTCAAGAGTTAATTGATAATGATAAATCCCTATGTCTAGGTATAAACGTAAGCCTAATAGTAACCATGTAACAAGTAAAATTATCAACCATATCTAAAAGTATAAAGTGGTAAATATATAATTGTTATTTATTGTGAGCGTTTTTTTTGTAATATTGACACTTAATAATCCTCAAAAGGTATTCTATGAAAAATCTTACTCTACTTATTACATTTATCCTAGTAATTATATTTTCAGTCCCACTTGTTGCTCAAACATTTACTCAACTTGAAGATGGAAAAGACATGCAGATAGATGGTATGCTAGTTAGCTATTCGGTAGTTAAAAAGAAAACAAAAAAAGGAGAAGACTTATACCATCTTACAGCAACAATAACATCTCAAGAATCGAACCATAGGAAACTTTTTAATACTGCTAGGGAAAGCTTAATTGAAGAGCCAAAAAATGCCATTGTTTATTTTCAATTTACCAATGCTACAGGTAAAGCACTTTCGTCAACCAGTGCCTATTTTTATCCAAACAAACTTTATATAAATGTTAACTACGAATGTGATAAATGTCCACCCATAAAAGAAGATGAAGATCCATATATTCACAACTCCAAATCCGTAATTATTGGCACTGAATTTCCTCAGGGTTCAACCTCAAGCGATGTTTTCAATATTCGTGTAATTGAAGGAGATATTCCTACAGTTAGGGTTATGGTTTATTAGAAATATTAATACCTAGAATAATATAGTATCTAAAGTGAAAGATAACATTATAAATATCGGTGTGCTAGCACATGTTGATGCTGGAAAAACCACCCTTACCGAAAGCTTTCTTTATTTGGGTGGAGTTATTAGTAAACCTGGTAACGTTGACAAAGGAACTGCACAATCCGATTTTATGGTCATCGAAAAAGAGCGTGGTATTTCGGTACGTTCAGCAACGTCCACTTTTTTTTGGGAGGATATGCAGATAAACCTGATTGATACGCCTGGTCACATTGATTTTTCGGCAGATGTTGAGCGGTCACTTCGTATATTGGATGCAGCAATTTTGGTTATTTCTGCCGTGGAAGGTGTACAGGCACATACCGAAAATATTTGGCTTGCTCTTAAAGAACATAATATTCCCACTATTATTTTTATCAATAAAATTGACCGCATTGGTGCGGATACCCAAAAGGTATTAGCTGAAATAAAAAATGAGTTAAGTGAAAACATTGTTGTACTTCAGCAAAGCAGTAATGATGGAGAAGCAGAAGCCACCATTGTAAGTAATTGGAATAAAGAAAATATTGCTAAAGAAGTGACAGAAAGTATTGCCAATCAAAATGATGAAATTCTTGAAAAATATTTAGACGATAAGAAACTAACATTTAGTGAGTTAGATAATGAATTAAAAAAAGCTACTGGTAAATTTCAACTATTACCAATATTAATGGGAGCAGCAAAAAACCTTATTGGTGTTAAAGAATTGCTCGATGCTATTGTAAGTTATATGCCCACAGCTGTTGGAAGAGAGGAAGATTCATTTTCTGCTTTGGTTTTTCGCATTGATCATGATAAAAAGTTTGGCAAAATATCAGGTGTTAGATTGTTTAATGGGAGTCTATCTGCCAAGGATATTATTGATAATAAGACACAGGGGAAAAGCGAGAAAGTAAACCTAATAAAACGATTTAAGGCAGGTAAACTTGAAGACATTAACATTGTTGGTGCTGGTGATATTGCAGCAGTTTTTGGCCTAGCTAATGCTAGGGTTGGAGATGTATTAGGCACTGGTATTCTTGTTCCCGAAGAAATAAAACTTAATAGCCCACTATTAACAGTTCAGGTAAAAGCAGAGAAAGATAATGATTATCCAGCTTTAGCAGAAGCTCTTAGTATATTATCTGCCGAAGATCCAGCGTTGGAATTTGAGTGGCTACGCGAAGACAAAGAGCTTCATGTAAAAATTATGGGATGGATTCAAATTGAGGTAATTGAGAAAATACTTGAGCAGCGTTTTAACATCAAAGCCAAATTTGACGACCCTACCGTAATTTATAAAGAAAGCCCAAAAACTATTGCCGAAGGCTTTGCCAGATATTGGATGCCTAAACCTTGTTGGGCAATTATTAAACTTAAAATTGAACCAGGCGAACCGGGTAGTGGCGTTATTTACAGTTCCGAAGTAAGTGTAAACAATATTCAAAAAAAATATCAGAATGAAATTGAACGCACAATTAATAAAGCTCTAAAACAAGGAATTAAAGGTTGGGAGGTAACCGATTTAAGAATTACTTTAATTGAAGGCGAAGATCATACAGTTCATTCAAATCCAGGCGATTTTATTATTGCAACTCCAATGGCAATTATGAACGGACTGGTTAATACAGGAACAAAATTTTTAGAACCAATTATTTGGTTTCGCATAACTGCTCCCGATGAGTTACTGGGTGTAGTAACCAGCGACATTATTAATATGCGCGGCACATTTGAAAGCCCAATAATACAAAATGGGAAATTCACACTTGAAGGGACTATGCCTGTTGCATCTTCCATGGATTATCCTGTAAAGCTAAGCTCTCGATCAGGTGGTAGAGCCAAAATAAAAACTCGTTTTCATTCATACATTGAGTGCGCTGATGAATTTGGAGTAACAAAACCTTTTAAAGGAATTAGTCCTTTGGAAGAGGCTAAATATATATTAAAAGCACGAAAGGCTTTAACTGAGGGTATTAAGGGTTGGTAAAACTGTTTACTCTATCTCTTTTTTTCAATTATTATGCATCTCTTTATAATAACTAGGATATCTTTAACTTGGAATAAGGTTGTCCAAAAAAATAACAAAAAGTTTACTTTTTACACACCCTTATTATAAGTTTAATCATGTCTATCTTCAATATAATATGAAACAAATTTTAATATTAGCAATTGCTGTTTTAATTACAACCACAGTTTTTGCACAACAAAAAAAGATACTTTTCCTTGGCAATAGTTATACGGCTGTAAACAATTTACCATCATTGCTAAAAGGGCTAGCTGAATCAGCTGGATACGATATTTATGTTGATAAAAATACACCCGGAGGTTACACATTGGCTTTCCCAACCAATGGTCATTTATACAACCAAACCTCATTGGATAAAATAGCGGCCGAAGCTTGGGATTATGTTATACTTCAAGAGCAAAGTCAATATCCAGTTATTGAGTATTACCGAAATAATTACACTTTCACCGGTGCACGCAAACTTGATTCTATAATTAAGCAGAATAACAGCTGTACCCAAACAATGTTTTACATGACATGGGGAAGGAAATATGGTGGCCAGCAATGCATTAATGGTTATTGCAGTGTTGATTTTACAGATTATGCACACATGCAAGATTCACTTGCATCAGCATATTTGTGGATGTCAAACGATCTTCAAACATCTGTAGCCCCAGTTGGTATGGCATGGAAAAAATCAATTATTGAGTATGGCGATCCCATAGAACTTTTTGCAACCGATGCAAGTCATCCAAGTCTTGCAGGAAGCTATTTAGCAGCTTGTGTTTATTATACTGCAATTTTTAATGAAAGCCCTGAGGGGTTAAGTTACTATGCCGGACTTGAAGAGGAAGATGCCACCTACCTTCAGATGATAGCAGCCGAAACCGTATTAAACCATCTTAGCATCTGGAACATTGATACAACAACAATTACAGCAGCTTTTAATTTTACCCAAAATAGTGGGACAGTAAATTTTAATAATCTATCTCTAAATGCCGATACTTACTATTGGGATTTTGGAAATGGAGATTCAGACACAACATTCAGTCCGGTTTATGAATATACTCAAGCTGGCACTTATGATGTGATGTTACGCTCCTCTTCAGATTGCAAAACTGACTCAACACATACCACTATCCAGATCGTAATAAGTGAGATTAATGAGCAGTTAAATAACTCTAATAAAATAATTTTTTATCCTAGTCCTGGAAAAGACGTTTTCTATTTTAAGACTAAGCTACTATCAAGTAGTGCTATAATTTCAGTATACAATAATTATGGCAAACTTGTTTATCAAGAAGAAAAATACATAATTGCAGGTAGTACTGAGTCAATTGAGAACCTCAGTCTTAAACCTGGAATACATTATTGTAGTATTCAAAATTCAGAGAAACAAATTAGTGGTCAATTTGTGGTTGTTGAATAATTGGAATTCTAGGCTTTCAAAAATAGTAAAACCCTGAGAAAGTAGATTTTACCCTTTGCTTAACCTATCAATAATTGCATCGGCAACCCTAAAGGCATTGGCGTAAATTGTCCATGTATAAGTTACACTGCCTCCTGTGGGCATAAAACTACCATCGGTAACATAAAGATTATCAACCTCATGAGCTTTGCAATTTTTATCAAGAACAGAAGTTTTTGGGTTATCACCAAATCTGCATCCACCAGCCATTAGGTTGGTTGGGGGAGCTCCGTTAATATTAGATTTAACATCAGTTGCCCCCATTTTTTTCATTAAATCTTCTGCTTTTTTAGCAAGATAATTACCTACTTCTATATCGTGTTCATGGTTATCAATTCTAATTTTTGCAACTGGATCGCCCCACTTATCAACAACATTTTCATCTAAAGTAACATAGCAATTATCAGTTGGCAACCAATCAACAAATACTTCAAAGTTAAGCTTACGCTGATCTAAAAAGTATTTCTTTATTTTCGATTTAAGAGCCGACCCATAAACCAAATCACCTTCATTATCTCTCTTATTTCGAATTGCTTTACTTATGCCATTTGCATGTTCAAAAAGGAAATCAACAGTACCCCCTTTTGTTGTTTTGGGAAAGGCGTCTTTGTCGTCAATCTCATACCAATGTTGTATTGCGCGGTTAACAAAAAGTCCTGGGATTTTTAACTGTTCGGCATTTCCTTTTTCAAGATCATCATAATTAAATACTCCTGAGCCAACACCGCCAGCCGAAAAAATTAGGTTTTTTCCAACAAGTCCACCGTTATTAGCAAGTCCATTGGGGAAGTCTGCATTTTTGCTCATTAACAACAACCTAGAAGACTCTACTGCCTGACAAGCAACAACAAATAATTTTGCTTCAACACTTTGCTTTTCACCATCAGCATTATAATGCCACGATTTTACAATTTTACCCAAACCATCAGTTTCTAATTTATAAACTTTTGAGTTAGGAAGTATTGTACACTTTCCAGTTAAAAGTGCTTTGTTTAGCAAAGCAACCCTTGCACTTCCTTTGGCATCCGATGAACATCCATAGCTACCACAATAGTTAGAATAAACACAACTTGAACGCCCTTTTTTGGGTACCGATAAAATTGCTCGGGGAACAGGAACCGTAGAATAGCCAAGTTTTTCAGCCGCATTATCAATCCAACTTGAAACTATATTTTCGGCAAGTGGAGGATATGCAAAACTACCATTAGCTCTGGGTTCCAATGTTGAATGATTGACTACACGACCACTCACCCCAACAACTTTTTCAACTTTATCAAAATACGATTCCATTTCGGCATAATCCACAGGCCAGTCTACAATATTTGCCCCATCAATTTTACCATAAATAGTTAGTAGCTTAAAGTCGTTTGGTTTCATCCTATGAAAATAGCCACTCATTATATTTGTCGAACCGCCAACCATATTACCATTCCAGAAGCTTCGTCCAGTTGAGTATGTTGACTTAGCCTCCCATTTGCCATCAGCATTTAATGTTTCAATAACATGCTGCTCATCTTCCAACGAAGGAGTGTAAACATTACGGCGAGTTGCCACAATTTCATCTTTCGAAAGATCCTTAGTTTTAAACCAAGGGCCTTTTTCGAGTACAATAACATTGTAACCATTTTTAGATAATTCGTAGGCTATTGGACCAGCACCAGCACCACTACCAATTATGCAAACATCATATTTTTTTTGAGTCATTTTATCAGGTATTTTTTCTAATACTTCGGTAAGTTTATGTTTCTCGCAAAGGCGCTAAGACGCAAAGTGTTGATTATTTGTATTATAATACAAAGTACATACACATTGCAAGTAATACCAACGAATCATTAATTAACAATAATAATGAATTGCGTTTTGTATTTATATTTAATCAACAGTAACAAATATCTCAGGGTACAGCAAGGGCTCAGTAGGTCGTGGATAGCCCGGATTGTGGATTAGCCAGTCCCACCCAATTTTATCTGGGTTACCGCCATATTGTGGGTCGCTTAATAATGCCTCAAAAATAAAATTGAGTATTACACCAAGCCAGCTACTTCCCCAGGTTTCCTTCGAAATATCAGCAATTAGCGTTTCTTTTTCATTCTGAGTAAGTTGCAAATAACCCTTCGAAAAATTCTCATCAGCAGTTTCATCAACCCATCCAATTCCGTTAATTATGTATTCTTTTTCTTCAGGATCCATTCGTACATCCGATAATACCCAAAGCATATATTTGTCGGCCAGTACGTCATAAGCACCCGGTCCATTTCCATCAGAAGGATAAAGTATTTTTTGAACCGATTCAATAATCGAAAATTGATTTTGTGATAGAGTATTTTCGTCAACTAAACTACTACCAATCGCCTTAGCAATGGGAATGTTTGTCATAAACCCAGCCATAGCAATTCCACCAATAAACTTCTTTCGGGAAAGCCTCCATTCACCCAAATTTTCAATACTATCAGGTATAATTTTCGCCTTCTGAATTTGCTTTTCTTTACTCATAACTATTTGTCGATGCAATATCCAACTCCTTACATTTTACTGCTAGTTATTTCTACTTTTATTTGGGCGGCACAAACGTATAGCACGCTCGGCCGCCCTAAAAAATAATTCCTAACTTTTGCCAAGTTGTAATTTATTACTATTAACAATAGTTTGTGCTTCATCTACTGTTCCAAGCATAATTGCAATCCACTTTGTACTTTCTTTTTGCTCGAGCACTATTTTTACAATCATGGTTAATGGAACCGACAGAAACATGCCTACTGTACCAAAAATAAATCCCCAAAAAATTAATGAAATAAAGACAATGAGGGTGGAAAGACCTAGCCCTTTACCCATGATTTGTGGTTGAATTACATTTCCAACTATCATATTTATGGCAAGATACGAACCTAAAGTCCACATGGCACCACCAAACCCAAGTTCTACAGCTGCAAATAATATGGCAGGTACGCCTGCAACAATTGACCCGATGTTAGGTATGAAGTTTAATAAAAATGCTAAAAATGCCCATAAAATTGCATATTTTATACCTATGATAATGAGTGCAAGCCAAACTAATACGCCAGTTAAAAGACTAATAATTGTCATCAGTCCAAGATATTGGCGAATACTATTGCTGATTTTGGAAAAGTAACTTATTGCACCATCTGAAGTGTCGATAATTGCATTCATTTTTACTGAGAAACTATTAATTTCTAGGAGTACAAAAATTAATACAAAGATTATTAAAAATAGATTGCCCATAAGGCTTCCAATTTCACCTAAAAAAATAGCGCCATATCCCATAACTTTACCTGGCTTTATAGTATTTTCAATATTAGTTATAGATAAATCGAAACCAAATCCATGTAATGTGTCGAAGATTGATGTTGAAATATTTGATAATCTTTCAGCATATTGAGGCGCCTCTTGAGAAAATTGAGCTATCGATTTACCAATTATTTCACCCATCCCAAAAAATAACAAGAATGAGCCAGCAAGTACCATTGTTACAGCCCATCCATTTGATACTTTCTTTTTTTCGAGCCATTTTATTGGCTGTGCTAGTATAATACTTATGAATAGTGCTAATAGTATTGGAGTAATAATTGAGGATGCATACATTGCAATGCTAATAATTATTAAGTATGCAGCAAATGTTAAGGCTGGGTTTGAATTAGATTGTATAATAGGTTTATTCATATTAGTGTTTTAGTTATTAAAATTGCGAATTGCAGTCTAAATTTCACCATAAAGGCACTCAAAGTGCATCACAAAGGCGCACAAAGTTACAGAATTTATTAAGTATTTTGATGTTAATTTTGATGCTAATGTGAATATTTGGAATGTGGAAAACAAAGAGATTAAAGAGTATGAAAATTATTACTTTTGTACAGCCAATAATTTATTGGTAATTAGTCGTAGATGGAGTTGATACACTAGATTTCATTTTTTTCAAATATGGTAGGATACTAACAATATTCCAAATATTAAATATCATTCATTAATGCTAGTGGGATAAAAATAAGTAAGTGATATGATTAACACTAACTAGGTTTTATACTACTGTATATTTTTACTTTCAAACATAAGTAACATGACAATAATTCTAAAAAACGCAACCTTTATTAATTGGAAAACACTTAGTTTTTCAAATACAAACATAAGGGTGGAACAAGGAAATAATACTTCCATTACTTTCCATAATATTTTTGATGAAATTTCTATTTCAGAAAATGATGAAATAATAGATTGCAAAGGTAAATTTGTAACCAAGTCGTTTGCAGTGGGTCATCACCATGCATATTCAGCTTTGGCACGAGGTATGCCTGCACCAAAAAAATCACCAACCAATTTTCTGGAAATACTTAAATATATCTGGTGGAAT
>Ga0164318_10008316_pt1 | contig 10076 bp, 9 predicted proteins | sample GuaBasSedimGuay9_FD_113734 | JGI IMG/M metagenome (GOLD analysis project Ga0164318, IMG submission 113734) | Subseafloor sediment microbial communities from Guaymas Basin, Gulf of California, Mexico - Guay9, Core 4571-4, 0-3 cm | ecosystem: Environmental > Aquatic > Marine > Hydrothermal vents >...
AATTTTCAGGCAGGTTTTCTTTTACGACCGTGCTTTCCAGCTTATATTTCTTAACCATAGTACATCCGGTCATCATATAAAAAATGGAAAGATAAAAACAAAGACCGAGCATCACTTTTTTGTTCTTTAAAATGTGCTTCATTCTTTTCTCCTTTCGCTGATTCGGTTGAGTGAGTGGTAAGTTGGTTTGGGTAAAAATTCCAGAAGCCAAGGTCATTATGTCGCCCAGTGGGCCGTCAATTGGCGATTGTTCTAAAACAAGCCGGGTGCAAACGGTAAACCGGATCGATCCGCAATAAGTTATTGATTATATACAAAATAGTTAAAACATAAGCCCATGGTGTGTCCTTAGGCGACCGTTTTCGGCACCAAAAACACCCTTTTAAAGGTCGGGGGTCGGGCCAAGATAACCAACTGATTCTTTAGTAAATGAGTTAAAGAGCAGCCCATTTTTTGGTCTTAAACACCCCTTTTCAGGGGAAAAAAGAGCCATTTAAGAAAATGTTAAAGGAGTATCTCAGGCCGAAAGTCGGCGGTAACATTATATTAAATTGTGAATTAAACCCAGAATTCCTTTAATGACAATACTTCAGATTGCATTACGCCTGGATATTATTTTTGCTGATCACGAACTTTACTCCGGCAACAAACTTTTCAGCAGAATTCAGGATTGCCCGGGCATCTTCATGGGAAACTTTGAATTGCGCCTCATAGTCGAACTTGGGTTAAAATACCTTTCTGAAACAACACGGATGCGGCTTCGATCGATTCGTCCGCTTGTTCGAGACGGTATTGAACCAGTGCCTTCACTTTTTCAGTTATTATGCAGCCACACCTTCGCGCAGGATGTTTTCGACCAGGGTACTCTCGGACATAGGACCTTCATAGAACTGACTTTGATCTATGATCACGGTAGTGATCACCCTTTCATTATCAAATCCGATCTCCCAGCAGATGTCACGAATAGATAACTCAACCGATTCATCCTTTTGCGGCAGCACAATACAAACATCAAAGTCGGATTCCCATGTTGCATCCCCTCGTGCGCGGGAGCCAAAAGCTCAGACCCGTGCCACCGGGTAAAGGCTCCGGACCCTTTTCGCCAGGGTTTCAAGAATCCTTCTGTCGTCCGCGAACATCATATTTTTTTTCCTCCCTTCCGCCATACGCGAAGGATAAAGGATAAAGAATAAAAATGAAATAAAAATCAACTTTATTGACCTGATATATCACAAAAACTGGATAATATATCAACCGTCATCAGTTACAGCTAACGGTTAAAATGACCGTTTATTACCACAGGAAATCATTTCATGATGTGCCAGAACGACAAAACACTTATTGCAATTGACACAACTCACCGGCTTTAAATTGCCATTTTGCCATTTTTTGATAATCATGGGTTCACGAATTAAGGGACGACACATGGAGACAAAGTCAGCCTTGTCTTCGCGGATAATTTTTTCCATAAAATCCGGTGAGCGCAAGCCGCCAACCATAATAAGGGGAACCTCCCGCAGCACTTTGCGGATGTGTTGAGCGGCCCACAAATTATACCCTTCCTCAAAAATATAGCGATGGCGGGGAAACACCCGTTCAAAAAGCTTACACGCGGCCCAGCGGAACGGCAGCGGCAGCGTACTGGCAAACCCTTTTGCCGGAACATCTCCCCTGGATTGATTGAACATGGAATATGCCAGTGTGCCGCAGGACAGTTCAACCGCGTCAATCCCCATCTCCGTTAGGCGTTCACAGTGGCTTTTTACATCTTCAATGGATAATCCTTTTTGAGGTGTATGGTCATTGACGTTGAGTTTAATGGTCACCGGAAAATCATCGCCCACTTTTTCCCGAACAGATTTATAGATACATTTTAAAAACGCAAAGCGATTATTTACGTTTCCGCCCCATTCATCTGATCGATGATTGAAAAAAGGGGATAAAAACTCACTAATCAGATAGCCATGGGCACCGTGGAGTTGAACACCATCAAACCCGGCCGTTTTGGCGCGTAAGGCGGCATTGCCGAAATCCGTAATGGCAGCCTTGATTTCATCGATTTTCATGGGTCGCGGGATGACCTGATAAATAAAATCCAACCCGCCGCCAGAGGGTGCCATGGGTCTGCGTCCTTGAACAAGCGTTTGTCTGCCGCCGTGGCAAATTTGGGCAAAAATTTTTGAACCCGACTGGTGGACCGTATTTGTCACTTTAGACAATCCGGGAATCATCTCATCAGAATGAAGGCCTGCTTGAAACGGATAACTTTTCCCCGGCTCACTGATGGTCATCATGCCTGAAATAATTAAACCAACATTGCCTTTGGACAGTCTTTCATAGATTTTTAAATATTTATCACCAACACGCCCATCTGCCTGAGCTGCGGATTCAAAGGTCGCAGATCGAACAAAACGGTTTGCAATCTTAATCTTTCCAATTGCTTTTGGTGTAAACAGGATAGATTTAGATTCTTGATTCAAGAACCCCCCCCCTTACTTGTTTCTTAAAAAAATCGCATAAAATAAATCACTTAATTCTTTAACAGCCCAAACGGGTCATCCGTATATAAAAATGCAAAATCTTTTCTGAGGCGTTCATTGTCGATGCCAAAATCCGACAATTTTTTCACCTGGTGTTTCCGCTGATACGATTTCTGTCTTTGTGCCTGCCCCGCAACCGCATTTCGTAATTCCGCACTCGGCGTGATTCCCGTAAATGCAACTATCTGATCAAACATGGGCTTCAACTCTTTGCGCAATTTTTTGTAATCAACGATCAGCACGCGTTTCTTGTCGATTTCATTATTATGCCACAAATCATAAAAATACCGGTACAATTCCAGGCTGGCCGCATATCTGCGGTTATAATAACTGGCTTTTTGTTTTTCGGTAAACCGGTGCATCCCCCACAGGATATCAAGGATATTATAATTTAATGATAAATAAGACGGCAGGGTTTCTTCGGGCATACGGTGCATATAGATAAACTTTGCATCCGGAAAAACTTCGAGCAACGTCTTGATCCGATGGGTGGAAAAATGCGTCTGGGCAAAAATCTGAGTTTTGCCGGTATAATAAATGTGGCGCTGAAAAATGGATTTTAAAAATCGGGCCGAACGGATTCTTTTTTTCCTTGGCTGAAGATCATGAAACCGGATTTCCCGGTAATCTTTTTCAACAAATCCCAGCGGGGTTCCGATAACCACAAATTGGGTATCATGGTTATGCAGAAACAGCATTTCGTCTTCTTCCACCGTATCCAATGCAATCTGATGGCCGGCTTCTTCGGGAATTAATACTATCGGATTTTTCCGTGTCAAAAACCGGACAATCGGTTTAACGATTTTCCGGGCCGTGAGCGCCGGAAACAGCAGCTGCCAGGTGGTAAAGGCGGCCATATCGTCGGTCTGGGTGAACAGGTGATGAATAAAAGTAGTGCCACTTCGGGGATGCCCGATAATAAATATCGGGGATTTGACTTTCACTTTTCGGAATTTCGGGAACAAAACAAAATCGAAAAAAAGCGTTGTGACGGTAAAAAAAGAATGCACCATAAAAAACAAAATCACAAAAACAAAAAACACAAAGTGCCTGCTGAATCCAAATAATTGCCAACTGACCGCCAGTCCCTGCCGATAAAGACGCATCCAATCTTCCTTTCAGAATCGATAAATTGGGATTAAACTAACCGATTTTATCATATTTTGCAACCATTCCCCCCGTCCAATGGTTGTTATTTGAAAACAAAAACCTTTAAATTAATAATAAAAAATAATCGTGGTACCGGGTCTTGAATTGTGAATTAAAAAACATCAGACAACAGTGCTCGGCGCAAAAATCTGTATCCCATTGCAATTTTCAATAGCAAGTCTTGCCGGCTATTACCAAAAAGAAATCAGTTTTTTATACTATTTGAGTGTTTAGCGAAGCCATCATTTTTATCTAGTGCCATTTGAAAAAGCGCAGCCCTGCTGAAAAAAAGAAAATACCGATGGATAAGAGAATGGCGGTGGGAAGAATAATTTCAGAATACCCGGCGCCTTCAATAAAAATACCTCTTAATCCGTCCGCCAGCAGCGTCAGGGGCAGTTTCTGAATAAAGGGAATACTCCAGTCCGGGAAATTATGATAACTGAAAAAGACCCCGGAAAGGACCATCATTGGCATGACCACGGCATTGACCAGGCCGTTGCCGATTTCCGTGTTTGCCGTGCGGCAGGAAATGAAAATGGCGATTCCGCCAAATGCAATATTGCCGGCAATAAAAATGGTCAATAAACCGGCAATGCTTCCTTCGATAGTGATATGAAAGACCAGCCAGGCAAAAAGAAAAAGCAGGGCAGATTCAATCAGGTTCATGGTGATTCTGACCGTCATCAGGGAAATCAGAAAATAAGATTTTTTCATGGGCGTGGCAACCATTCGTCGCAGCAGTTTTTTGGACCGTTTATCGATCATGCCGTAACTCATGCCCCACATGCACGACATCATAACCCCCATCGCCATCAGTCCCGGAACCAGAAAGTCAATGTACCGGGTGCCGTGAACAGTTAAGGGGACAACGCTTTCAATGTTTTCTTCGACCAACGCATTGTTTTGGCCAAAAATTTTTGACAGCTTCAGGTAGGAGAAATGGGCGTCCGTGTTCAACGGATCAAAATGGTATTCAATCCGGCCGTTTTCTTCATCCATGATAATGCCCAGGTTCCCGCGTTTTAACAGCACCATGGCATGGTGCCAGGTCGTTTTCTCAAAAATAAACGTGGTGTTGCCCAGTTTTCTATCTGTCAGTGTGATTTTATATTGAGGCGGTATTTTGCCAAAAGGTTCAATCTTGTCCGCATGCGTTTCAAGAAACGCATGAATTAATAAATCCTTATTTGCGTTTTGCGTCAACGCCGGGTTGTTTTCAATCACCGCCACATGACGAACAATGTCGGCCTGCCGGGTAAATGCAATGCCCAGCCCCAGTGCCATGAGAATGGGGAAAATAATACCCCAGAAAATAACAGCCGGCTGGCGGATAATTTCTTTAAAATGGGCCGAGATCAGCTGGATCAGCTGTTTTTGTTGAATCAGTTTATTCATGCAGCCGCCTGCCGGTCATGGTTGTAAACAGATCATCCAGTGTTTTTCGCCGACATTCCAGGTGCCGGAGCCGAAGATTGTTTTGGTTTAAAAAATTCAAAAATTCAGGCAATTGTCGCTCTATTTGGTTTAAAACAATGACGCCTGTGTCCTTGTTGGCATCCCACTGGATCTGAAATTCGGATGAATTGATTAGCCTGTCTATGGCCCGGTTTGATTCATCCAATGCAAATTCAATAATTTTATGGTCGTTGTCTGCTTTTAGCAATTGCTCCAGCGTGCCCTGCTTTAATATTCGGCCTTTATCGATAATGATAATTCGTTCGCACAGCTGTTCGGCTTCCTCCATGTAATGGGTGGTTAGTATCAGCGATGTGTGTGAGCGTTTTTTTAAATGCCGGAGAATCGACCAGATTTCCCGTCTTGCATTGGGGTCCAAACCGGTGGTGGGTTCATCTAATAGTAAAATTTTTGGATCATTGAGCAAGGCAATGCCCAACGCCAGTCTTTGGCGCTGGCCGCCGGAAAGATTGACAACATACGATCTGGTTTTTTCGGAAAGGCCGATGATGTGGATAATTTCATCCACGCGCTGCCGCTTGAGATCGTAGAAGCTGGCGAACAGTTGTAAGGTTTCAAAAACAGTTAACCGGTCAATAAAATGGGTTTCCTGGAGCGAAAGACCGATGTCACGGTGGAGTTCGCGCTCGTTGCCTTTCCATTTTTTGCCCATGATGAGGATATCGCCTTTGTCTGGTTTTTGAATCCCTTCAATCATTTCCATCAGGGTTGTTTTACCGGCGCCGTTGGGACCGAGCAAGGCCACGGACTGGCCTTTAAATATTTTAAAATCAACGCCATTGACAGCCTGGACATTTTTAAAAGATTTGAAGACGTTTTTAACTTCGATGACCGGATTTTTTTTCATATTCAATTTTTTTTAAAAATTTATATCGCAAGTAAATTTATTTTTGGACGAGCCCTAAGATTTAATATTCAGCTTTTTCATTTTCGTCAATTTTTTCTGGTATCGGCTTTGTACGAAATCGGTAAGCACCAGCACGCTGATCACAAAATAAAAGGTGGCCTTGCTCATAGGGATGATATCGTGGCCGAAAAAACGCAGGTGGGCCAGGTGGCCGCCTTCGGTGACGAGCATGATGCCCACCACGAACAGGATGAACAGGCCGAGGACTTCATACATGCGGTTTTTTTGGAGAAACAGGGATACGCGATCCGCCAGCCAGATCATCAACACGCCGCCGGCAACAATGGCGGCAGCCATCACCTGGAATACATCACTTAAGGCCATGGCACTTAAAATGGAATCAAACGAGAATACCACATTCATTGATACAATCCAGAAGATGACAAGACCTGCGGATTTGGGTGTGCGGTCTTGTTGCTCCATGTCCTCCATGCTCATCATATGAAGGATTTCCTGGGTTGCGGTATAGATAATAAATCCGCCGCCCAGCAGGACTATCAGGCTGTGGAGGTTAAAGCTGCTGTGGATGATATTTTTGATGTGAAGGGAAAAAACCGGATCTTTAAAATACGAAATGACTTTCATGAGAACAAACAGGAGAATGATGCGAAGAATGACGGCGATGCTGATTCCCAGGCGCCGGACCATGGCCTGTTTTTCAACCGGCGCGCGTTGAGATTCGATAGAGATGTACAGCAGGTTGTCAAACCCCAGCACTGCCTGGAGCAGAGTGAGCATGCCCAGGGTGGTCAGGTTGTGGATCGTGAAGAGTGTTTCCATACGATTCTCCTGAAAGTAAAGGCTTTTTTTTTGAAGTTGTATAAAACCAAAATTCATACAGTCATCGAGGAGTAAGGAACGGGCGACGTAACTTCTCAATAAGTCTGTGCGAAAAATGTGAGTTTATGTACAAACCATGTAGCGGAAGGCTTCAGCCTTCCATTTCACATGACCTGAAGGTAACCATTTTATGGAGGCCTAAAGGCCTCCGCTACATCGCCCGGACTTTTTGAGAACATACCGAGTGACGAAATAAATCCCTGATTTTAATGAGATTGCTTGACGTCGTACCGTCCCTGCGACGCCAAAGGCGTGGCTTGCAATGATATAATAATCATAACTCATCCCTTTCCGTAAAGAGATAAAAAAAATTGTCTTCGGGTATAGTCAGAAAGTTATTGCAGAATCAGGTTGTTTGTCGAAAAGAAGCATACCAAAAAATAAAAAAGACCGCCAGTCCCGAGTGAATGGGGTAGCGGTCTTTTATCGTTTTTATGAACTAAATTTTTCGGATCGGATGGTTTCTAAATTAATATCTGGGCCGACGGGTCTTCTTTTTCCCTTTGGTTTTCTGGTTGGCCTGGTTGACTTTAATGTCACGACCTTTGAAATCTTTTCCGTTTAATGCCTTGATGGCTTTATCCGCTTCCGAGTTGTCCGGCATATCTACAAAACCAAAGCCTTTAGACTGTCCTGAAAAACGGTCTTTAATAATATTGACACTTTCAACATTCCCGAATTCCGAGAAAGCTTCGTTTAAGTCTTCCTCTGTGACGTTGTAGGCAAGGTTTCCAATATACATGTTCATATGACTCTCCTTTACGTGTGCGGCATGATCGAGAAAGCGTTGTCCGATAACCAGCCACCAATTAACGGAGAACGATTAGCCAAAGATTGGCTTTTGTACATATCGGCAGTTTTCGTGACGGTAATACATCTTATACGGAAACTGCCCGGTCCGGATGTGCCGAGTAGATCCGGGTGTAAAAAATATTATATGTGGTTTTAAAACCGTGAAGCAGGTTTGAGGTCTGCAACGAAGCCATTAGACCTGATTCGAGGTTTTAACGTTTTTTTTGTTTAGGCCTGGGTTTTTTCCTTTGTGCCGACTGGACCATCACGTCCCGGCCGTCCAGTGTTGCGTGTTTCATCGATTTGAGCACGGTGTCGGCTACATGGGTGTCAATTTCAAAAAATGAAAATTCTCTTAAAATTTCAATTTTACCGATCTGGGCGTTGCTAATGCCCGACTGATCGCACAGCAGCCGTGTGATGGCACCTTTCTGGATATTGTCCAACTGGCCGACATTAATGAAAAAACTCCGGGTATCCCCGATTTTTCGATGGCCATTATCTTTGCGGAAGCCGTTATCTTTTCGGGAACCGTATTCTTTGCGCGGGCCTTTGTCCTTATAGGCACCGGGTTTATTTTTGGAAAATCTTTTTGTCCCGGTTTTTTTCCCTGCACCAGATTTGTTGCTGGCCCCACTGCTAGCATTAATGTCTTTGGCACCCTTATAATAATCCAGAAACCGGTTGAACTCAATGGAAATAACCCGTTGGATCAGTTCTTCCTTAGACAGATCAGCTAAAGTTTCATACACCGGATCCAGAAATTTATCGATTTCTTCGTGGTTGACGTCAACGGCCACCAGTTTTTTGACCATGGCATACAGCTGTTTTTCGCAAATGGCAACCCCGCTGGGAACTTTGGCGTAAGTGAACTTGATGCCGGCTTTGTTCTCTACTGCCCTCATTTTCCACCGTTCCCGCGTATTCATCAGGACAATAGAAATCCCGGACTTGCCGGCCCGGGCAGTCCTGCCGCTTCGGTGAGTATACGATTCTGTTTCATCCGGAAAATTGTAGTTAATGACATGGGAAATATTATCCACATCCAGTCCCCGGGCTGCTACATCGGTTGCCACTAAGAGCTGGAGGCTTTTGTTCCTGAACCTGCCCATGACATTGTCCCGCTGGGCCTGGGAAAGTTCGCCGTGAAGGGCTTCCGCGTTGTAGCCGTCTTTCATTAGTTTTTCAGAAACCTGGCGGGTTTCGTTTCTGGTCCGGCAGAAGATCAGGCCGTAAATATCCGGGTCGTAGTCGATGATCCGTTTTAATGCCGAGTATCTTTCTTTTTCCAGTACTATGTAATTGTTGTGCGTGATATTTTGGGCAACGCTGTTTTTTTTGCCGGCCGTCATTTCAATCGATTCGTTCATGTACTTGGATGAAATTTTCGTCACGGATTTGGGCATGGTGGCAGAGAACAGCATGGTTCGTTTATCTTTTGGTGTTTTGCTTAAAATAGCGTCCAGGTCTTCGGAAAAGCCCATGTTCAGCATTTCATCTGCTTCATCCAGCACCACAAAGGATACCTTCGAAATTTTGATCACATTTCGTTTGATCAGGTCCAGCAGTCTGCCGGGGGTGGCCACAATAATATGGGCGCCTCTTTTAACCTGCCGGCTCTGGTTTTCAATGCTGGCGCCGCCGTAGACGGAAACGATTTTCGCAGGCTTAACATACCGGGTGAATTCTTTGAAATCACCGGAAATCTGGATGCAAAGCTCGCGGGTGGGGCATATGACAACCCCCTGGGTATGTTTGGCGTTAAAATCCATCAACTGGACCATGGGCAGCCCGAAAGCCGCTGTTTTTCCGGTTCCGGTCTGGGCCAGGCCCACGATGTCTTTGTCGCTGTTCATGATCTCAGGAATTACTTTTTTCTGGATCGGGGTTGGTTCGGTAAACCCCATTTTTTCAACAGCTTTTAAAATATTGTCGTTTAAACCTAAATTGTCAAAATTCATTTATTTTTTCTTCTCTGGTTTGAAAAATATTTTTTTTAAATTATAATCATACAAATATTTGAATCGTCCATTTGCAAGGCATAAAGGGTGAAGCTGTATGCGTTTATACCGCGAACCCTTTATAACACAGCAAATGGACGATTCAGAGGTTTGTATCTATGCCGCCTCGCCCTGCCGCAGAACCACCTTCCGGCCATGGGCGGAAAGAATGGTTTTTCTCAACCGGATAATCTTGGGCGTGACTTCCACCATTTCATCGTCGCCGATAAACTGAATGGCTCTTTCCAGGGTCATGGGAAGCACCGGTGAGAGGATAACGCCATCGTCTTTACCCGAAGCCCGCATGTTGGTCAGGTTCTTGGTTTTGCAGGGGTTGACATTTAAGTCATTGCCCCGGCTGTGTTCCCA
>Ga0164318_10008317_pt1 | contig 10076 bp, 8 predicted proteins | sample GuaBasSedimGuay9_FD_113734 | JGI IMG/M metagenome (GOLD analysis project Ga0164318, IMG submission 113734) | Subseafloor sediment microbial communities from Guaymas Basin, Gulf of California, Mexico - Guay9, Core 4571-4, 0-3 cm | ecosystem: Environmental > Aquatic > Marine > Hydrothermal vents >...
CCCATCCTGGGGCTTTGTTATTGTTATGACTATGTCAGGATTCAGGTTGTTGCCGCTCCCACCGCCGGTGGGGTGGGAGTAGGGATCCCAGGGATCCGTGCCTGCCTGATATTCCTCCAGGTTAGTGTAGTCGTCGTCGTCTTCATCATCGCCGGAGTCATCGATGAAGGGATCAAGGTCGTTCTCTATCTCCCAGCCGTTGGGCATGCCGTCTCCGTCATAGTCGCCTTCGGGCTCCAAGAAGCCCGCGTAATAATCGTCCGGGGCTACATCCGAAATCATAGACTCAAAACTCATGTAGTCGGTCTCTACATAGAAGAGGAAGTGTGTGGGATTGTCCAGGTATTCCAGCGGGAAGGAAATGTGATACGTATGGGTACCGTTTCCAGTGGCGTTAAGAGAATATGACACGGTCCCCTCCTCATTTGAAAGGTAGCTGTTTTTGGTGTAGAGTGTTAAGAAGTTTAACGCTGTGGATACTATACTCCAGTCTGACTCTCCATCCCCGTCTGTGTCCATGTAGATGGAATAGGAGGGATACAAGGACTCTCCCCCTTCACTTGCTTCAAGGATTATCTCCCCTACAATGTCAAACTCTATTGTGAGGTTGTTCCCTTCGGTGAAGGAGCGCACCTGGGTTATGTCCACCATCTCCTTATAGGGGGAGACGGGGTTCATTCCCTCCACGTCATTCTCCGGATCAGTTGCTGAGAGGTTGTAATTCACCTCAGCTCTCACCCCGGATGGCACAAATCCCAGCACCAATACCAGTAGCATAGCTGCCGTCAGAACTTTTAAACACTTCACAACATATACCCCCTGTGAGAAAATCGATTGGTGGTATTAGTATTCTGTTATTTTAACTTATCTCAAGCCTCTTCCCCCGCCGCATCCGTGCTCCTGTAAACAGCGTACTCCAGTGTAAAGTATAGTACGTTAAGAGCAGCCACGGCAACGGCTATAAGGAGAATCTTCCAGACCACTATCCTGAACTCGTATTCTCCCCAGTACTGCTGGATGTAAGGTTTCCCTCCAAAGAGTGCCAGCAGCCAGAGAAGGGAAGCCACCACGTAGGCTACGTTCAGGAGGTATCTCTTAATACTTCCCCTTTCGTACCTCACCTGAACCTGGCTTATTATAATCAAAACTACACCGATCAGAATTATCCATTTCATTATCTCAATGAACCTGCTTTTTGATAGGTCGGGGTAATTGAACATTGTGAGGAGTATAGCATAGGAGGGGATTATGATATACACGAAAAGGGCGAAGAGGGCCTTTCTTGTTGGTTGAAACACTCTCACGAGATCACCCCCTCGGATGTGTAGACCTCCCACACCCCATACCTGTCGCAGGTGAACGTGATATCAAGGAAGACCTCCCCCCTGTAGTAGAGAGTGAGCTGGGTGGTGAGCGGAAGGGATGAGTTGGAGTTCAGAGTGAAGGAGAGATTAAAGCCCAGTCCCTCCACGTTCTTCAAGACCCCGGGGAGAACATCACCTACCGCCTCAACGTTAGTGATAAGGTCCAGTAGCTCCCCTAAGGTGAGGTTCTTCAGCCAGGAGAGGAACTCCTCTTTAAGGGACCTCCAGGTGTATTCAAGGCTCTCATCAAGGACGAACCTTGACAGGCCCCACATGTAGAGTGCCTCTATCCGGACGGTTGCCGTGTAGGTGGTGTCTCCAAGAATGAGGGCTTTGGCATCATCGAAGTCTAGTTTTACAGGGATAAGCACCCTGTAGTTCTTGACGCTTCCAGCGGGTATTCTTATGCCGTGACGGTGGTACTCCATTATGCACCTGCCCTTTGCATCTCTAAGCTCTGCATCAATTCTCACGTCGTATATGTCATAGAACCCTCTGTTCACCACGGTGAAGTTGGTCACAAGGGTGGGGCCCTCCTCTGTGAATATGAGCCTGATGTCCTCCTCCGTCGGAACATACACCTTTATGGCCCCGGATGTGAGCGTGTAAAGGTTAATGAAGGCGAGAGCAGCCAGGACGATGTTTGCGCCCATGACGAAAGCCCTAAGGATAGAGAGACCTCTAGGCGTCATGGCTATCACCTCCAGATAAGAATTACCCATTAGCTTTTATTTAAGATTTCTCCTAGGGTATTCTTTTCCAACGAATGCACTTCAATCAGATGATGGGGTCTGAGCTTCTGCTTGGCCTTTCTGAGTCCCGGCACCCCCATGTCGCTCTCTCTGTTAAGAAAATAGCACTTCTCCCGGAGAAACTCCGCAGTAGCCCTGGTTATGGCGGGGTAGCACCCCTTCATGTTGTAATTGGCCTTTTCAAAATGAATTACATAGGTGTCGGGGGAGAGTCTTTCAAAAATGGAAAGGGCCTCAATCCTGTCCTCAACCCTGAGAAGGATGCCCTCAATAGGTAGCTGTGTGAAGTGCTCCAGGGCATAGAAGAGGGCCTTTTTTTCATATCTCAAAAGTTCCTTAGATTCACAGTCTTTCCAGATACACCATCTTCTGGCGAAGCTTTTCACCTCTTCCAGATTCCCCTCCTCTATCAATTCTCTCTCAGCCTTGAAACACCTTCTGAAACTGTTAAGCTCGTTTCTTATTTTCAGGAAATCCCGTCCCCTCATCTCTGCCAGTTTCTGGGTCAGATAAACATAATCGTAGAGGTCCCTCTGGGGCACCGTTCTGATTGAGGGAAAGTATTCTTTCATCAGCGATAGGGCCTGGAAACCGTATAGGGTCACCCCCCACGCCTCCTTGAGGGCTTCCTTCAAAACCTCCATCAACAGTCCGTAATTTGGAGGCCCCAGAGGTGGGACTACATATTCCCCCTCTCGGGTTTTGATCAGAAAGGCTAGATTTCCGCCCTTGGGGAGGCAGTGGACCTTGTAGAAGTCCTTCCAGCAGAGGATGTTTCCGAGAGAGAGGTCGCTGTGGGGTGGCGGGTGAAGGTTGTAGAATCTTCTCAGGAGGTCTACGGAAGTGAGGTCTGCCTCAAAGGCGTCTTCAAACATCTTCCCCACCCATGTAGCGCATTGGTGTATGTCCCTCCATAATGGCAAATCCCTCCTTGCGGTAGAAATCCATCGTTCCCGGCTGGGCAATCAGCCCAATCCACGTTATGCCTCTCTTTTTAAGTTCACCTAAGATATATCTCAGGATCTCCCTCCCAATACCCTTTCCTCTATATGAGGGGTGAACAACGAAATCCTGGATATAAGCATCGCTCACTCCGTCGGAGAGGACCCTTGCCATTCCTACAGCCCTGCCGTTCTCCTCGGCTACCACAAAAAGAAAACTCCCCTTTATGATTCTGTCCACAAGCTCTGCCGGGGTTCCCTCCTCCCACCATCCCCCTGATTTGTACAGCTCTATGATGTCCTCCCTCCTCCAGCTCCTCACAACGGATATCCTCAACAATATCACCTAGCCTTTGTTATCTTTACATTATCCACCAATACATGGGGGGAGTAGGCCCGTCTTGCCTCACCCCACCAGTGGGAGGGTAACGCTTCGCTAGAGACCTCCTTCACGTTCTTCAGGAGTTTCAGCATATTCTCACTTATTCTCACCCCTCCCCAGGCCTCTTTGATCTCTCCATCCTCTATAAGAAATATTCCATCCCGGGGGATGGTTGAGAAGTCTCCAGCCCTCAGGTCCTGATATCTCGTGTACCAAGTGTTGGCTATGTAAAGGCCCCGTTTGATATCCCCCAAGATGTCCTCCCAGCTCCTCCTTCCGGGGGCAAGGAATGGCTGCCATCCCTCAGGAAGGAGGGTGCTCATGATTCTCCCACCCGAGGCGTTGGCAGTGGTAGACGTTGAGAACTTCTTTGCTGTGGAGTGGGTGTGCAGATAGCTTTTCAGTATGCCCTTCTCTATGAGAAGGTTCCTTCTGGTCGGAGCTCCCTCATCGTCAAAGCCTCTTGCGCCTCCCCCGGGGCGCAGTGGATCGTCGTAAAGAGTAAAACCATCAGTTGACACCCTCTCTCCTAATAAGTCAATGAAGAAGCTCATACCAGTGTCCACCAGGAAGGCGGAGAGGGCCTCGGAGACCTCAGAGAGGAGAGCGCCGAAACAGAGGGGGTCGAAGAGGACGGTATAGTTTCCTTCCTCCCCCTGCCTTACAGATCTGTTCATGGAGGCCAGCTTTGCTGCCTTCTCCCCCACAAACCCTGGGCCCCATTTCTTGTATGAATCCTCGTCCGCCACATGGGTGCTAGCCTGACCGGTAGTTCCCTCCTCGTTGAAGGCCCTCACGGTGGTTATGAGGAAGCTTCGCCTCTCCTCTCTGGTAGTGTAGTTAGTGGCCAGCTCCACCTTCTCGTCACTTAGATAAAGCTCCCCTGAGATTCTCTTCACCCCCTCCCTTCTCCCAGCGTCCATAGCCTCCTTAACCGCATCAAAGATATCCTCCAGATGGAATGGATCGGGCTCTCTGCTCCCTCCTCCCCCCGGGTAGAGTCCCACAAAATCCCTGTTTTCTGGGAGCCTCCTGCAGAACCTAACTGCCTTCTCAAGCACCTCTTTGGGGTCTTCTCCCCTTTTTATCTCCACTCCGGTGGTTCTGCCGTCGGTGGCGATAAAAACCCCGGTGGACACCGTCTGCCAGGTGTTGACGATGTCCATGCCCCCCCGGGAGAATCTAACCTGCTTGTCCCTGCTTTCAACTCTTCTCGCGGCTACCTCTTCAGCTCCTGTCTCAAGGGCGATCCTTACAATACGCTCTACGTCCATCATGTTACCATCTCATGTACACGTTTCTTAATCTCATATGAGGCCCGCCGATCCACACGTTCACGCCCTGCATAGGGTCGCTCTTTCCGCAGGTGGCGCCCACGAATTCCAGGTCCCGTCCCACCGCATCAACGGCGCTCCAGAAGGTCCTTGTGGTGAGCTCAATTATCGGCCTCTTTACCGGGTCTCCCACCTCGCCCTTCTCTATCAAATAGGCTTCCCTCCCCACGTACTTCTGGTTGAACCTTATGTCGTCTATGTTCCACTCCGTGAAGGATTTCATGTAGATGCCGTATTTCACATCCTCAATGAGCTCCTCCACTGTGTGGTCCCTGGGCTCCACGAAGGTTGTGCTCATCCTCACAATGGGCTCCCTTGACCATCCACTGGCACGGGCGGCCCCGTTGCTCACGGTCCCTAGAACAGCCGCTGTCTCCCTGTTGTGTAGGAATTCGTTTATTTTCCCCTCCTTATAGAGGTACCTCCTCCGGGCTGGGACGCCCTCATCGTCGTATAGGTAGTACCCGAAGCTGCCCTCTACTGTCGGGTCGTCCACTACATTGACCACTTCGCTTCCAATTCTCTCCCCTATCATTTCAGGTTTTATGAAGGACTCCCCGGCTAGGAACGCCTCCCTCCCAAGGATTCTGTCCGCCTCCGAAGGGTGGCCTGAAGATTCGTGGGCTGCTATGCCGGTCACCTCCGGCCCTACCACAAGATCCATCACTCCGCTCTTTAAAGCCCTCCCTCCCTCGATAACTCTCCTCAGGATTTCAGCCTCCCTTGTAACCCACTCCTCAGGGGAGTAGCGCTTCCAGCCCTCGTATCCACCACTCCAGGCTAGCTGGTTGTAGGCCTGCTCGCTCCCCTTTTCAGTCTTTGCTATGATAAAGTAGTAGTATTCCACCTGAGGTAGCCTGGACGACACCTCGGTGCCCTCAGAGGTCAGGATGTGCTTCTCCAGGATGGAATCTATGAGCTGTTGGGATCTTGCCAGTATGAACCCCTTCTCGGCCAGAGAGGAATCTATATCCTGAAGTCTCTCCACCTTCTCGGCGTTGTCCATATCCGTTATCTTCTCCTTCTCCTTGACCTCCCAGAAGTCCACGTGGGCCTCCTCCTCTGCCATTCTTACACTGGAGAGGTCCTCAGCGGCCCTAGCGATCTTTATGGCCTCATCAACGGCCTTCTTCACGTCCTCCATTCTGACGGAATCAGTATACGCAGCGCCCATCCCTCCCCCTACAAGTGCTCTCACTGCAAAGCCCCTCTCTATCCCCTCTGTGGATGCCACTAGGATCCCATTCTTAAGGAAATTGACGCTGTAACGTTTCCTCTCGGCCCTAATCTCCAGATAGTCTGCTTTTCCCTCTCCGTAGGAGAGCGCCTTCTCTGCCACATCTTTCATCAGAATCACTGTGACATAAATCCCGGGGGAATATATATCGCTATCGCCTGATTAAAAACAACGTGGGGGTGAAGAGGGCTTCAAATTGAGAGAATCTTCCCCAATAATGGCGGGCCAGAAATCAAAAAACCACCACTTCACAGTTCAATCCCACCACCTTTTCCCTGCGGATCACCTCCGCTTCCCATCCTCTCTCCCCGGGATAATTGGCAGAAAACATAAAGGGGAGAAGAGGGAAAAACTAGAGGTGGGCCCGGCCGGATTTTCACTCGCAGAGTCCACTCCCACCTCCATCCCCCCGCCCGCGTGAACTCTGCGGAATATGATTAGAGGTGGGCCCGGCCGGATTTGATTTGGAAGACTCCTCTGCTTGGGAGGTTCTCTCTTACGGACTCTTCCAACCTGTGCGGTTTCGTCGTCACTTAAACATCTTAGAAACCGCACAGGACCTTCGGTTCAAATCCGGCACGTTAATTCTCCTTTCTTATAAAACAATGGAAGGTGGGCCCGGCCGGATTTGACCTGGAAGAAACCTCGGTTCATGTTCTCTTTAGTCGGTTTCTTCTGGCCTTCGCAGTTCCATCGTTAATTCAACATTTAAGGAACTGCTCAGGACCTTCGGTTCAAATCCGGCACGTTAATTCTCCTTTCTTATAAAACAATGGAAGGTGGGCCCGGCCGGATTTGAACCGGCGACCGACGGATTATGAGTCCGTCGCTCCACCAGACTAAGCTACGGGCCCGGTCAGGTGGAAAATAGGGCGGTGGGATATAAAATTGGCGCCGCCGATCGGATTCGAACCGATGACCGCACGGTTAACAGCCGTGCGCTCTAGCCAGCTAAGCTACGGCGGCTCGCCTTTGAAGGATAAAAAGTTTCCCTATATTACCTTTGCCATATCCTCTTTCGGCTTCCACATGTATGGCCTCTTCAGTCTGTAGCCCAGGGCCCTGTAGTAGTCTCTCACCCCCACCCCACTGGTCACATAGATGTTTGAAACCCCCCACTCCTCAAAGGCGATCCTCTCAGCCTCCTTTACAAGCCTCTCCCCAAGGCCCCGGTGTTGCCAAGTGTCACCGCTCTCCTCTCCCACCGCAACCGCTCTTCCGAAGACTTTTACCTCCCTTATAAGAGCATGGTCCCCCTCTGTCTCTTTGAGGGGTGGGAAGGGTGGGGCGGCCCCGGGGAGACGAAGTCTCAGGTAAGCTGCGATCAGGTCCACCTCGGGGTACTCAAAGGAGATGAACACCTCTTTTCCGCCCGAGGCCCTATACTCCCTGAGCATGAGATGGGGCTGCCCCTTGATCTCTCTCTCCCTGGAGGCCAGTCCTACCTCTCTACATCTTATACACCTGCACCTCCACCCCCTCTCTTCAAGGAGCCTGTGGACGATTTGCCTCAAGTTACTGGACTTCACTCCAGCGGTTATAAGGTGGGCCGGGATATCCCTCTGCACCCTCTGGACGCGGAGCCAGGGGGGAAAATATCTCTTTGCAGAAGCGATGACCTCGGCGGCCTCGCTGTTTGATAGGGGATGGTAAGAGCCCCTCTCCCACATGTCGTGGAGGGCTGCTCCCTCTACAACCAGGGTTGGATATATCTTGAGCATGTCCGGCATGAACCTCTCATCGCGGAAAAGAGTCTTCAGCTCTTCAGTGGCCTCCCTAGGGTTTTGTCCCGGGAGGCCTGGCATCATGTGGTAGCACACTTTCAGGCCCGAGTCCTTGAGGAGCTTCGTAGCCCTCACGCTCTCCTTAACGCTGTGACCCCTTCTGATCCTCTTTAAAGTATTATCTGATACGCTTTGGACCCCGAGCTCCACCCGGGTGGCCCCCATATATAACATATCCCGTACCTCCCTCGCTGTGGCCCAATCAGGTCGGGTCTCAAAGGTAATCCCTATCACCCGGTGAGGGGCACTTTCGTTCTTCACCTGAGCTTCCTGAAGGGTGATAGAAGTCACACCGTTGAAGGCGTCCAGTGCTCTCTTGACAAACCACCTCTGGTACCGGGGGCTGCGAGCGGTCACCGTGCCCCCCATAATTATTAAATCTATCTTTCCTGTGGAATGGCCTATCTCTTCAAGGGCCTTCAGGCGGGCGCGCACCTGAAGGTAAGGATCATAGAAGTTCTGGGAGGCTCTCAGAGCTGCTGGCTCCCGTCCCGTATACGACTGCGGGGTCCATATCCCCACTCCCCCAGGGCAGTAGACACATTTCCCGTGAGGACAGGGTGCTGGGGAGGTCATGGTGGCCACAACAGCCACCCCGGAGAGGGTCCGCGTGGGTTTCTTCCTGAGAAGCGGCAGAAATTCTTCTCTTACGTCTTCTGAGAGATGTCTTAAGATATCGGAATTTCTAGGGACTGCTCTGGAGTACTTTGAGGCGATTTCTTTCTTCACTCTCTCGAGCCCTGCTCTGTCGGAGGGTCTTTTCGTCAGGAGGGCCTCTATCAGTTCGTCCCAGAATTCCGCTGAATCCTCCATGGCCATCACCTGACGCATAAATCCTCACAACAGCAACGGATATATAGTTTCTTAAAAGGTCTACCGTTTACTTCCGCTTTACTTCCCTTATTGTTTATTCCTCCTCTGAAGAGTGTAACTGAGAAGAGCTTCCCTGACACTTGAAGGCTGGACAAGAAGGAAGAAAAGGAGTATCCAAATAAGATGTGCGGCCACTGTTGTGAGGTATAGCTTTATTGCCATGATCTTCACTACCCTGAAGTAAATGGCGAGCAGCAAAAAAACGGTAGCCCAGAAAGAGTTGTAGCGGGAGTATTTTCTGAAGGTACGCCTCGCCCCCTGATAGAGGGAGACTCCCCTGCAGGTTGGGTTGATTGTGTAGAGCACTTCTAGAAGAAAAGGAAGAACGGGGAAGACTGCCACAACAATGAAGAAGACGAACAGTAGGTCTTGAGGATCTTTGAAAAGTGTCGGGAGCCCCCCATAGCCCAGCAAGATGGGGTTGTAGAGGGTGTACATCATGGCCACGAAAGAGAACCAGAGGAGCTGGGCTGCCATGAGAGTCATCCTCCGGGGGCAGGGCTTGAGGATAGCCCTCTTTGCTATCACTTCCTTTAGACACCCTTCATCCTTCACGTCAAGATTGTAGACCCAGGGATGATCCTGAAGGTAGAGTGGCTCGGTGGTATCCACTCTGTAAGCGAAGCGGTTGAAACGCTTGGCGTAGGAGGGCTCGCCGTCAGTTCCTATACTGGGAAGGGCGCGTCTCCAGAAGACCCTAGTCATGTCCGCAGGGAAAAGAAGGAAGAGGGTGAGGAGGATGAAATAGTAAAGAAAGTAAGTATCTTTGGAGAGGATGAGGTGCTGATAGAGAAGTCCTGTCAGAAATACCAAAAGGAAATAGGATGCAAACATTGGAACATATGACTGCCCCGGGTGTTTTCGGGAGAGTAGATACACCCCGATTAAAGTCATCTGAGATGGTACTATGATGTACGGCAGAGCGCTCAAGAGATCCATGTGATTCGGCCATGTATCAAATCCCCTTTTAAAACATTTTTCATAGAAGTAAGTGCAGGTCATCAATGAATACCAAATGGGACTGTGAGGAGAGTGCAGGGGGTGGGATTCGACTACGAAGAAACCTCTGTATTTCATTGCTATCGGTCGTTTTCTTCTGGCTTGTGCATTTCCATCGTCAGTGAGACATTTCAGGAAACGCACAAGACCTTCGGTTCGAATCCCACACGTCAATGAGTGTCTAATTTTACAATAATGAGAGTGCAGGGGGTGGGATTCGACCTAAAAGAAACTCCTGTCCACAACCCTGTCCCTTCCATTTCTTTCGGCTTGTGCATTTCCATCGTCAGTGAGACATTTCAGGAAATGCCCAAGACCTCCGGTTCGAATCCCAGTCGTCAATGAGTGTTCTAATTTTACAATAATGAAAGTGCAGGGGCTGGGATTTGAACCCAGGGACCACTAAGGAC
>Ga0164318_10008319_pt1 | contig 10073 bp, 7 predicted proteins | sample GuaBasSedimGuay9_FD_113734 | JGI IMG/M metagenome (GOLD analysis project Ga0164318, IMG submission 113734) | Subseafloor sediment microbial communities from Guaymas Basin, Gulf of California, Mexico - Guay9, Core 4571-4, 0-3 cm | ecosystem: Environmental > Aquatic > Marine > Hydrothermal vents >...
AACGAATTGAGTACATCTAATTACGCGGATTAACGAATTGAGTACATCTAATTACGCGGATTAACGAATTGAGTACATCTAATTACGCGGATTAACGAATTGAGTACATCTAATTACGCGGATTAACGAATTGAGTAGTACAACGAATTACGCGGATAAACGAATTAAGTAATTAAGTACAACGAATTACGCGGATAAACGAATTAAGTAAGTACAACGAATTACGCGGATAAACGAATTAATTAAGTACAACGAAACTTCGTTATGGAACGCCAATTACGCGAATAAACGAATTACGTACAACTAAATTGTCCGCGGCAAAGTTTGAATATTAAAAACGGTTTGATGGCCCACAAATCAGTGCCAATAACCATACAAATTTTAATGATTTCAATAAATTGTCCGCGGCAAAGTTTGACTTTTAAAAACGGTTTGATGGCCCACAAATCAGTGCCAATAGCCATACAAAAATAATGGTCAAAATATTGAGTCCAAATAACGACTTTAATTTTTTACCTGCCGGGGATTTCTTCTTGGTTATCTCTGCACCGGACTTTTGTCCGGTGATAAGTTTTATCTAAGGCCTTTTACTGAGAAATTCAATAATGAGTTACAGTGCAGATTTAATTTTTTGTCCAGTACTTAGAGCGTGTTTTAAAACGCCAAGAATAAATCAGTTATAACATAGTCTATTGGTTATAAAACAATGGGTTAAGTCGAGTTTAAAACACGCTCTTAGCTTGAAATTAATGGTATTGCAATATCAGGGGCGTTAAACAGGTATTATTTGGGAGTTGTCTAAACGTTTTCTCCAATAATCCCTTAATTGCCCACAATCCGCCGTGTGTTCCAAGCTCGTTGGTATTCTTCCGATGCACTGAGATTTGGGTTCGGCTCTGCCGGTGGGTAGTTTTTCATGCCGTGATAAGGGAGCGGCTTAACTGTATCCGGGAAAGCGGTATAGATATCCATATCTTTGCAGTAGCCATCGCTGTGCAATACGATTGTGCGACTCCACCCCGTTGGCAGTTTAGGGAGCGTTGAAGCATCAAATTCTAAGGCGATCTCTTCGCCTCGCGCCATGATGACAAATTGGTCATCGACATTTTTCAATAGTTCACGCACATCTCCAAAGCGCGTAAATTCTCCTGTCATGTTTTTAAAGGGAACGCCCATATCAAGGCGTTGGTAATCGTAAAGAGTCGGAATGGCACCATCGGGTGAAAATTCGCTGGGATAACCTAGATAACGAAGTTCAGCAACTGTGGGTTGTAATGTATTCATCCGCAGTTCTGGCCCCAAAACGTTTTCTCCTACAAAGATTTGGTCCCAGAATATTTCCATATTGGTACGGATCCGCATACGCTTTTCTTTCCTAAGGGAAGAAATATCAAGGGTCATCATGCGGGGAAGGCCGGCCGGGAATCCGGCTTCTGGCACGGCGACGCGCCAGCCACCTTTTCCATCAGGCACTTCAATCCACGGTGAACGCATCGTGATCCCGGCCTGATATGCGGCATAGTTGACGTGGGAATAGGTGTATTCTACCCATCCATATAAATAAAGTATCAGGGATGCGTTAGAATCTAGGTTTTGGAGTTGATCTCCAAAGTCTAGTTCAATCCAGTGATCATCGGCATAGCCAATAAACCGTGTATCCTTGGGCGGCTGTGCATATTTTCGATCAATTTTCCGTATTCTGTCAAGCACATCTTCGCCGTGATGGTTCCGAGCCGCTTGTGGAAAAATTTTCTCGGCAACCGCAAAAGGCTTACCGGTGGGGAACGGTTTCGTTCCGGTAAAGCGTTCATCTGGGTAGATTTCCCAACCTTCGGGGTGATCGTAGGCAACGAGGTGCAACTGATCAAGATAAGTCACTTCTTCTAAAGGCTCGGCCACCTTGATGATATAACGTCCATTACGCGGTGCGATGAGTTCCGGGGGAATACGGACATCCTCAGTGGGATCGGGTGGGGCATATACACCGGGTTCAATAAAGAATCCAACACCACCGACACCTAGAAAGTCAGTGACATACGCAAAACGCTCACCGTCCCAAACAAAAAGTATTGGACAACTTGATGGTTTGCGCTGCATCTTGTTGATGAGCCAATTTTGATTGGCTGCGACTTCTAACTCACTTTGGAGTACGGCATCCGACCAAAAAAGGCGCACGTAGTCAGCTTTGCCTTGTTCGCCTAAACCGAAGTGCAAACGGCGTGGGAACGAGCCAAGGTAACCAGATGAAGCGGTCACACTGGCAACTTGTAGCCGTTGGCCTGTTTTGACTTCCACGAAGAGACCATCAGCTTTGGGTTCTATCCATACCTTTTCTTTTCCAGCTTGGGTGGGAATCACCTCAAGCCAGTGCCGATTTTCAGGGACGGTGGTGTGCCAGACTTCCGGTGCTGCACCAATCCGGGTGACAATCAGTTCAAGCGAACCATCCCGGTCAATATCCACCGCCACTGCACCTCTGGAGTCTGGCGCACTGCGATCTTCCCCGAAAGCCACCGGTGACTCGAAGTGGCCGGTGCCCTTGTTCATCATGATTTGATGTTTTATTTTTCCATTAATCGCGGCACTGAGCAGTATTAGATCCAAATCGCCGTCGATATCAATGTCACCGAACAGGCCCCCAGACGCGCCTTCTAAACGCCAAGTGTTTGATTTAAAAGCAGAATCTTCTACAAAATCGCCCCGTGCTATTTGTAGAAAAAGGCGCGGTGGTTCAGGCCCTCGCAACAAAAGAATGTCTTGCCGACCATTCATATCCACATCACCGAGTAACGCGCCCAAACCGGGGCCCGTATCGGCGAGTTCAGGAAACCACGAAGTTGCTTCGGTGTATTGTCCAGCCCGATCATTCAGGAATAGCCGATTAGCTGAACCATGATTGATGAGGTAAAGATCGGTATCCCGATCATCGTCAATATCAAAGAAAAGGACTGCCATGCTGGCCGCATTTTCTCCGCTTATTCCGGATTTGGTGGCGACTTCGGTAAATGAGCCATTGCCGTTGTTCCGCCATAGGAAGTTTGGTGCGCCATTGGTTTCCGTCGTTAGTGAGGAGAAGTTGGTTACGTATAGATCAAGATCGCCGTCGTGATCTGCATCTGTCCACGCGGCACCGACACTGAGGAACGCGCCCCCTCCCGTACCACTCGTCGCGGTTACGTCGGTAAACTTAGCCTCCCCATCATTTCGATAAAGCCGGTTGGGGCCAACGCATGTGAGGTAAAGGTCTGGATCACCATCGCCATCGTAGTCGCCGAAAAAGGCACCAATGGCATTTTGAGCTGCTATGCCGGTGTTTTGTACCGGGGAAAATTGCCCGGCGTGATAATGATAGAGCATACCTGTTGGTTCAATGCCCGTTATATAGATGTAAAGCGCATTTTGGCCTTCTACGTCAGCAACGGCAATGCCGGGAGCAAAGGCTGCGACGGTTTTCTGAGAAGACATGCCGGGCCAGCCTGGGGTGCCGGGCGCGATCTGTGTCAGGCCAGAATTTTGGGCTATATTGGTATAGGCAGGTACGGTATGTGTTTCAAGGCTGCCTTCTGGTTCCCCGAAAGCGCGAACAACTTCCGCGTAGCGTCCCATTTCACCGTACTTCATGCCATAAGATATGCCAGAACCAGAAGGTGATTTGAGCGTCAGATGAGACTTTAACATTTGATAACGCTTTAACATTTCTTGCGCCCGTTGTTTTTCCCCAGCCCTCATCAATAATCTTTGTAGGTTTAATGCGGCTTTTTCATGATGAGATTTTTTAGCCAATGTTTTTTCAAAGTGGTGCCTAGCAGCTACCGGATCATTTTTCATGATAAGAAAACCGACTTGATAATGTGCGTCGGCATCTTCTGGATCGATTTTCAGTACCGTTTGGAACTCGGCTATTGCGTCCTCGAATAAACCAAGGTGCCGGAACAACATGCCGAGGGCGTAGTGGGCATAAGGGTTATCTGGCGTCCGTTCGATGACCCATTTGAGTTCTTCTTCAGCACGGAGAATGTCTTCATTCTTCTGTGTGTTCAGAAGGGCAATACCCAGATTCAGCCGCCCAGTAATCCAGTCGGGTGCTAGCCGAACAACTTCTTCAAATTGCTTGACGGCATCTACTGATTGATATTGTTCCATCAGGGCAACCCCTTTGTTGAAGGGGCCGATAATCTGATCGATGAGTTCAGAGGGTATCTCCTTTTGAGGCGGTTTTACTTCTGCAATTGGGGCTTCTCCCGAAGCGTCTGGATTGTCACGCCATCGTTCCAAAACAAATAGCGCGGCAAGCAAAAACGCGATAATCAAAATAATGGTGGTGGTTTTTTTTGACATTTATTTCAGTCTCCGGCATGGTTCAAACTCTCATGAAAATATAACTACAGGGATTGTATATAATAAAGGATTTTTAGAAACTAATAGCTATAAGGATTTAGTACAACGAATTACGCGGATAAACGAATTGAGTACAACAATTTAGTTAGTACAACGAATTACGCGGATAAACGAATTAATTGAGTACAACAATTTAGTACAACGAATTACGCGGATAAATGAATTTAGTACAACGAATTACGCGGATAAACGAATTTAGTACTCAACATCGGCTTTTATCAATATTTGGACTCCAATCCGTTTTGCCCTTATCAATTCGTTTGTGGGCGCGTAGGATAAATATAACTACAAGGATTGTATATAATAACGGATTTTTAGAAAATAATAACTATAAGGAATTGATTTATTAGCCGATAATGTCTATTGCGCTAGCTAAATTAGCGAAGAAATCCGTTTTTATATACAATCCTTGTAGTTCATTATGTTTTGCCCCTATCAATTCGTTTGTGGGCGCGTAGGATAAATATAACTACAAGGATTGTATATAATAAAGGATTTTAAAAAAGACTTTCCCTTAAAATGGGAATGTGCCTTGCCAAACACGCCTGCCAAACTAAAGTTTGGACTCCTTTACACTGTAAATCAATGAGTTATGTTAACTCGGTATAAACTCTATTATTGGCTGGAAATTTTAGTTATCCGCCCTTCAACATTTCGCGTTACTGGGGAATTATTTTGAAATTCTCCGGCTAATAAATCGACTAACAGTTTGCCGGTATTTTCGCAGTAACCACCGTTATTGCAAGCTTCTTCTAGCATGGTAAAGTTGTCACCACCACCGGCTAAGTAATCATGGGTAGCGACACGATATGTCTTATTCAGATCAATGGCTTCTGCGTTTATCGTCACACTGGTGACGATTCCATTGTCAAGTAGTGCATCTGCACACGGTGTCGTATCGCAATAGGTGACTTGCATACCCGCCACGCTGAGAAACGCGCCAGTTGCTTCGCCACCGGCTTGACTAAAGCCAGTGTCTAACGCCGCGACTAATTCACGTCCGCTGATATCTAAAACAACCAGTGTATTACCAAAGGGCTAGTAGCAGTGTTGAGAAATCTATTACTATCTATTACTATGTAACATTATCTGATACCAGATATGCTGACTTAAGGGGGTTGTATTTTTTATTGCTGTTTGAGAAAATATGTTCATACTTGACAAATAAATAACCGAATTATGACTCAAAAAACCAGAAAAAATAACTCAGGTACTATAGACGATCCTATTAGCACTTATCAAACTCGTTTAAAGAACTTGCCAGAGGCGAAGACAGCCGCTTTAGATGATTGCGCTACGTTGTTATCGCAGGTAGAACGTCACCTTTTTGCCCAGAGCCAAAAGGTGGACACATTTAAAGGAAAAGTATTTAATCAGATCAAATCCTTTTTCTTGTCTTTTTTTGGAATTTTGTCTAGGCACTTTAATTCTATTAATTTTACCTTGCAAGGTAAGATTAATTCTTATCGTTCAAATCTTGAACGCTACATTAGTGAAAATCAAGAACGAGTCGAACAAACCAAAAAAACGATTGAAAAACTTTCAAAAAAAGAAGTAGAAGCTAGTCAGCGTCAAAAACATGATTATAAACTTCATCAAAAAAAGCGTCGTCTCGCACGGTTAGAGAAGCGTCTAGAACAATTGAAATCAGATAAGGCTACTGGGCGTGTTCGTATTTGTTTTGGTTCAAAAAAATTGTTTAATGCACAATTTAATTTAAAAGCGAATGGCTATAAAAGCTTTGAACAATGGAAAAAAGCTTGGCAAAAAGCGCGTAGCAATCAGTTTATTTTGATTGGTTCAAAAGATGAAACGGCTGGAAACCAACTTTGTGTAGCAATACCCCAAGAAGATGGAACATTGACTTTACAAATACGGATGCCAGACGCTTTAGTCCCGAAACATGGAAAATATGTTTCCATTGCGGGTGTAAAATTTGAATATGGGCTGGATATTATTGAAGCGGCCTTGGACGAGAATGAAGCACGTCGTTTTCTGAAAAAAATAAAAAATGCTCAGAGCAAACATTATGGTAGAGCTATTACCTACAGGTTCTTGCGTGACAAAAAAGGCTGGCGAGTTTTTGTTAGTACTGCGAGACCTCTCGTTCCCATTAAATCCTTGAAACATATAGGTACAATAGGTATAGATTTAAACGCCAATCATATTGCTTTGGTTGAAACCGACCGATTTGGTAATCCTATTGAGACAGAAACCATACCACTTAATACGGTTGGCTTGTCGAAAAGTCAAACAGAAGCGCTCATTGGCGAAGCTGTTAAGGTCATTGTCGAACGTTCAGAAAAGACATTAAAACCAGTTGTTATTGAAGACTTAGACTTTTCACAGAAAAAGAGTGTTTTAAAAGAAAATAGTTCAAAAAAGAATGCTCGGATGCTCAATTCTTTTGCTTATACAAAATTCAGACAATTTATAGAAGCTAGGGCTTTAAAGTCTGGTGTGAGAGTTTATAAAGTCAATCCAGCGTTTACCTCAGTAATAGGTCGAGTCAAGTATGCAACTCGATATGGGTTAACAGTACATCATGCCGCCGCGTTAGTTATAGCGCGACGGTTATGCCGATTTTCTGAACGCGCCCCGTCTAGTTGTAAAGATGAAATTTTCATCCCAAACAACAAAGGTGGTCACGTCACCTTCTCCCTACCCGTGAGGAATCGGAAGAAGCATGTGTGGTCATTCTGGCGGCGTGTGTCCAGAAAACTCAAATCAGTGGTGCATGTAGCACGGGTTCGGGCGGCGGAAATAACTGACCGATCCAACCAAACGCAAGGGCCTTTGGTTGGGACGAAGGGGCCACCTCTTTCTCGAACTTTGACCGGCGCGATTCCGGCACACGAACCGCTAGGCAATACTGCTCGGCCAGCGTGATCTTGTTACATTTTACTATATAGTAGTAGATAGTATCAGATTTCTAGGAGCGGTAATACCATCAACAATTCACTATGAGTGACCTCGCCTTCACCAATGCTATTACGCAGTGAACCGGCATTGATAAAAGAGGCCGCCACCGTATTATCGCTGGCTTTGGCACCAGCTAACATCACGTCAGCGACGAGATTACCTAATGGGCTTTCTTGGGAGCGCACAAAGTCTTTGCTGCCATCAAAAAACATCCCGGCTTGACCGACTACTTCAAAGTTGTTAGGCATAAAGGTATTTTCAGTGACCATTTGACCGTTTTTAATGCACCAAACGTCAATGGGTGCTGAAACATCGCCTTTTTCATCTAAGTCAACGTCAGTATACGCACCGTTGTAGTTAATCGGTTTACCCGCTTGCAACAGTTCCCGTGCACGTTTTAATTCGTCAATCTGAGACTCCACCCGCTCACCCGGTGCGCCGGCTACCTCACGTAACTGATCACGAATAGTGATTGGTGTCAGGGTTTCACTTTTGGCTTGGACTACATAAGCCGCTAGTGTTGAAACCACAACTGCATCATAAGCGTTACCGGCAATCGGACTTGAGAGTGTCCCGTATTCTGCTTGGTAACGGACATTGAATTTTTCCAGTGAATCGGTGAAAACCACAGCAGGTGCCGTACCACAGACTCCTTCAAGCATGCTTCCCATAGCGTTAGTAACCGTTTCGGTCTGCTGTGCCATGATAAAGAGAAAATTCTCGAAAAACTGACCGGCCATGGCTTCTTGGAGAAAGACGATAATGTGTTGTGGAAAACTGATAACAATTAAGGCTTCGGCACCGTCTACAGCCGCTTGGGTTAACTCATCCACGTAAGTGGTTTGAACCTGAGTGCTGTGCTTTACTGCGGCAACCACTTGGCCGCCCCAATTTTCAAAGTTGTCGGTAAAGATTTGGGAAGTGCCTTGGCCTAAGGCATCATCAACGTAAAGTATCGCTAATTTCTTGTAGCCTTTGTCAATGGCGGTTTTCGCTAAAACAATCCCTTGTGCTGTACCCGGCACATTAGTACGGAACAACAAATCATGCCCGTCATCGGCGGGTAGCACACTGACAGTGGGTGAAACGGCTGCGTAGGAAATTTGCAGCACTTGATTGGGAATCGTGACTTGTTCAGCCACCGGGATAGTTTCACTGCCTGAGGCCGTGAGAATGACTTGTGCGTTTTTTTCGGAAACCAACTGACTGGCTGCGGTTACACTCTCGGTGGGATCAGAGCCACTGTCTCTTGAGGTCATCTCAACCTGAAAGCCGGCTTCTGTCAAATCTTTGATAGCCAGTTCAGCGCCTTTCTGCGAGGGTTCTCCAAATTCAGCAAGTACTCCAGTTAATGGAAAAATGCCCCCAATTTGTAGTAGTTCGGTTTTAGGTGTGGTTACCTCGCTACTCACTTCTTCGTCATCATCATCACAGCTAGGTAGGCCCAAAATGAGAACGGTTGTTAGGCCCATAATAAGAGAAAATTTCTTGCTTGTAACAGGTTGTTTCATTTGAATGATCCGGGTAGTTCCTATCATAGTTTCACTTTATGACATTCGATGATCACGTTTTTCTAAACCCAAGCAATAACTACAAGGATTGTATATAAAAACGGATTTCTTCGCTAATGACAGATAATGAACAAGTTCTATAACATTTTTGCTTTCCTTGGAAAATAGAATTACAAGGATTGTATATAAAAAAGGATTAATAAGCGGATCGCCAGTTATTCTTTCGAGTCTAAATTTAGATTTAGGTGAGATAATTGAGATATCTCATATCGATTCGATTTAAATCCCTTCATAAACATACAATCCTTGTAGTTATTCTTGTCAGACTAAAAACGTGATCATCGAGTATTACCCGTTACTCATTATGATAGTTTTGAGTGCGTTGTCGCCATATTTCATAAGCGGGTTCTGGGCCGTCATAAGGTAAATCAATGAGTGCGTCATCGGTGATACGCGCCGCCGCTACGGCATCGGTGGCACTAAGTATTTTACCGGCTTGCGTTGTGTGATGGGTTGGGTTGCCAGCACGTTCACGCGCCTTGGCGGCAAAAAATGCAGCGCCTTGGGCTAATTGAGGGCGAAAATCGTTGCTGAGTTTGACTAAATGTGTTAGTGCTATTTCATCTGCGCCCCTTGCATAAGTCGCACCAAGCCCAATACCATTCCATAAGTCAGCTTGTCTTTCGGCAGAAAAACCATTAATAGTATTGACAATCGCCTCAACATATGCACCTTTGATAAACCATAAACTACGTCCATCATGGATCAAAAACGCGCCGTGCATATCCAGAGAGGCGGCGAGGTATGATAGCCTATGTGATGGTTTTTTGCCAATGGAAATAAGCTTCATGCTTACCGCCTATCAGTTTTTAACATCAACACTTCAGACACGGCGCTTTACTACGTTTCACAGAGATTCCCCTATCTGAGTAATTTCTAGTCAAATTATCGACTTATTATTTATAGAATCAATTTGCATTTTTAATTGTTGACAAACTTCATCAGACACGGCTTGAAAACCGCGCTTAGAAATTTTCGATAAGTCGGTTGGGGGCTCAAAACGATGACAATCCTTTTCAGTTTGCCATTCGTCTAATTTTTCATCCTGTTTTTTTGCCACTACCAATTCGTTTGTGGGCGCGTAGGATAAATATAACTACAAGGATTGTATATAATAAAGGATTTTTAGAAGGAATTGATAAATGGTTTTGCCACTATCAATTCGTTTGTGGGCGCGTAGGA
>Ga0164318_10008320_pt1 | contig 10073 bp, 9 predicted proteins | sample GuaBasSedimGuay9_FD_113734 | JGI IMG/M metagenome (GOLD analysis project Ga0164318, IMG submission 113734) | Subseafloor sediment microbial communities from Guaymas Basin, Gulf of California, Mexico - Guay9, Core 4571-4, 0-3 cm | ecosystem: Environmental > Aquatic > Marine > Hydrothermal vents >...
CAGGTTACCCTGTCCCCCCACTCCAACGAAGACAACTCTTTTTGTATCCATTTATACCTCCAAAATTCACTAGCATCCGGCCGAAGGATTACTTGGACGGCAGGATAGCGTTCTCTGGGCAAATTTGCGCACAAACCGCACAGCCTATACACAAGTTCTGGTTGATCATAACCTGTTCCCCATCCAAATACATGGCAGGGCATGCGATCTTATTAATACAGTCGCGATGGTTTTTGCATTTATCCAGGTTTACATAGAAAGGTCTTGCTTTTCTGGCCTGTCCAATGGCTTTGGCAAACAGCGGACAGATCTCTTTGGAAATAATGACTGATATGCCGTCGTATTCCATGGCGGCCTTCACGGTTTCTATGGTTTTCTTTACCTTGAAAGGCTTCACCACATGGACATCCTTTACGCCGCACCCTTTTACGAGCTCTTCAAGGTCTATCCTTGTTCTTTCCACACCCATGGGGGTGGTATCTACCCCTGGATGGGGCTGGTGGCCAGTCATGGCGGTGGTTCCATTGTCTAGAATTACAAGGGTAAATTTATGTTTGTTATGCACCGCATCGACTAGACCGGTGATTCCTGAATGGAAAAATGTGGAATCTCCAATGAATGAAACCACCTTTTTGTCCGTGGCCTCCGCAAAACCACAAGAAGAGCTTACCGAGGAGCCCATGCAAATGAGGTAATCAGCCATTGAAATGGGCGGCAAAACTCCAAGGGTATAGCAGCCTATATCAGTTGGGTGTATTGCGTCTTCGCCACAAACCTCCTTAACAGCATAGTAGGTAGCACGGTGAGGGCATCCTGGACATAGGTTTGGTGGCCTGGGGGGAAGCTCTGGTATTCCCGAAAGATCTACCGGCTTGGGGGCCTCGTAAGCTACCTCAAAGTACTGGGCAATGGCCCGGCGTACCATTCCGGGGTCATACTCGAAAAGCCTGCTCAATTGTCCCACGCCTTTGCCTTTGATGGGTTTCAGGATGCCGAGTTCCTGGGCAATGGCCCGCAAATCGTTTTCCATGACAGGCTCCAGCTCTTCCACCACAAGGACTTTATCAACTTGTTCTAAGAATTGTTGGATAAGATTCTTTGGAAGGGGCCAAGAGAACCCCACATTTAGAATACTCACCTGATCACTGATCCCAAGGTCGGCAACTGCATCATTAACGTAATTAACGCTTACGCCATTGGCCACAATTCCCCATTTTCCATCACCAATGATTTGGTTCGTAGGCCAGTCCTCTGATTTCTTTGACGCCTGATCGAACTTTTCCAGTAACAGCTTATGAAGCTTCCTTGATACCGCTGGAATGGCGACAAAGTGAAACGGATTTTTCTTGAATTCACCTTTGGTCTTTATGGGTTTGAGCTCACCCAGCACCACTTTTCCCCTTACGTGGTTGAGGCGAGTGGTGGTCCTCAGGAGTACAGGCAGTTCCAATTCCTCTGACAACTCAAAGGCCATCATCGTCATATCTTTCATTTCCTGGGTGTTGGTGGGCTCTAGCATGGGAAGGCTGGAGAGGCGCGCGTAGTAACGGTTGTCCTGCTCGTTTTGGCTTGAAAACAGATAAGGGTCATCAGCCGTCACGATAACCATGCCTGCTTTTACCCCTGAGTAGGCCAGCGTCATCAAGGGGTCTGCTGCCACATTCAAGCCCACATGCTTCATGGTGACCATGGTGCGAAGACCACTTACAGCAGCCCCAGCCCCTACTTCCAAGGCAACTTTTTCGTTGGTGGAGTATTCGAAGTAGAGATCCGTCTCCTGGCTTATCCTGAAGAATTGTTCAGGGATTTCAGAAGAAGGTGTCCCCGGGTAACATGTGGCAAAGGAAAGGCCCGCCTCAAGGGCACCCCTTGCAATCGCCTCATTACCCAGCAAGAGCATTTCCATACCTGGCGAATCAGTCAATAACTTGTGCATAATTTTCCCCCGTTTTTAAATCTTAAAGCTTTCTTCTCTTCCTGCATATTTTTTCCTTAACTTTGGTTTTTCAATCTTGCCAGTAGGGTTTCTAGGCACCTGGTCAAAGAATACCTTCTTAGGGCGTTTATACCTAGGAAGTTTTTCGCAGTACTCCAGCACCTCTTCCTCGCTCATTTCTTGGCCTGGCTTTAGCTGAATTATGGCCGTAACGATTTCACCTAGCCTTTCATCAGGCACTCCTATGACGGCAGCATCCTGGATCTTGGGGTTATCAAGCAGAAAATCTTCTATTTCCACTGGGAATATATTCTCTCCGCCTGAAATAATGATATCCTTTTTTCTGTCAACAAGCCAGATAAACCCGTCTTCATCCACCCTTGCCATATCACCGGTTAATAGCCAACCGTCTATTATGGTGCTTTGTGTTGCCTCGGGATTCTTATAATACTCTTTCATGACACCGGGGCCCTTTACCATCAGCTCTCCGGGTTGTCCCTTTGGCACGTCTTTTAAATTTTCATCTACAATCCTGTACTCCCAATCAAAGCCAGGAACGCCTATGGCACCTACCTTGTGGGTGTTTTCAATACCGAGGTGAACACATCCTGGCCCGGTGCTCTCGCTAAGCCCATAGTTCGTATCATAGTCATGGTGAGGAAAGACCTTCTTCCAGTTCCTAATGAGGCTGGGCGGAACAGGTTGGGCGCCTATGTGCATAAGACGCCACTGATCCAGATTGTAGTCCTGCAGTTTCAGTTCACCGCGCTCGATTGCTACGAGTATGTCCTGGGCCCAAGGAACAAGCAGCCACACTATTGTACACTGCTCCTCTGAGACGGCTTCCAGGATCCACTGGGGCTTGACCCCCTTGAGAATCACTGCCCGTGCCCCAACTATGAAGTTGCCAAACCAGTGCATCTTGGCCCCAGTATGGTAAAGGGGTGGAATACACAGAAAGTTGTCTTCATGGGTTTGGTTATGATGGCGGTTTTCAACAATGCAGGCTGCTTCCAAATTCCTGTGAGTGAGTAATATCGGTTTGGGCTTTCCTGTTGTACCTGAAGTAAAGTAGAGGGCCGCATCGTCCAAGATGGTCAGCGGAACTTTGGGATCGGTGGGTGAGGCCGCATCTAAAAACGGCATATAATAATCGCAGTAGTCCGGGGTGAGATCTTCAGGACCCACAAAGACAAAGTGATCAATGGTCTCCAGGTCTGATTTAATCTCATTCAACCTATCAATAAACTCTTCGCCAAATACTATTGCCTTGGCTTCAGCTATATCTGCGCAGTACTTGATATCCTCTGCGGTAAATCGAAAATTCAGCGGCACTGCCCACGCACCGGTGCGGAGAATGCCGAAATAAAATGGTAGCCATTCGAGGCAGTTGACCATCAGGTGGATAACCTTGTCGCCTTTCTTGATGCCTTTTTGAATGAGCGCATTGGCCACTTTATTGGCCATGTTATCAAACTCTTTCCAGGTCATTTCTACCCGCTTGCGTTCAGCGGGTTCACGTTCTACCAACGCTATTTCATCGCCGTACATTCTGGCATTGCGCGCCAAGATCTCAGTTATAATCATGCCCCAGGCCCCTCCTCGAAGCTATATTTTAGCTACAAAGTGACTGTAATTAAAGGGAAGTTTGGTGTCAAGGGAAATTTGATTAGCGCTAACGTGTTGTGGGGGGACCAATTGCTATCCTTCTAATGTCAAAAGCAAGGCCTTTTCCATAGGTAAAAAAGGAGAATCGGGGAACGCCACTATGAATTCTTTGAGCACCCTTTTGGAGTCCTCGACCTTGTTGGCCAACCGGTAAACCCGCGCTAGATTTATCAAAGCCAATTCCCGGAAAGGGTTGGCCTTTTCTTCGCTGAGGGGTTCAAGTAATTGAATGGCCTGATCAATTTCCCCTTTTTCCTCATAACATGCAGCAAGGGCCATTTGGGTAAGCATGCGGTAGTTGGGCTCATCTCCAATTTTTGACAAGAACTTCTCGTAAAGAGCGATTGCTTCATCGTACTTTTTTTGTCGGTAAGCTGCATAAGCTGCTTGGGAGAGGGCAAGGCGAGATGCCTTTGAAAGGGAATACCTATTTATTACCTCTTGGAAAAGCTGTTGGGTTTTTGTCCATGCCTTGGCGTCCGTGGAGGGTTTCATGTTGGAAGCCAGGGCCTCATAAGCCACATTGTATAGTGCCTGAGCCTTCCTGTTGATATGACGATAGTAAAAATACCCGGCCATATAGAGCACAAAAAGGCTGGCTACAATAATACCCGCGGCATAAAGTTGTCTTTGATGCGTTATAATCCAGTTGAAGAGCCTGCTGGATAAGGTGAGGAATTCGTCGGGCTCTTTAAGAAGTTCCTTTCTCTTGATCTTTTTCTTTTTCGCCATTTTTTCTCACGTAGAGCCGGGGCAACATGCGTAGACCCTGCACGTAATAATAAAGTGGAAGATCAGATAGCAAAACCGCCCTGCACAGTCAAGGAAAAAGGCCCTTGCGTTTTGAGATGTCAGTATTTTAGAGTCTGACATAAGAAATGGATACTATGGCCGGACGTAAGAGTACATCTGAGAGATCATAATTACCAGAGTGTAAAGGGATGACTTAGTAACAGAGAAGGGGTTGGAGGCCAAGGCGTTTCAGATCTGATATTATGGCTTGGACGATTGGTTAATGGAATACCTTGATCAATTCTTGAATTTCTTGGGTGCGCTGCCACCGTGGTTGGTATACATTTTTCTTGGGATTAGTGCATATGTGGAGAATGTTTTCCCACCAATACCTGGTGACACTATCACGGCTTTCGGAGCATTTCTTGTAGGGGTGGGCAAGGTAGGATTTGTAGGGGTATACGTTTCCACGACACTGGGCAGCCTTACAGGGTTTATGAGCCTTTTCTGGGTCGGCATGAAGCTGGGCCGCGCCTATTTTTTTGAGCGGGATCACCGCCTTTTTAGCGCCAAGGACATAGCCAAGGCAGAGAGGTGGTTTAACAGGTACGGTTACCTGTTGATCTTGCTTAACCGCTTCTTACCAGGGATTCGATCGGTTATTTCCATATCAGGAGGTATCTCACGCCTAAGCCCAGGTAAGGCAGCTTTCTTTGCGCTGATTAGTTGCGCTGCCTGGAACCTCATATGGATAGCAGTGGGGTATTCCATAGGGAACAATTGGGATGCCATAAAGGATACCATGTCGCGCATAATGAGGCGATACAATATGGTAGTCCTGATATTAGCTGGTGTGACGGTGTTAGTTGTTCTTGTGAGGGCATACATTAAGCAGAACAGGAAACCGCGGAAGCCCTAAGCCCGGTGGGCTTGTATGAAACAGTTTTCCTACTTGACGAGTCGTGTTTACTGGCTTATATTTTCGACGCCTATTGCTTTGAAACAGTGGGAAGGAGGTGGAAAAGCGGTTGGTACGTGGTTGTAGCCCGACGACCCCTTTGAAATCAGGGAGGCCGGAAGGGCAGCGTGAGGGTACTTTTGGAGGCCCTGGATAACTCAGGGCATAATTCAACAAAAGGAGGTCTGGTTATGAAAAAGGTACTGGTATTTGCACTGGCACTAATGTTTGTGCTGACGGCTTCGGGTCTGGCCCTTGCCGGGAACAATCCCCTAAAGGCAAATGAGAAGAAGGTTCACAAGAGCTTCATCTCGCAGATTCCCACGGATCATCTTATCGATGTGTTTCAACTGCACGAAGTGTGGAAGAAGGCTATGGCGGACCCAGCGTACCGCAACAAAATTTACTTAATTGATGTTAGGACGGATTCTGAATTTGACGCATTCCATATCGAGGGAACCGACCATATCCAGGCTGGTCACATGTATGTCATTCCCAAGAAAATTAAAGATCCCAATACCCCAATTTACATCTGGTGCCGTACGTCCCACAGGGCCAAATACGTTGGTGGCTTTCTTTATAAGTATGGTTACAAGAATGTATATGTGGTGGTGGGAACAACTAAAAATGGAAAGAAATATCATGGCGGGGTAGTAGGATGGGCTGAGGCAGGATATCCTTTTGTCAACCAATTTACCGGTAAGTTTTACATCAAGGAATACCGTAAACACCCTTCAAAAGCTGAAATGTCTTACCGCATAAGGATGTGGCATCCTTATTAAGATAAGGGGTCAGAAAAAGATATAACGAAAAAAGAACCCGGGCAACATCCCGGGTTCTTTTTTGGATGCCGACCTGGTTCAAATCGGATTCAAATTTTGACAATTCAACCCCCTCTGTTTAGACTCAACAAGTTAAAATAATGTAATAAAACCTACAAAATTAAATCATTTTTGTAGGATTGTATACGACTTGGTCGATATAACATATTGATCTAATGGGAAATTATGTCTTTTTTTAAATGTAGGTTTCCAAAAAATTTGCTTGACAAAAAAAATCTGAAGGAATATCTTCAGAATCATATCTACCATGTAGCTTTTTGTGCAGATTTTAGCTTTTACAAAGGGGGGAGCTATGAGTAACAAAGAGCTCTTGGAGAGGGTTGAGGAGTTAGGTATCCACACGATACGTATAGAATTCTCTGATATGCACGGTGTTAGTAGAGGGAAACTAGTACCGACCTCACGGCTCGAAGAAGTTTTGGAGGAGGGAATCAACTGTGCCAAGCCGACATTTTCGTTGGACCTTAACTATAACATCCCCCCTGGTACTGGTACGGCCGATGAGGTCAACTATGAGGATATGAACATAGTTCCTGATCCTTCCACATTCACAGTTATCCCCTATCAAGAAGGTGTCGGAAGGCTGATTGGCGACATCTATGCAGACGGTAGGCCCTTTCCCTATTCGCCAAGAGGACTTCTTAAGAGAGTAGTGGAGAGGTACAGACAAAAAGGCTTTATTCCTGTTGCTGCTAGTGAACTGGAATTTTTTGTCTTCGAGTCTGAAGGCGAGAAATTTCAATACTATTGTGACAAGCCGAGCAATGTTTATACCGTGGGCCCACGGAGCGATCCAAAAGGTCTTCTCGTGAACCTCCAGAACACTCTCATGGAGATGGGGATTGATGTCCTCTATATAAACCACGAGTTTTTTCAAAGTCAATATGAAATCAATTGGAGGCACAAGGAAGCCCTTAGTATGGCAGACCAAACCTTTACCTTCAAAATGGTTTGCAAGGAATTGGCCTTTCTCCGTGATCTTTTTGTTACTTTCATGGGCCGCCCAAAAGACGAGATGGGTGGCAGTGGGTATCATATGCATTTCTCTATTGAAGATGCAGAAACGGGCAAAAATCTTTTTGATGATCCCAGCGGCAAGGAGGGCATGTCTGAGTTAATGCTCCACTTTATTGGTGGTCAGATGGCTCATGCCAAAGCAATGACTGCTTTTCTTGCTCCTACCATTAACTCTTATAAACGTTATGTGCTTAACTCCTTTGCTCCTTATTATTTGGCATGGGGACTGGACAATAGAACAACCTATATCAGAATTCCAAGGGAAAGAGGCGCTGCCACCAGAGTGGAAAATAGAGCCGCATGTGCCTCTGCCAACCCATATCTTGCACTCGCTGTTGCGCTTATTGCCGGGCTGGATGGAATAGAAAAGAAACTGGATCCAGGAGACTACTACGTAGGTGACATTTACACCGAAGAACCAGGGAAATTCGATACTGTGCCTTTTTATCTCCACGAAGCAATAGAAGAGCTTAAAAGAGACGAAGTTTTGTGCGAAGCCATTGGCGAACAAATTATCAATAACTACACAGCAGTAAAAATGTCAGAAGCAGAGAGATTTAGAACCTATGTTACTGAATGGGAATTTAATGAATATTTTTATCATTTGTAGATCGAGGGGGTTTTTATGTGCGGTATTGCAGGCATAATTGCCAAGAATTCCGACACACTAGGCGATGACCTTATCAATATGCTTAGGGAATTAATTCATAGGGGTAAAGATTCCACAGGTATTGCCGTGTACGAAGAAAGAGACAATGTGTGCTTGAGGGTCTCTTTGAGAAATCAGAAATATCAAGAGGAGTTGGAACGGATAATTGAACACAGGGCTAAGATTCTGGATAAAAGGATTTATCCTGGGAAGGGAGTATTCACATTTTTTGAATCTTCAATAAGCATTTCACCAGAGGAAGTGGCCGAACTCAACTGGGAGATAGATACCCACCCTCATCTTTGCGTACATTCCATTGGCAAAAAGATAAAAGTGTATAAGGATGAGGGATCTGCAGAGGAATTACAAGAAAGACACAAGATCGAGGTAAAGCATGCTACTCACGGAATAGGCCATGTCAGGCTGGCTACAGAAAGTATCGAGGATATAAACTTTGCCCATCCTTTTGTATCTTATATCCTTCCGGAACTAGCTATTGTCCACAATGGCCAATTCACCAATTATTTCAACCTTCGGAGAAAATTGGAAAATCTCGGCGTCCGCTTCAAGACAAATAACGATTCCGAGATGGCTGCTCATTTTTTGGCCTACTATATGAAAGAAAAGGGCATGAGTCTAGAAGAGGCTCTTTGGCTCGGGCTCGACACGTTTGACGGAGTATTTACGCTGTTGGTCAGCACCCCGGATCAGGTTGGTGCAGTTAGAGACCGCCTCGGTATTAAACCCTTACTTTACTATGAGCAGGACAGTTCTTTGGTGCTTTTTGGCTCGGAGCAAATATGTCTTACTCCTATTGTCTACGATGTTTATGCAACCGAAATGGACCCAGGAGATGTTAAGGTATGGTACGTCTAGATCTTACAGGAATGAGTTCCAGAGAAGTAAATCGAAAACTTAGAGAACTTATCAGATCAGAAAGTCATATAGAGGTCATTAATCCCCATTCAATCCACAATTTCGCTACCGCATTAATAGGCGAGGGAGTTATTACTGTACACGGGAGTACAGGTTTTTACACCGGTGGGTTTCTGGATGGTCCGACCTTGATAATAAAAGGAAACACTGGATGGTATACCGGTGACAACATGATGTCAGGTGAGATTATCGTTGAGATGAATACAGGTAGCAATGCTGGGCCATCAATGGTCGGAGGAACCCTTTTGATAAGGGGTAACAGTGGCAGTAGGGCTGGCTGGGGCATGAAAGGCGGTAATCTGATTGTTTGTGGAAGTGTGGGAAGGTGGACAGGAAAAATGACACTGGGCGGAAGGATAATTGTGCTGGGTCAGGTGGGCGAGGGTGTCGGTGAGTCAATGTATAATGGTGTCATCCATACTTTGGATCCGTCTGTGGAAGAAAAGCTGGGGGGTAACGTGAGAGTTATTCCCATCAGCGATGAGGAGAAAAAGGAAGTGGAAACATTATTCAAGAAATACAGTATTGAACAATCTGTAGACGATTTCAAAAGTGTCGTGCCAGAAACATATGGCAGACATGAATATATATTGTTCAAACCCACTCATAAAATGAGGCAACAGTGATGGGATCAGAGGAGAAAAAGGTTAAGGTCAAAGATATTCAAAGAGGGGTCTGGAGCCCCGAAGTCATCTCCGAGATAAAATATAAGGCTGAGTTCGGCAAGCACCGAATAAGAGGCTGTGGAAGTGTGAGGAGATTTCCTAATTTTGACGATCTGTTGGTGCTCCCTGCCCAGCTAACTAGAATGTCCATCGACACCTATAGAGAGGACTGCAAAACCCAGACAATCCTAGGGTCAAGATATGCCAAAAGGCCTTTGGTTATTGAGACGCCCATTATGATCTCAGGGATGTCCTATGGAGCCCTTAGCAAAGAAGCAAAGATTGCACTTGCCAAGGCCACAGACATTGTTGGCACTTCCATTAACAATGGCGAAGGAGGATTGCTCCCCGAGGAAAGAGAAAACTCATACAAGCAGGTGGTTCAAATTCTACCCAGCAGAATCGGATTCTCTTTGAGAAATATTGAGGCGGCAGATGCACTGGAAATCATTGTTGGTATAGGCGCAAAGCCAGGATTATCTGGTCACCTCATGGGTTCAAAGATAACCAAAGAGATAGCCCGATTCAGACAGCTTCCGGAGGGCATAGATCTTCACAGTCATCCAAGGCATGGTGATATCTTTGGCGCAGATGATTTGTGCCTAAAGGTCGAGGAGTTGAGAGACGTGACAGATGGCGAGATACCGATATTTATTAAGATTGCGGCAGG
>Ga0164318_10008321_pt1 | contig 10073 bp, 7 predicted proteins | sample GuaBasSedimGuay9_FD_113734 | JGI IMG/M metagenome (GOLD analysis project Ga0164318, IMG submission 113734) | Subseafloor sediment microbial communities from Guaymas Basin, Gulf of California, Mexico - Guay9, Core 4571-4, 0-3 cm | ecosystem: Environmental > Aquatic > Marine > Hydrothermal vents >...
ATAATATTTGTATGATTAAAACACAGTAAAAATGGCGCTGGTTGTTGCACATGAGCAAATAGCCAGCGGGATGCGACCAAAACACAGGTAACCAACTTGCAAACTGAGCTTGATACAGCAAAAACTCAACTCAAAAACTTACAAAAGGAGGTAAAAATGTTTACATTAGAATCATCAGCCTTTAAGAATGGAGACACTCTACCTAAAAAGTATACCATTGATGGGGAAAAAACCTCTCCTCCTCTGAAGTGGGAAGATGTTCCGAAGGGGACAAAAAGCCTTGCTTTAACGGTAACCGATTCGGACACACCAATGGGGGGTATTTTTGTCCACTGGATTCTTTATGACATCCCGGCCCAGGTGAAGGAAATCGCTGAAGGAAATGTTCCTGCCGGGGCGAAGCAACTCCAGAATTCGTATGCCGCCTTTGGGGAAATGGGAGCGCCACTTGCTTCGGGTTATGGACCGGCATGGCCGCCGGACAAGTCACATCGCTATGTCTTTACTCTTTACGCGCTCCGTGTAGAAAGCCTGGGCATAACAGCGGCGGCTGATTATAATGCCTTCAGAGACGCCGCATTGCCGGAAACCCTCGCAACGACAACACTCATTGCCAATTATGGCCCGGCTGAGACGCCATTGCCAGGGTAATCAATAAATATTGACAGGCAGCAAGAGTCATGCTCAACAAGTGCATTTTTCGCACAACAGACATAGAATAACGGCTAAAGGCTAAGGAATGAAAGGTAAAAGCAAAAAAACAAATTTGATCTTTGCATCTTATTCCCCTGCCTTTAGCCTTGAACATTTGACCTTACCGTGCAAACATTGCGTTTGATGCAGAGAATTTAGTAAGGGATACTTTTTGTCTTGCGCGGTATAAGTTTAACATTCTTTCCAGCTATTTTAACTGGAATCTGCTTCTTCCCCTTACCCGCAATTTTTATTTTCACCTTTTCTTTTGTGAATTCAAAATCATACCAGATGTTTCTAAAGTATATTTTAAAAGATAATTTGTTCCAGAATTCAGGTATGTGTGGATTTACCTCAAGCGCCTCGCCGGAAATATCTATTCCGGCGAAACATTTCATGATCATACCGATTGTTTCGGCCATCATACCACAATGTATTCCCTGACCTGTACTTCCCCCTTGAGTATCAAAGATATCAGTTTTTATGGTTTCTACAAACGCATCCCACACCATCTTGTTTCCAGAATCCTGTATATAGCTGGAAACTACTCCATATACTGGCTTGCTGAGTGTCGAACCGTGGGAGGTTCTTTTATCATAGTATTCAAAGTTATTTATCAGCAGTTCATTAGTGTCACCCGCATAAAACCCCAACTTTTCAATGATACGAGATACCTCCTCATTCCCGAGGAGATAGAATGGCATTAATGCATCGGCCTGTTTTGCCACTTTATAAGCATCAGGAGAATCACCTTCGGCCTTCAGAATGCGGTCCATGCGATGAATATTGCCATATTTCATACGATAATGATCCCAATTCAATTCCTTGAGGCTCATATATCCGTCAAATTGACTGATGATATTTTCCTTTGATAATATAACATTCATTTTCTCCGTGATTCTTTTCCATTTTTCTGTTTCTGCTATCTTGAATGTAATCTTTTGCCTGAGTCTTTCCAATACATTCTCCGGAAGTTTGTCGATCAGTTCAAGCGCCTTTTCAAGTAGCCAGACAGACATTATATTTGTATAGGCATTATCTTTCAGACCAGGTTCTTCGGAACCGGGAAGTTTTTCGTGGTACTCATCCGGTCCCATGATACCTTCAATGTGATATCTTTTCGTATTTTCATCATATCTTGCGATGCTGGCCCAAAAGCGCGCAATCTCCAACATGATTTCAGCGCCGTAATTCTCCAGAAATTCTTTATCTTCCGTGTCTGAAACGTATTTCCAGACATTATAAAATATGGCAATAGACACATGCCTCTGAAGCCGGCTCAGATCCGGTCCCCATGTGCCGTCTTGCGGATTATAATGAACGATTTGTGTTTCCTCGCCGCCATTGTCAGCTGTCTGCCAGGGGTACATAGCGCCTTGATAACCGTGTTTTCTCGCATACAGCCTCGCCGCATCCAGACGATTGTATCTATACATAAGAAAAGCTCGCGTTATTTCAGGGATATGAAGATTGAAAAAGGGAAGGGTGTAAAGTTCGTCCCAGAAGATATGTCCTCTGTATGCTTCGCCATGGAGACCACGGGCCGGCATTCCTGCGTCAATATTTGTGTTGTGAGGTGATGCTGTGACAAGGAGATGATAGATGTGCAGACGGATAACCTTTTGCGCAAAATTGTCACCCTCAATCCCGATATCACATTTGTCCCACAGAGATTTCCATGCCTTTACATGAGGTTTATAGATGCTGTCAAAGTCTTTGCATTGAAAGAGGGCATCAGATGCCGCCTTTTTGATATCCCTGACGCCACGATCTAAAGATGTATAGACGCTGACAAGCTTTTCCAGCGTGTAGGTAAAGTTCTCCCGGGCGGGTAATTCCATCTCTTCACTTACTTTGGACTTCCTTCGAATGATCTTCTTCCTCACTCCCAGCGGTTCACCGTTTTCAGAAATAGCGGTCTTGGCATTCATGATGATCTGGCGCTTTGAACGGGTTGTTTGAACGTGAAGAAATATGCCATCCGCCGTTTTTCCCTGAGCAATTTCACGTAAGTGTCTTGAATTGAGCTGACGGTAACGGGCAACGCCATCATTTATGACAGTCCCGTCGAGAGTAGACCGCACAGTAATCTTCTCAGAGTAATTCACGGGAGTAATGTTGTACCTGATTGCCAGAAGATGCGGGTTTGCCATGCTTGCAATCCGCTCACTGTGGATACGGGTGATCCTGCCCAGTCCATCTTTGCAGACAATGGAACGTTTCATGACACCCCTTTTCATATCAAGGACATGCCTGTAGCTGAACAGTTCCATCTTAAGGGGACTTATGTAATTTCCCAATCCAATTTTGAATTCGATAAGAAGCCAGTTGGGACAATTTACAAAATCATTATTATAAATGATTTTATTTTGGATCTTTGTCCCCAGTTTATTGTATAAGCCGGCAATATAAGTTCCGGGATAGTGAACATCCGACGCATGTTCTCCTTCAAAACATCCCCTGGTGCCTATATATCCGTTTCCAACTGTGCAAAGAGCTTCCCGAAGATTTTCTTCATGTAAATCAAAGCCCTCATATTCGAGTTTCCATCCGTTTTTTTTAATCCTCGTTTTAAACCAGCCTTCTATTTCTTTAATACTGATCTCACCAAGATCATATACGACAATATCTGCGCCATTTCGTTTAAGAATTTCTCCATTATGCTTCCTGGCTATTCCAACGGTCAATCCAAAATTCCCGCTCTTACCTGCTTGAACACCTGAAACAGCATCCTCAACAACAACACACTCACCGGGCACGACCCCCATTCTTCTGGCGGCTGTTAAAAATATATCGGGGTTAGGTTTTCCCTTTAAATTAAGCTCGCGTGATATCTGACCGTCCACCCGTGTTTCAAAAAGGTGCTCTATCCCTGTAGTTTGCAATATAAGCCGGCAGTTACAGCTTGAAGATGCCACACCTACCTTGATTCCCCTTTTTCTGAGATTTTGAATAAATTTAACCGAAGTTTCATAAATACGTGGTTTTTCTTTGCGCAACACCTCCTGGAATTTCAGATTCTTCATATTCCCCAAACCGCAGATGGTTTTTTCCGAGGGAGGATCGTTCAGGTCTCCATAAGGAAGGACAATATTCCGGGATTTCAAAAAGGATGCGACACCCTCCATCCGCGGCTTTCCATCGACATATTGGAGATAATCTTTCTGCCGGTCAAAAGGTACAAAAGGCTTGTTTTCTCTTTCCGCCAATCGTTTCAGAAATTCGTTAAATATATGTTCCCAGGCCAATGCATGTATATGGGCTGAATTGGTCACAACCCCATCAAGATCAAACACAATACCTTTAAACTTTCTCGAAGTCATTTTTCCCCCTCTATACTATACTTTCGATAGAAAATTCAAAATCGTGATCAGAATGTCCGGCTCTGTCACAATTATAGAGTTTGAACAAACATTTCTTACTTTTCCGGCAAGTTTGTGGTCTTTTGTTACGAAAATGGCCCATGTATCATCTGTTTTTCCCTTTGCAGTTTTCAACATGGGAATATCTGAATATGTATCACCACAAATGAGGTGAGGCCCATTCGTCATGCCAAGCCGCAATTTCTCATCGAGGAACTTTACCGCATCGCCTTTATCAAAATCTTTTAGCCCGGATTGTGAATCTTCAATTGTAAGGATTATTTCGATATCCAAACCGGTATCTTCTATTCTAAAATTCTGATTTTCCGGATCTAAATCAGACACAACAGTCTTAATCTTGTTCAAAAAATTGTACGATTCATCTTCCGGTATGGATCCGTTGATATCCTGTCGCGCTATTGTCGTCTGGCCAAATTTACGCTGGAATCCGGATCCAATCAATGAAAATTTCTCGAAAACCGGGTCCTTGACAAGTGATAAAAGTTTTTTATTTAAATTGTCTAATTGATTCTGCTTCTGTTTATCTATCGGGTACGTTCGTCTCTTTCCATTGAAATCGATAAATTCTCTACCCTTTGAAGCTGCATAGATAACGCTCTTCTCAGGATTGATACTGACATCCATAACCCCGAAATCCTTCAGCGGAGCAGAGGTTATGATCACAGGACTAACAGTTCGTTTTGCTGCGAAGCGGACTAAAAAAATAGAATTGTAGATGGATTGGACGGAGGAACGAAATCTGCCACAGTAGTTATTTATTGTCCCGTCCCTGTCAGTAATGAAGCAATTAAAATTCAGGCCCTTCAGTTGTTTTACACTGTTAGTTACCTGATCACGGAATCCGGAATGAAGATCTTCAAGATATTCAATAAATTTCTTCTCGCCGTTTTCGAGATAGAAGATATCTTTTTTTAGTTCCGTTATCTCGTAAACAAGATCGACGGGGATTTTTTTTGAATCATTTAAAAAAAGTACTCTTTTGCCTTTCTCCATGGGAATGTTGACAAGAGATAAGAGGGCATTCTTCAGTGATTCTATCCGGTACGGTTCAATCTGCCGTTTATTCAAAAAATCTTTTACAATATGGGTGCGTAAATTGCGGGTTTTGTCCATCAGGAAGTAAAATTCTTTTAATGTGCGTATTCTCTGATCATTAATAACGGTGCTGTTCATTATGCAGGATATCCATTAGTTTACTGATATAATAAGCATTTTTCCCCGACATTGACAAAATGGTGATAATAGCTTATCATGAAAAACGAGGGAGTTTTATGATTTCTTACGAGTTCATCAATAATTGAAGCAATATATGTGCCAGATATTTTATTGTCAACCTTAAAACAAATTGAAAATTGAAATTTGAGGCCCCTGAAATTTCAAGCAATTATGCGGGGAGAGTAATCATGAATTTTAAAAGCGTTATCATTGTTTCAAACCGTTTGCCAATTACCATAGAAAAAGTGAAAAAAAGACAGTGGGTTGCTCACTCTTCTCCGGGAGGTCTTGTTACCGCCATGGGACCGGTTTTACGTAACCGTGGGGGAAAATGGATAGGATGGCTTGGCACAGAACAAATGCCGGATGATGCTTCCTTGGATAACATTCTCTCAAAATCGGCTGAAGAACTGGGATATACCCTTGTTCCAGTCAATCTTACCAGGGAAGAAATCGAAAAATACTACTACGGATTCTCCAACGAAATTATATGGCCTCTGTTTCATGATTTTTTGTCAAACTGCAATTTTGACCCTCAGTATGTGAATGTCTACCGAAAGGTTAATCACAAATTTGCGCAAGCTGTCGCTGAACATACCGATGAAGAAGATTATGTATGGGTTCAGGATTATCTTCTTTTTTTGGTGGCGCATGAATTGAAAGAAATCGGCGCGCAAAGAAAAATCGGGTTTTTCCTTCATACCCCCTTTCCGCCACTGGATATCTTTATGAAGCTCCCGTGGCGCTTCGAAATGCTTGATGCCATACTCGAATATGATTTACTGGGGTTTCAAACAGAGCACGATAAGCAGAATTTCCTCAGATGTGTGCACTATCTACTGCGACTCAAAGCTGCCGGGAAAGGGAACATTAAGAAAATCGTTGCTAAAAAAGGCGAGGTTCGTATCGGAACTTTTCCAATCAGTATCGATTTCAAGAAGTTTGCGGAAAGCGCTGCCACTGAAGAAATAATGGAAACTGTAAGAATCATACATCGGAACCATGGAAACAGACAACTAATTCTTGGAGTAGACCGTCTTGATTATACCAAGGGTATTCCTAATCGTCTGCGTGCTTTTGCAGACGTATTGGCACGCTACCCCAAAATGAGGGGAAAAACAGAATTCATACAGATTGTGGTGCCAAGCAGGGTGAATGTAGACACCTACCAGGAACTCAAGCAGGAAATTGAAGCGCTTGTTGGTGAAATCAATGGCCTGTACGCAGAGGAAGGATGGACGCCGGTTTACTATATGTTTCATCCTGTTAGCCGCACAGAATTACTTGCATACTATAGAGCATGCGGGATAGCCCTTATCACTCCATTAAAAGATGGCATGAATCTTGTTGCCAAGGAATACTGTGCAAGTAACATTGATGAAAATGGTGTCTTGATCCTGAGCGAATTTGCCGGGGCTGCCGCAGAGCTTTATAACGGCGCGCTCCTGGTCAATCCCTATCATATAGAACATGTTTCCCGGTCCATTTATCAGGCATTTTCAATGGAACCAAATGAAAAACGAAAAAGGATGAAAAAGTTAAGAAGAACTATTTATAAAAATGATATTTTTCACTGGGTTAACTCGTTCGTTGGGGCAAGTACAAACGATTCCACTAATATTCCGGAAATTGATCTTTTTGTGCCAACGCCGTAGCTGTGGTAAAAAGACGGGGTCAGGTCTTCATTCTTGACAAATATAATCAAATAAGTTGGAAAAACCGGAATCATCTTCATAAAAATAGATGAGAGAGGCCGGGCGGCCTGTTTTCTATCCTGCCCATTAAAAGTTATGAATGGCTGTTGATTTGAAGGAAAGAAGTACTTCAATTCCTTCTTGGATTCCTAATTCAAAAAGAGAACTTTTTGTGATGCTAGATTTAAATGTTACCTTTTTTACCATAATGTCAACTTCATAGTAGAGGCCTTTATCAGACACGCCTGTAACATTGCCTTTAAAAGAATTCCTCATGCTTGAGGCCAACTTTTCTTTACTGAGTACAATGTCTTCAGGCCGGATGGCAATGTAGCCGTGGCTGTTTGCCGGTTTACGTCCCAGTTCGATTTCCAGGTTATTTATGATAGCTTTTGTATCGCGAAATTGTGCTGCAAAAAGATTTTTCATTCCCACAAAATCGGCTACGAAAGTAGAATCAGGCCGTTGTAAGATATCCTCCATACTCCCCGTTTGCTCTATTATTCCGTTGTTCATGACTGCTGCCCGGTCAGCCAGTGAGAGGGCCTCGGCAAAGTCGTGAGTAACCATCAGAAACGTAACATTGGAATCTTTATGAAGTCTCTTCAGGCCGGTTCTTATCTCTTCTCTGAAGCTGGTATCCAGTGAAGAAAGAGGTTCGTCAAGGAGAAGCACACTCGGGTTTACCATCAAAGCCCTTGCCAGGGCGACGCGCTGCAATTCCCCTCCGCTTAAGTTGAGAGGGAGGCGCTTTAGAAGATGGTCGAGATTCAAATCTTTAACAAGACGATTCAGGCGCTTTTCCGCTTGTGCTTTGTCGATTTTGTGAAAATGAAGACCATAGGTAATATTATCCAGAACGGTCAGATGGGGAAACAGGGAGTGGTCCTGATAGACGATTCCTATTCCCCGTTTTTCGGGCGGTAATTTCGTTATATTTTTATTTCTTACATAGATAGTTCCGCTTTTTGTCGGAATGAGCCCGGCGATGGCTTCAAGAAGAACAGTTTTTCCCGCTCCGGTCGGGCCCATGAGAATGAAAAATTCATTTTCCTCAATATTCAGATTGATATCATAAAGATTGAATTCACCGAGATGTATATTGAGATTCTCTATCTTAATCATGCTTCCTTCTTATTGTGTAAGGTAAGAATTCGGAGAGCCAGAAACAGTATCAGGCAGATGGAAACCAGCCATACAGCCACGGGTTGAGAATATTTTAACCCATATGCCTCGAAGCGTTCGTAGATCATCACCGGCGCTATCATCGGATGGTAGGCGACGATTACCACCGCGCCGAATTCACTGATCGCGCGGGCGCTGCACATTATAATGCCGATTAGCATACTGCGCCAGGCAAGAGGAAACGTAATCCTGAAAAAGGTGCTGAACATGGAAGCTCCCAAACTCCGTGACACATTTTCGAGTCTTGGGGATATGCTTTCAAATCCGTTTTTGACTGCATTTACATAGAAAGGCAATCCCACGAAAGTGAGAACCACAACAATGCCTGTCACACTTCCCATTATTCTTATTCCAAGGTCGCTGAAGATCTGGCCGATCCAGTGATTTCTCCCCGCAATACTGAGGATTGCGATTCCCACGACGGGGTGGGGAATAACAATAGGAAGATCGATAATACTTTCAACAAACCGTTTGCCCGTAAAATCGGTTCGGGCCAGAAGGTAAGCGAGAGGCGTTCCAAAGATAAAGGAGATAATTGCGGCCAACCCGGCTGTGTAAATACTCAGCCAGATCGATCGCACAACATCTTTGTCCTTAATCGTTTCCTTAAGCATGGCAAAAGAAGGCGCCGTCATCATTTCGACGAGAGGGATAAGGATAAAGGCCATTATTACAATGCCGCAAGAAATGGTAATCCAGAAGAACGTTTCTTTTGACCTCATTTGCTGTTACCTTTTACTTTTTAATTTCCACCAGTTTTTGCAGTCCTGCAGGCAATATTGCCATCATTTCTGCTGTTGGGACCCTGCATGGGATAAAGGGAGGCTGTCCCATCTCTTTGAGAATCTTAAGTCCGCCCTCCGGATTGAGCATGTACTGTAAAAAGGCAGTGGCTGCTTCCCTGTTGGGTGCATTTTTTATCAAAGTAACTCCGTAAGTGCAAGATTTCCCCTTCTTTTTTATAGTGATGCCCGGTTTTTTACCTGTGAGGGTCACTACTGCCTGCTTATAGAAGTTGTCATACTTATAATTTCCCAGGTTGATCTTATCGGGAAGTTCTATGAATTTGAGCTCATGCTGAACTGCCACTGACCGGTATTCCCAGGCGTAGTCCATATTTCCTGTCTGGAGGAGGGCAACCAGTTCCACCGATTTGGGCCTGATATTTTCCTTCGGGCGACTGTTAATAAGTTTTTGATAAAGCCCCGGTTTTTTGTAGTACTTTTCTGCCAGTTGAAGGACCATGACAGATCGGTAACCGCAGGGATCGGCATTTGGGTCGGAGTGTCCCCACACCACGCCCTTCTTTGTGAGAATCTTGTACCAGTTACCGGCATTAATTTTATTGGCATATCTGCTTTTGTCCGTATAGCAGAGGACCAAACGATTCGTGGCAAAGCGAATATTCCAGTTCGCATATTCCGGGATGAGCATTCCATCAATGACCGTGAAATCTGCCGATGCCATAATATCGCAGGGTTTTTTGAGGTCGGAGATCTTTCTCGCGCACTTGCGGCTTCCCGCTGCTTCCCGTACAATATCCACTCCCGGGTGTTTGGTCTCAAACGTTTTTTCCATTTTAGCTAATGGAACAGTCAGGCTCCCGGCCTGGAATATGATCACCTCGCCGGTTAGTAATTTCTCCTTTGCAAATCCCGTCTGGGGACAGGCCAGCAAGCTTGCCATAAAAAGCGTTAAAACCGGCATGATTATCGGAAGCCATCTACATATACTTTTCTTTTTCATCGTAACTCTTCCTCAATTATGATTTTTATCATTTGAATTGATCATCTTAATCATCTATGCTTTCAAATAACTCAAATCTGCAAATGTGTTACAAGTGTTTCATACTACTTAACATTTATTAAAATAGCGGGTAGGGACGACTTCAGTCGCCCGGCGG
>Ga0164318_10008322_pt1 | contig 10073 bp, 11 predicted proteins | sample GuaBasSedimGuay9_FD_113734 | JGI IMG/M metagenome (GOLD analysis project Ga0164318, IMG submission 113734) | Subseafloor sediment microbial communities from Guaymas Basin, Gulf of California, Mexico - Guay9, Core 4571-4, 0-3 cm | ecosystem: Environmental > Aquatic > Marine > Hydrothermal vents...
CTTTTCAGATCTTTCAGTTCCATTGTTTGTCCTCCTGAAAAACTTTTATAAACTTAATTGTTTGAATTGTTTTGGAATTGAAGTTAAACACTCAAAACCATCTTTAGTTACAACAACTGTATCCTCTATTCGTACACCACCAATCCCGGGAATATAGATCCCCGGCTCTACAGTAAAAACCATCCCCTCACGCAGCGTTAGCTCAGAGTGTGACGATACCGCAGGATATTCGTGGACTTCTAATCCTACACCATGTCCCAGGCCATGGCCAAAGTATTCTCCGTACCCTCTGGACGAAATAAAATCCCGAGCAGTCGCATCCAGATCACAGATTGGCAACTCTGGCCGAATTAAGGCAAGTGCTGAATCATGAGCTTCTAACACAATATCAAAAATTTGTCGAAGTTTTCTGTCAATTTTACCAATTGCCAGGGTAACAGTCTCATCTGAATGGTAACCATCCACCCTGGTACCAAAATCTATAGTCACCAACTCCCCTGCCCCGATTTTTTTATCACTGGCAACACCATGAGGCAAAGCCCCCCGAAGACCCGAAGCAACAATAAAGTCAAAGGCGTTAGCCTCACCACCCAGCCGTTTTAACTCGAATTCAAGCTCTCTGGCTATTTCGATTTCGCTGATACCAGCCTTTATCTGCGGTAGAACTGCAGCAAAAGCTTTTTGATTTAAATTTGCAGCAGCCCTAAGGGCAACTAATTCACCCGTCGTCTTAATTCCACGGAGCGACCGTAATTGCGTAGTGAGTGGACACCAATCAAGAGAGGTTTTTACCAACCCGGCTAATTCATTAAACAGAGCAACACTCACAGCCGCTGCGTCAAAACCAATCCGGCGGCACTTCCAGGTGGAGAGTTGCTTGATCACCGCGGCTAATTTATTTTTATAGCTGTGAATCTGATCGGCCTTGACCTGCTCTTGAGCTTGCTCAATATAACGCGAATCGGTTAAAAAAACCGAGCTATCACCCCTGATAAGCAAAACGCCATCTGTGCCGGTAAATCCACACAAATAGCGCATATCAGGAAGACCAAAAATAATTAAAGCATCAAGCTTTTCAACAGACAAAAGATCTCTGATGAAATGAGTTTGCGGTTCAGTCACTCTCCATCCTGTTTTGTATATGGTTCGACAATGCACGCAACGCTAAGCTGTAACCAAAAGGACCAAAGCCGGCAATCTGACCGATTGCAACGGGTGCGATATAAGAGTGTTGCCGAAACTCCTCCCGGGCATGGATATTAGAGAGGTGGATTTCAATTGTTGGCAGAGCAACTCCACTAATAGCATCACGTAAAGCAATACTGGTATGGGTATATCCACCGGGGTTAATTATAATACCAGAAAAATCTTCCTGAACCGCTCGCTGCACCTGGTCAATAAGATCTCCCTCATGATTTGATTGATAGGCTTCCACGACATAGCCGAGAGAATCAGCTTCTGCCCCTAGCTCCTCCATAATCTGGTTGAGTGAGGTGTGACCATAAATCTCCGGCTCTCGAGTTCCCAATAAATTCAAATTTGGGCCATTCAGAACTAGTAATTTCATAGATCAGACCAATAACTGTCGCAATGCCGGGGCTTCACGCATAAGTAGATAACGTCCCTGACCGTAATTCCCGTTACGATTAACCAGCAGAGTAACAAAATATTCATCGGTTAAGGTATGAATTATTATATAGTACTTCTCAGTCTTAATCGAAACTTCATCTAACATCCCGATTTTCAAGATATCGGCAGCATTCCGAATCTCCTTGAGGACATTTGAGTATTCAATGCCGACAAGGTTCAAATCAAGTTGATTGACATCCGTACTATAGTGGTCAATTCCGATACCATCATAACCCATTAAAACAGCACCAATGGATCCCGAACAATCTGCAACAATCTTCTCCAAAATATCTTTAAACATTCTCTCGCCTTTGTTGAATATTAGAGAGCCAACGATTCAATGTACTCAAAACTGGATCATCCGACTGGTTCTCCTGGGAATCAGGAACAGTGACCTCTACTTCTAGCTCAGGCTGCGATTGAACAGCTACCCCGACCTCCTCAACAGAGTCATCAGAGACCGATGAGCTATTTTCCTGCAGTTCAGATATTACTCCATCTGACCCTTTATTACTATGTTGGTTCTCTTCGAACAGCTGAGATTCCAGCTCCTTCACCCTCCGGCGAAAGGATAAATCATCCGGGTTCTGGATCGACAAACGCTGAAAAAGATCAAGTGCTTTAGCGGTTAATCCCTGGACCAAATACAATTCAGCCAAGGTTGAAGAGACTAAGGGTGAGGTTTTTTCAACTGATTCAACAGTTGGTTCAACCTGGGCAATTGGCTCTTCCTCCCTGCTTTCTTTTTCATCAGGTAGTGAGAGAAGTAATTTATTGATAACCGGATCGGCAGGGCTTAAAGATCTTGCGCTGAGCAGTAATTGACGTGCCGCCTCTTCATCACCCAACAAAATCTGCACCCGTGCATAACCGACCAAAGCAGCAAGGTTGTCCTGATCGAACTTTAGCGCCTGCTCAAAGGCGACAACCGATCCATCAAAATCTTCTAACTGACAAAGAATCCGGGCCAACACAATATATGCAGCACTGACATCGGGGTGGAGATCCAAACCTTTAGAGATGATCTGCCGGGCATCGTCAAACATCCCCATTTTCCGGTAAGTTTCAGCCAACGAAATAAAAATCGTGGAACTGGGATCCTTGACGAGAATTTCTGTATAAGCAGCGATTTTGCCTAAAAGCAGGCTCTGCTGATTTTGTTCAATCATGATAACCTCATAAATGTTTGACAAAAGGCGAAAAAACCGCTGAGATATCATCTACCTGGTGCAAAAAACACTCACCAATCCCACGGTTAAGAACCATGGTAAGATGACCCTGCTTAACCTTTTTATCCCTCTGCATGGCAACAACATACTCCTCCAGAGAAAAATCGGGGGGATCGATCGGCAGGTCAAAAGCTGATAACAAATCACTTAAACGCTGCACCTCCTGTGGCAAACAGAAACCCTGACCAGCAGCTATTCTTGCCGCAACAACCATTCCAATAGCAACCGCCTCACCATGCTTAAATTGACCGTAACCTGATAATTTTTCAATCGCATGTCCAAAGGTGTGACCATAGTTTAAAAAGGCACGGACCGACCCTTCTCGCTCGTCCCGTGCAACTATTTCCCCCTTCAACTGACAAGATCTTCTGATGGCATAAACAATCGATTCTGGTTTCCTGTTTTTCAAATTTTCAATATTGTCTTCAAGCCAACAGAAAAAGTTACTGTCACAGATGACCCCATATTTGATGACCTCAGCCATGCCGGCAGAGAGATCTCTCGGTTCCAGAGTATTCAGTGTGGTTATATCGATAAAAACCATTTCAGGTTGATAAAAAGCACCGATCAAATTTTTTCCAAGAGGGTGGTTGATTGCAGTCTTTCCCCCAACAGAACTATCCACCTGCGCAAGCAAAGTCGTCGGCACCTGAACATAAGGAATTCCACGCAAAAAGGTTGCAGCAGCAAACCCTGCTATGTCGCCGATAACTCCTCCACCCAGGGCAATTAAACCACAACCGCGATCAAATTCATTCTCAATCAAAAAATCATAAATTGACTCGAGTGTTGTTATAGATTTGTAATTTTCGCCATCGGGGATATTGAACTGCGTCGGTATAAATCCAGAGGTTTCTAGTGAAGTACAGGTCATTGAACCATAAAGATTGTCAACGGTCGGATTGGAGATCACTGCGACCCGTTTTGGAAAGTTGAGATGGGAGAGTTCTTGACCCAAACTGGCAAGAGAATCTGAATTGATCAGTATTGAGTAGCTCCGCTCCGCCAAGTGAACATCTACACTTTCCAACAGTTCCACCTTTTTTTGAAAAAAAAAGGGCAGGTTTCCCTGCCCTTTAAGATTATTTCGCTAGCAAATCTTAGTTGTCGACAACAATCCGTGGTGTGATGAAAATCAGTAATTCGTTCTTGATGATCTGTTTCTTCTGCGATTTGAACAAATTCCCAAGAAGCGGAATGGACATCAGAAAAGGAACTCCATCCTCAGACTCAATAAAACTCTCAACAAATATACCACCGATGACTGTTGTTTCACCATCACGAATCAAAACTTTTGTTTCAGCTTTCTTGGTATCGATACTTGGAGCACCTGCCAGAGGGGTAAACGATGGAGAGTCATTGGTCGCCAGGATATCGAGAAGTATTGTCCCATCAGGATTGATAACCGGGGTCACTTCTAGTTTTAATTCAGCATCGACAAATTCTGTTTTAGGTCCATCATCACCCGAGGATTGATAAGGGATCGACGTACCTTGACTGATGGTCGCCGATTCACCATTAAGGGTCGTAACTCGGGGTGTCGAAATAACTTTCCCTTTACCATCAGATTCTAATGCTGAAATCTGCATATCTAAAGTGCCAATGCTAAGAACTGACTCACCAAGCCTGAAAGCAGACCCAAAACCAGCGGTGGAAGCCATTTGACCAACTCCACCGACCTGGGAGGTATTCACTTGAAAACCACCACCCGCATTTGTCACATTTTCCAGATAGTCACTCGGAGTATGTGTATAGCCCCAATTGACCCCTAAGTCTCTGGAGTAATTGGAGTTAACTTCTACAATCCGGGCCTCAATCATCACTTGCCGTACCGGTGTATCCAGAATAATTATTAAATCTTTAATTTTTTGAATTCGACCGGGAACGTCGGTCACGATAAGCAATTTATCACGATTATCTTCGGTAATACTGCCGCGATCACTGAGAAGTTCACTGCATGGCCCCGAAACATCTCCCAAGCCCGCATAATTAACTGCTATAACTTCTGTGACCAATGGCTCAATCTGTTCCTGCGAATGGGCTGCCGTCAGTTCAGTTTCTTTCATTGAACGGATCACCTCTTTAGGCAGAACCCGGACAACATTTCCCTCTTGAATCATCCCAAGACCGGTCACATCGAGGATCAACTCCAGTGCCTGATCCCAGGGGACATCAATTAAACGAAGGGTAACATTTCCTTTAACTGCATCCGATGCAATTAAATTCAAGTCACTTATCTCTGCAATTAAACGGAGGATATCCCGTACATCAGCATTATCAAAAACCAGGGAGGTTTTTTCACCAGTGTAAATTTTACCCGTCGATCCAACCTGCTCAATCACTGGAACCATAGTCTGATTCCCGTCAGGCTGGGTCATTTCTGCGACTGATGATGCCTGAGTCGGTAACGACCCAGAGGTGTCAACAACTCCACCCTGTGCAGGAACCGGCATTGTCCCGGTTACCGTAGTAACGGCCTGTGCATAACGTTCATCGTCAACAATAAAAACATAACCGGACCCCTCTTCCTGCAATTTAAATGGGACATCACCCTTTAACAGGACAATAAAGCGAACCTCTGGTTGTCCGGTTGCATCCACCAGATAAGGGGTGACCGAATGGATGGCACTAGGGAATGCCAATGTATCAAAAATTCTTCGTAAAGAACGCGGTAGAGTGGTGTTTTTCAAGACAAATTGAACTTTATTCCCCTCACTCTGCGGAGCACTTATTTCGGTCTTATCGGTCAGATTTATATGAATTAAAGAGCGACCATTTTCAGACGTGAAATTGATACCAGTGATTTTTGCGCTCCCGACTGTGGCGGGGGCAGCAAGAGCCGATGCGGTCGCATCTTGTGATGGCTCCCAGGTAACGACAACCTGATCATTTTTGGTATTCACTTGATAAGTGGGGAATATGGAACCAGACACATCAAAAACAAAGCGCGTTTTGTTATCCAGAGGGCCAACACGGAGCAGTTCAAATCCATCACTTAACTTAACTTCAGTATTGTGATCACCCGGTTGGACTCCGTATAAATCAACGACCAGCCTCTTTGGGGAATCAAGGGTAAAGTATCGAACCTGTTCAATTCCCGTGGTCGCGGATAATTGCACTCTCTTCTCAGTGACCGAGACAACTGAAAGTGACTCAGCCGCACAGAGTGGAGAGACCAAAGCAACCGAAAAAAACATCAACAATGTACTGAGGAGCACAACGCTTCTTCTCATATCATTCCCCTAAAAGTCATTCGTGTACAGCCAAGTCCTATTAATTCAACCAACCAGCTTCGATTCACATCGCAATATAACGATATTCTTTAACTTCTTGTCCCGTATAGCTATCGTAACCAACCTCTTCAACAACGATACGATCAGGACTTTTTTCTACCCTTAACCCATTCTCATCAGTCGCGACAACTTTCGTCTCGATCCTTTTCACAACACCATCATTCAGTCCGATATACTCACCAACTTTTACGGTGTAGCTTTTCCCATCTGGAGCCTTCACCATGGCTCGAGGAATCCCTTTGACAACCATCAGGGCGATTAAACGATATTTACTCAATTCAATTCTCTCTAACGGACCTTTAAATTTCTCAGCGCGTCCTTGGCTCTTTTTTGCAATTTTCTGTTTTTTCTGAACCAGCGGCTTGAAAGGATCCCTCCGCCCCTTAGGAGTATAGATAAAATGAGCACCTTCAGTTTGTAGGGTACTGATCTCTGCGGGCTGAACAGTCTTGGAATCGGCGAGGTTCTTTTGCGCAAAAACATCCGCAACAACCCCGGTCAGCAACAAGAGAAGGGACGCCAGAAGGAGAGTGAGTATTTTAAGAGATTTAGATTTCATTTTCTCTTACCACCTTTCTTCCCCTTCGGATTTGTTGATTTCTCAACAAAACGGAAAGTAATCGCACTGCAATTCACCCCCAGGGTGGTTTTACCCTCGACCGCCTTTGCCCCACCCAAGGTCAATCCCTTGATATTCACGATCCGCTCCATCTTGCTCACAGCATCAAAAAAAGCTGCGGCCTGATGATATGATCCAGCCAATTTCAAGGTCACTGGGACTTCTGCGTAGAAACCCTTGATCGTTTCTTTGGCCGGCTTGAAGCGTAGAATCTCCAACCCTTTTTCTTTTGCCAGATCGCCAATACTGGTTAACAAACTCGGAATCTCTCTCTTTAGCGGTAACTCTCCCAGAGCCTCATCCAGCCGAGCCTGCATTTTTTCGTATTCAGCACGATATACGGCTAAATTATTGGCAATTTTCTGATTCTTTTGCAATTTGACCTGAGCAGCATCCCGCTTCTTGACCAGGCTACCGTGTTGTTCAAGTTGCGCCTGATAAATGAGGTAATAAAATCCCGCTGCCAACGCCACCATAATCAGCACAACCATAAGTATCCGCTGGTAAGCTGGCAAATTTAAGACTGTCTCGACTCGTGAATTCATCGTTTTAAATCCCGTTTATTCAGATGATGGTGCTTCAACGCTACAATTCAAGGTGAATTTTTGCATCTTTCGGTCACCAGCCTTAGTCTGTTCAGTTACCGCTAATCCGATATTTTTATAATATGGAGAGTCTTCGAGGTTGCGCATAAAAACAGCAACGGTATTCTCGTTATCTGCAACACCTGAAAGAGTAATCTTGCCACCCTTATCTGCAAATTTTGTCAGCCAGAGCTTATCGGGTAACGATGTACTTAACTCATCCAATAAATGTACCGGACCGCTTTTTCCACTTTTTAACGTCTTAAGAACCGCCAGCTTCTTTTCTAATTCAGCCTTTTTCTTCTCAAAATCCTTAACCTGACCAATTTTTTTGGTCAGCTCCCGGTTCTTTTGAGCAATACTGGCAATTTCGTCCTCGACACTGCTGGTAGCTGACATCTGCTGGAAGTACAAAGCTCCACAGCCGATACAAACAAGGATAATGCAGAGGAAAAATATTGATAATTGCGAGCGCAGTTTCTCTTTTTTCTGCGCAGCCCGGACTGGTAGCAGGTTAATTCGAATCATTTGTCACCCACCTTCCTCATTGCCAAGCCAGCAGCTACAGAAAACATTGGACCGATAGCATCAAGGTATTCCGCATCAAATTCCTTATCTTTGATTTTTACATTCCTGAACGGATCAACCCTTTCGGCAGGAATACCAAGCCGCTCTTCCAATGCCTCTCTCACCTTGGCCGAGTTGGACACTCCACCGGTCAAGTAGACCTTAGAAATACTATCATCACTGGAAGTTGCCGCAAAAAAGTCCAAAGAACGCTGAACCTCCTGAGCCAGGTTATCTATTGCTTCATTCAAAATTTCATCAATTGAATCGGGATCAACATCAGCAATGCTACGCTCCCCAAGCTTGGCCCTTTCAGCATCCCCACTGCTTAAACCAAGACGTTTTTGCAGTTCTTCACTCAATAAATTACCACCGGTCTGGATATCCCGGGTAAATATCGATGCATCACCACGGAGGACACTGACACTGGTAGCACTGGCACCCAGGTCAATCAAGGCGACAACCTCGTCATCAACAAACCCATAATTATAATCGAACATATTCTCAACTGCAAAACAGTCAATATCCATAACCACAGGGTCAAGTCCAGACTCGGTAAAAAGAGCGGTATGATCATCAACAAAATCTTTCTTTGCCGCAACCAGCATGACATTCATCTGTGAGGGATCTGCAGGATCGGGACCAAGTATCTGAAAATCGATATTGACCTCTGAGATGTCGAAGGGGATGTATTGCTCAGCTTCCCACTGGATCGATGACTCTAATTCCGAGTCGGTCATAATTGGAAGGCTGATTTTACGAATAATAACTGAATGGCCTGAGACTGAAGTTGCAACTCTCTTTGACTTGATTTTTAATGCGCCTAACAGATTAAGAATAGCATCAACAATAGCGGTTGAATCCATGATCGTGTTGTCAACGATCGTTTCCGGATTCAGCGGCATGATCCCGATACTCTGCAGCTGGAAAGTCCCACGTGACTCATGCAAGCTCACGATCTTAACTGCACTTGATCCGACATCAATACCAACTATATCTTTTTTCGAAGTGAACATGTTTTATCCAGTCCAAATAGAGTCAAAACACTTAAGGTACGAACCAAAAACCTACCTACTCTGGAAAAATCTTCTTTTTATCTGACAACTTATACCCCAAAGCCAGGATGATCTTACGCATAGTCTCCATCCGGCAAGGGTGACCACGCTCAATCCGTGTGATGGTTAATGGCGAAACATCAGCCTTACGTGCCAACTCCGCTTTGCTCATCAACAACGACTCACGAATATCCTTAACGTGATTCAGCATCATCCAACCAATCTCAATAGTATTAACAAACATCTAAATTGTGCGTAATTATAGGTCAGTGTGCGCTATTGTCAAGCATTTTAAGATAAAACCAATAAATAAATTCAAAAAAAAAGGTTCTCCCCCTCTGGCTAACAAGCTATTTCCTTAATTAAGGCTTCGTAACATCAAGAGATGTGGCATTTTTTACGTTACAAAAGCAAATTTAATTCCCCAGTAAATTTAAGTACCAATGAACCAGTTCTCGCCCCCAAAAAAGGTAAACCGTCGCAGCAAAAGCCAGAAACGGACCAAAGGGGATGGCCAGTTTCGTATCCCCCTTCTGCATCAACATCAACGGAACACCAATCAAAGAACCGATCAGAGAGGAAATAAAAACAACTGGAAATACCGCCTGCCAGCCGAGGAAAGCCCCCAGCATCCCCAACAGCTTAATATCTCCCCCCCCCATCCCCTCACGTTTGGCCAACTTTTCATAAAGCCAGGCAATCAGCCACAAAGATCCTCCACCAACAACAATACCGAGAATCGAATCAGACCAGGAGAGCCAGGGGATAAAAAAGGAGCAGACAAAGCCAATGACAATCCCCGGCAGACTGATAACATCGGGAATAATCTGGTGATCCAGATCGATAAAAGTGATTGTCACCAGCGCGGCAACAAACATCCAGTAAATTAATGTCGCTGCACTGAAGCCGAAATAATACAAAACAGCAACAAATAAGAACCCAGTCAAGGTCTCAATGGCGGGATAACGGAGCGAGATCTTTTCCCGACACGAAGCACACTTTCCACCGAGAAACAGATAGCTCAATATCGGGATATTCTGATACCAACGAATCTGGTGACCACAATTGGGGCATGAGGATGGGGGAGAAACAATCGA
>Ga0164318_10008323_pt1 | contig 10073 bp, 7 predicted proteins | sample GuaBasSedimGuay9_FD_113734 | JGI IMG/M metagenome (GOLD analysis project Ga0164318, IMG submission 113734) | Subseafloor sediment microbial communities from Guaymas Basin, Gulf of California, Mexico - Guay9, Core 4571-4, 0-3 cm | ecosystem: Environmental > Aquatic > Marine > Hydrothermal vents >...
GAATTTCAGATTCGGTGTCAGCCTCAATGTTATCGATGGACGTGTAAACCAGTTAAAAACGGCCATGGATCTCGTACATTCCAACAATAATCTGGAACAATACAATTTAGGTCTTGAATATTCGATGAATCGCCTGATATTTATCCGGAGTGGTTATCGGTTTAACACCGATGAAGGCGGCTTTTCACTGGGAGGCGGTTTGAATCTGCACATGGGCGAAGGCCTGAATCTGCGGGCGGATTATTCCTATGCCGATATGGGCATATTAAAGGCGATTCACCGTTTTTCAATTGAGTTTACTTTGTAAAACATGATTTTATTAATTCTCAAAAAAGGAGGACTTATGAGAAATGTTACGTTATTTACGGTTGTGACGGCATTTTTGCTGTTAACGACAGGTCTGTTTGCAATTAACGGTTTCGACCGCGTCGCGGAAATCCCCTTTCCCGAGGCCACATTGAATAATGGCGGTGCGGGAAATATGATTGCCGGCGTTGATATTGACGAAGATGGACTGCTGGAAATCTACCTGGTCAATAACAACTGGAACGATGGACCAACCGAAGTGATACCACGGATCTACAAACTGGAATACGATGGCACTAACTGGCAGACTGTCTGGTCCGCAACACTGGATCCCTTCTATCAGAACACCTGGCCCTGTTTATCTCTTGCCGATCTTGATAATGACGGCAAGCAGGAACTGGTCTGGGGACCGGTGAACAGTACTTCCGTTTCGGCCAATCCTGATCGTATCGTGGTTTATGAACATGCCGGTGGCGACGATTTTGGAATTGATAATGGTGACGGAACCTATTCGCCGAATTCCACCTGGACAATCGTGACCGATGATAATGTCAATCTGAGGCCCATGGACTGGGAAATTGCCGATGTTGATAATGACGGCGTCGATGAGATTATTTTTGCTGATCGGAAGGGCGCCGATGGCGGATACTATTTCGGAGTCTGCTCAGTCGATAATATTCCGGATAATGCCGACGGCTCAGAAACCTGGACACTGGAAATGAGTGGCAAAGACTTTACTTTAGGTGCCGGGATACAGAACAAATGGGACATTGCTGTTGTCGGGAATAATTTTTATGCTTTTTGTGAAGCCGAAATATCGAAATTGTCCTGGGACGGCTCGGCATGGAATTATACCGCACTGTCTCCGATGGCCGGGGGTTCATCAAACCAGTCGGCTATAGCCGTTGATCTGGATGAAGACGGTACCGAAGAAATTCTCTGTGCCGTTTACGATTGGGGAGACGACAGTAAAAAGGCGATTATGCTTCTTCAGGAAGACGGAGATACGTTAAAACAAACCGAACTGGCAAATATCAGCTCCTACTGGTCGTCAGGCTCCCGGGGAGCCTGGGGCGGAGCGGTCGGAGACATTGATCAGGATGGCTATCTTGATTATGTATTCGGTTCTCGTGCCGGCGATGTCAATGCCCGGATTTTCCGATTCGCCTATAAAGGCGGAGACATCACCAATCCGGACAGTTATGAATTAAGCGTGATTGATGAAGATTATGGATCCGACGGTATCTGGAGTATCGTTAATATTGCCAATATGGATGACGACCCGGAAATGGAAGTGGTTTATACATCCAGCACTCCGATGGGGGGTCTGATGTCTTCGACAGCGCCGATTATTGTTCTCGATTATGCCGGCGCCGTTGAATTTCCGAATCTTGTCGTTGCCGAAGAGGTGCTGTTAAACGGCGAGATTCCCACCAACCTGTTGTTCAAACCGGGTCGTATTCTCGACGACGGTACTATCTGGTTTTGCGGTATGGATAACTCCGCCAAAGAAACCTATGTTTTCCGATCGGTTGATGATGGCAAAACGTTTACCCACAATGCAACCGGCCTCGGCGGCAGAGCGGCGCAGATGGATGCTTTCGACCAAAACATTGCAGTCGTCGCTACGGCGAATGGTAAGATTTTTCGGACAACCGACGGCGGTGTGACGTTTAGTGAGGTCTATTCTTACAATATCTCAATGTTGGCTCCCGGATGGTTTGACGGGATAAGAGTATTGAACGACAGTGTTGCGGTGGCTTTCGGAGACACCGAAACACCGGGCGACATGCATTTTGTACGCACAACCGACAAGGGCGCCACATGGACCGAAATTGAGGGTATTGACTATCTCGGCGCATCCTACGGTTATTATACCTTTGGTAACGGCGCCTGTAATGTTGGCGAGAGCATCTGGTGTGCCGGTTTGACTTCGGCTTACGATTCAGGCTATGTATTCCGCTCCTATGATGCCGGCGTCACCTGGGAAAGCTTCAAGATGGACACTGTCGTCCAGAAATATGCACGTTCAATCGCTTTTATGGACAATGACAACGGTATGATCAGCGACCGTTACGGCGCCGTATTAAAATCCAATGACGGCGGCGAGACGTGGGTAAAGGTCAATAATCCGGACACCTCTTCCAGCAGCTGGGTTAACGGCGTTGTCTGGATTCCGGGAACCAATATCATTGTCGGCCTTGATGACATTGGCGCATACTATACGACCGATTTGGGAGAGACCTGGACGCATATTGAGGCGCCGACGGTAGATATGACGGGCGATTATTATCTGTCAGGGGTATTCAAGAGTAATGATTTCGGATATATCTTTACAGATGCCGGTAAAGTCCTGCGCTTTGAAGGTCAGGTTGTAAGCGGAATTAAACCTTCGGATGTAAAGATTGCCGACCGGTATAAGCTGAACCAGAATTATCCCAATCCCTTTAACCCCACCACATCGATTTCCTTCGAAATTCCGAAAGCCGATCACGTTAAACTCATTATTTATGACATTCTCGGTCGGGAGGTCATATCCCTGGTTGACAATAATCTGCAACCGGGACGGTATGCCTTTGTCTGGAACGGAAAAGACAAGAACGGATTAAATGTTTCCACCGGAATCTATCTCTATCAGTTAAAAGCTGACGGAATCGTTAAAACCAGAAAAATGACATTTATGAAATAAACCGTCTTTAGAGCTGAAAAGGGGTTGTCTGGTAAAGGCAACCCCTTTTTTAATATAGACCTCTTCAAAAATTTTAGAAGAAAGTGAGTTGTTTGGGGTTTTTAATATTTTTAAATCAGGTTAGTAACAGAACAAGGACTAAGCGCAAAAAACAGCCCTTATTCCATCTCCAAAGGCATAGAAAGTAAACTCGGGAATTTCAAATAGCCTTACTTTCATAGTGACTTTTTTAGTCATTGTGAGAAGCTCATATAAATAAAGGTCTCTTGCCACATTCTTGCCCAGCTAAAATATATTGACAATATATTTACATTGGAGTATTTTGAAATACATGCAAGAAATATGAAGATAAAACAATATAAAAATTTACTGTGACTGCGGGATAACGATTAGAAACCGGTTGGATTAGATGAAGGCGGGCTTTTAAATGACCAAAAGAGGGAGATTTAGCATGGCTAAGGTGATTGATCAATTTTGGACTAATATTACAGTAGCGGTTATTGGCCTTTTCGTTGGAATTAATAATCTGTTAAGATGGATAAAGGACCAATCAGATACACGGGGATTGGTTCTCGGTGTAATTTGTACACTGCTGGCAGTTATTTGGCTTGTTTATGTTTTATATACCAGAAAGTCTAAATCCGATACGGCCGATTGAACCAAAGCATGAAATACCAGAAGAAAAAAATCGCCACTATATTAACGCTGCTGATTTTGGGCACAAAGGGTGTCTTTTGCGGACAATTGAAAACCTATGAGATCCAATCGCCGGACAGATCGATTGAATTATTCGTAACGGTTGATAACTCAATCAGCTACTCAGTGACTGTTGACGGTAAGAGTATTATTGAACCGTCTCAAATATTCATGACTATAGATAACAATCGCGTGTTGGGAAAAGACCCCAAAGTTCTTGATGTCAAAAAGCATACTGTCAGGCAGGCAATCAAACCGGTTATACCGGAGAAGTTTGCCGTTATTGATGATCATTTTACTGAATTAATTATTACGTTTAAGGATAATTATTCCCTTGTTTTTCGGGTCTATAATAATGGTGTGGCCTACCGTTTTAGAACAACTATAAACGGAGAGATAAAAGTTATTTCCGAGCAGGTGACTTTTAACTTTGCCGGAACTAATCATGTCTGTTTTCCTGAAGAAGAGAGTTTTTTCTCTCATAATGAGCGCAGCTATTTATATCTGCAGCTTGATACCATGTCCGCCGGACGTTTGGCCAGTTTACCGGTTCTGGTTGAAACAGAAGGACCCAGGGTGCTCATTGCAGAGAGCGCCTTACGTGATTACCCGGGGATGTGGGTAGAAAGCGGCGGAGGCAATACGCTCAAGGGCATATTCCCGCACTACGCGCTGGAAAGCCGTCTGCGACCGAATTCCGACCGCAGCGTGGTAGTTACAAAGTACGCCGACTACATTGCAAAGACAAAAGGGAATCGTAGTTTTCCCTGGAGAATTCTTGCTATTGCGAAGAACGACGGTGATCTTATCACCAATCAATTGGTTTTTCAACTTGCTGAAGAATTATGTATCAAAGACCCCTCCTGGATCAAACCGGGAAAAGTAGCCTGGGACTGGTGGAACGCCAATAATGTCTACGGAGTTGATTTCAGAGCCGGTGTGAATACACGGACCTATAAGTACTATATTGATTTTGCTTCAAAGTTTGGCATTGAATACATTATCCTGGACGAGGGCTGGTACAGGCTGGGCAATCTTCTGGACGTTGTACCGGAAATGGATGTGGAAGATCTCATCGCTTACGGTAAGAAAAAAAACGTGGGAATTATTCTTTGGGTAGTATGGAAAACACTGGACGACCAGCTGGACGTGGCGCTTGATACATTTGAAAAATGGGGAGTGTCGGGCATTAAAGTTGATTTTATGCAGCGTGATGATCAGGAGGCGGTGAATTACTACTGGAAGATTGCCGCCGAAGCGGCTGAACGCAGGATGCTGGTTGACTTCCATGGCGCTTACAAACCATCCGGATTGCGACGCGCTTACCCGAATGTAATTACGCGGGAGAGCGTAAAAGGGCTGGAACACAACAAGTGGAGCCGGGATATTACACCGAAGCACAATGTAACACTGCCGTTTATTCGTATGGTAACGGGTCCGATGGATTATACACCCGGAGCAATGATCAATGCCCAGCCGGAGAATTTCCGCATTATTTTCAATCGCCCGATGAGCATGGGAACCCGCGCACATCAGGTTGCAATGTACATTATTTATGAAAGTCCGTTGCAAATGATGGCTGACAGTCCATCCAACTATTTGAAAGAACCGGAATGTACGGAATTTATCTCAAGGATACCGACAACCTGGGAAGATACGCATGTTTTGAAAGCCAGTGTTGGTGAGTACCTGCTGCTTGCCAGAAAACATGGTAATAGCTGGTACATCGGCGCCATGACAGATGAAAACGCCAGGGAATTCACTTTAAAACCGGACTTTCTGGAAGATGGCAAATATTCCGCGGAAATCATCGAAGACGGAATAAATGCTGACCGCTATGGCAGCGATTACCGCAAGGTTACACGAACCATTTCAAAAAGTGATTCTCTCAAGATTAAACTGGCGCCGAGCGGTGGCTGGGCTGCTATTATGAGAAAATGCGGAGTCAAACAATGACTAAATCGAAATTTACCCGGCGCAGTTTTATCAAGACAGTGGGTGTCGGTACAGCCATGGCCGTACTGCCGACCGGCCTTCTAAAAGGAGTAATAAAGCGGAAGCCAAACATAATCTACATTCTCGCCGATGACCTCGGTTACGGCGATCTGAGTTGCTATGGGCAGCAGAAATTCAAAACGCCCAACATCGACCGTTTGGCAGCCGAGGGGATAAAATTCACACAGCACTATGCCGGTTGTACTGTCTGTGCGCCGTCACGTTGTTCGTTGCTAACCGGATTACATACGGGACATGCTCAGATCAGAGGAAACCGGGAAGTCATGCCCGAAGGCCAGGCGCCAATGCAGCCGGGCACCATGACTATTCCCACGCTTCTGAAGCGAGCCGGTTATATTTCCGGGATGTTTGGTAAGTGGGGTCTTGGCGCACCCGGCTCGGACAGCGATCCGACGGTTTTCTTTGATGAATTCTACGGCTATAATTGCCAGCGCCAAGCCCATAATTACTATCCGGAATATCTCTGGCACAACCGGAAAAAGGTATCGTTAGACGGCAAGACCTATTCCCATGACCTGATAATGAAAGCAGCGGAAGATTTTATCAGGGCCAACACAGACAAACCGTTTTTCTGTTATCTGCCTGTAACAATACCACATGCTTCCATGCACGCCCCAAAGCAATTACACGACAAATACCGTAAACTCTTTCCACAGTTTGAGGAAAAGACCGGTAAATACGCCGGACCGGATGTACGGAATCCTGTTGCGGCTTTTCCCGCAATGGTTGAATATCTCGACAACGGGGTCGGAAGAATTCTGGATTTATTGAAAGAGCTTGGGATTGATGACAATACGCTGGTAATATTTACCAGTGACAACGGTCCGCATCGAGAGGGCGGCCACGATCCGGATTTCTGGAACAGCAATGGGATACTCAGGGGTATGAAACGCGATCTTTATGAAGGTGGCATCAGGGTTCCTTTCCTGGCACGCTGGCCCGGGAAAATACAACCAGGCAGTCGCTCAGACCATATTTCCGCATTCTGGGACATGCTTCCGACCTTCTGTGAAATTGCTGATGTTGACTATACAAAAGACACTGATGGTATTTCTATGTTATCAGCTATGTTGGGTAAACCGCAGATAGAGCACGATTATCTCTATTGGGAGTTTACGTCATGGAACGGAGAAATTGGCAAACAGGCAATCCGCAAAGGAGACTTTAAAGCCATTCGGCAGAATGTCAGAGAAAATCCGGATGCCGGGATTGAACTTTATAATCTGAAAAATGACCCGGGAGAAACAATGAATGTTGCAGCGTATTACCCTGAAATAGTGCAGGAAATGAAGGTGCTTTTCAAAGAGGCCAGAACTGAATCCGCAGAATTTCCGTTATTCAAGCGCTAACAGCCCGGCTTTTTGCGGTATGTAATTATACAAGTGACAATAGGAGCAATGTGAAGATCCAAATTTATACAATGCAGAGTGTCGAAGAAGCCCGGGCAATTGCTGCTCTCGGTGTTGATCATATCGGTATCACACCGGGTAACTATGGTCTGCCGGGCGAGGTGGATTTTTCCACGGCGCGGGCGATCGTGGAGTCTATTGGCGATTCCGCTGTCAGTGTTGCGCTTTCTGTTGATTCCGATCTGACCGCCATTGAGACGATGGTAAAGACTGTCCGACCAAATATCCTGCAACTCTGTGGACCGGAGGATGCTGTTCCGCCCGCAGCAGTACGGGTTCTGCGGCAACGCCTGCCGGAAATTATGATCATTCAGGCTGTTTCCGTAGACGGACCGGAAGCGGTTAAAAGGGCCCAGGAATATGAAAAAGTCGTCGATTTCATTATTCTGGACACACAGTCTCCGGATATCGTGGGTATTGGCGCGTCCGGGCAAACTCACGATTGGCGCATCAGCCGGGAAATTGTGGATCGATTGAAAATCCCGGTGATTCTGGCTGGCGGATTGTCGCCGGAGAATGTTGCTGAAGCCATTCGTGCGGTGCGGCCCTGGGGGGTGGATTCGCTGACCCATACCAACCGCTTGCTGCCGGGAAATGGTTTCCGAAAAGACCTCGATCGGGTTCGTGAATTTGTAGCCGCAGCCCGGGGAATTAGATAGATGAATAAATCACAAGTAATTGTTCTGGGTGATGCGTGTGTGGATATGCTGATTCGATTGCCGGATCGGACGAGAAAACGAACTGATCTGTCGAATTCTGTCCCACAATTGCATGGCGGCGGTACGGCGGCAAACGTGGCGGTTGCCTTAGCGCGACTGGAGGTTCCTGTTGCACTGGTCTCTGCTGTTGGGGATGACGGCTATGGTCGCTGGATACTTGAGGATTTAGTTCGTGAGGGTGTGGATATTCAGTATATATCTGTGCTTCGCAATGCCTTTACGCCGATGGTTATCGCTCTCGTTGAAACGGATGGTGAGCGTATGATGGTAGTCTGGCCGCCGGAGGGTGGTGCGCAAACGCAGCTTCAGAAGGATGTCGTCGATCGGGCCTTTATGTCATCAGCGTCCTGGCTGCATACAACAGGTATGTGTCTCAGAACGTCACCGGCACGGGACTCGGTGCTGTATGCCATGAAATCGGCTCGTAAAGCCGGACTTACGGTATCGCTTGATCTCAACCTGCGTATGGAATTGCTGGGCTTAGACGATTTAACCCGGGAAATGTTTGAACGTGCGATTGAATTGTCAGACGTTGTTTTTGGCAACGCCGAAGAGGAGATTTTACAGATAACCGGTAAGGATTCGATAGCTGCCGGGGCAGAGTATCTTTCTGAAGGAAAGCGTATCGTTATTGCTCGACAAGGAGGCAGAGGCGCATTCGTTTTTACACCAAAAGAGACATTCCGGGTTCCTGCATTCCAGACAGAGATTGTGGACAGTGTTGGCGCGGGCGATGCCTTTAACGGCGGTTTTATCGCGGCACGTATGGCAAAACTTGATTTAAGAGAAGCAGTGAAATGGGGAAATGCGGTTGCCGCCTTTAAGATCGGTCATGCCGGCGCGCGGGCTTTACCATATATAAATGACTTGAGAAAAATGTTCAAAAAATAGAGAGCTTATAGAGATGCAGTCGAAAAGGTTCCCGGATTATGATGAAAAAGGACAAAATATTGGAACAATGTTTTCGGCAATCCACCGGTTCTTTAATTTGATTCCGGTTGTCTTTTTTATCTGTAGTTGCACCGGCGGAGAAATAAGGGAAAAGGAAACAATTCGCGTTGCCTCCTTCAATATCTGGGAAATGTCAACGACAAAAATAACCGATATCGATGAAAATGGTGTAGGACAAAATGAGCAACTGAAAGCTGCCGCAACAATCATTCGTAAAATTAATCCGGATATACTGGTCATCAATGAAATCGATCACGATATTGACGCGCTGCGGGACTGCAATGATCTGACGCTGAACGCGCGCCGCTTTCAGGATGCCTATCTGAGGCAGGATGACACTTTTAAGGAGTATCCGTATATCTTTGCGGCGCCCTGCAATACCGGACTGCTTTCAGGCAAGGATTTGAACAATGACGGTATCGTGGCCACTCCGGAAAATGCTTATTCCCGGGAATATGGTGATGATGCCTTTGGTTGGGGCGCTTATCCGGGGCAGTATTCGATGGCGCTGCTGTCGCGCTATCCGTTTATGAAAGAAAACATCAGGACATTCCAGAAATTTCTCTGGAAGGATCTGCCCGATAATTTGATCCCTACTGATTGGTATTCGCCGGATGAGATCGAAGTACTTCGTCTTTCGAGTAAATCACACTGGGATATTCCGGTGATGATCGAAAAAAAGACTATACACATGCTGATATCCCATCCAACGCCGCCAATTTTGGATGGGCCGGAAAACCGCAACGGACGTCGTAACTATGATGAAATCAGAATGTGGGTCCATTACATTGAAAACGATTCCGTGCTGGTCGATGATCAGGGAGTCCGGGGCGGATTGCCCAAGAGTGAAAGTTTTATTATCGCAGGAGACCTGAATGCAGCTCCCCATGGCGACCGACTGGAGAGCGGTGAGCGCTCAATTGATCTCTTGCTGAAGCATGATCGGATTCAGGATTGTGGCGATTTGCTGGTAAGCCGGGGAGCGCTCAACGGACATAAACCGGGCCCTCCGAAATACAGAGAGCGCCGAACGGCAGGATGGGGCAACCGCGGTCTTCGCATTGATCATCTGCTTCCCAGTACAGATCTCAATGTAGTTGGCGGAGGCGTTTACTGGCCGGATATGTCGATTGACGCAGAAGAAGCGGCGATGACCAGGAAGGCATCCGATCACCGCCTGATATGGCTTGATATCAGTATCAAATAAAACCGTTAATCTTGCCGAAGGTTTCTTTAGCCGTTTAAGAACGTTCTTACGTAAGTATACGGGATGGACCAGCAAAGAAC
>Ga0164318_10008324_pt1 | contig 10073 bp, 9 predicted proteins | sample GuaBasSedimGuay9_FD_113734 | JGI IMG/M metagenome (GOLD analysis project Ga0164318, IMG submission 113734) | Subseafloor sediment microbial communities from Guaymas Basin, Gulf of California, Mexico - Guay9, Core 4571-4, 0-3 cm | ecosystem: Environmental > Aquatic > Marine > Hydrothermal vents >...
AAAACGCAAATAACGCGATAACACTCTATGCAATATAAATAATTTAATTATTAAAAGATGAAATTCGCAGAATTGTAAATAATCTTTAAATTTCTTTGCAATCTTTGCGAAAAACTTCGCGACCTTTGCGTGAAATAAAAAACAATAAAAATATAAAACATGAAAACAGATATAATATTATCAGGTGTAGGCGGACAAGGCATTTTATCAATTGCCGCAACTATCGGCACAGCAGCTTTACAAGACGGTTTAAATATAAAACAATCGGAAGTACACGGCATGAGCCAAAGAGGCGGCGATGTATCATCAAATATGCGCGTTTCCGATAAACCTATTGCTTCCGATCTTATTTCAAAGGGAAAAGCCGATGTTATTCTGTCGGTAGAACCGATGGAAGCATTACGTTTTGTTTCTTATTTAAAAAAAGACGGATGGCTTATCACCAATTCAAAACCCTTTAAAAACATTCCGAATTATCCGGATATCGAAGGTATTTATGAAGAAATTCGTAAAATAAAAAACCATATCATCGTTGATGCCGACGGTATTGCCAAAGAATTAAAATCGTTACGTTCTTCAAATATTGTCATGCTGGGTGCCGCATCGCCCTTTATTGATATGAACTTTGAAAGTTTTAAAAATGCCTTACGTACCATTTTCGGAAAAAAAGGTGAAGATGTTGTGGCTAAAAATATTCTGGCTTTAGAAAAAGGCAGAGAATTTACCATGTCAAAAATAAATAAGTAAATGACTGAAAATCAAATGCGAAAAATAATAAGGCGGGTATCTTTATATCCGCCTTATTTAGGTGCAGGTATAAAGTTGAAAAATGTCAACAAAGATTTTACGCGTTTTGAAGTTCAAATGAAAATGCATTGGTATAATCGCAATATTTTCGGAACTCATTTCGGAGGTTCTTTATATGCCATGTCCGATCCGTTTTTTGTATTTATCATTATGAATTTTCTCGGAAAAGAATATATTGTATGGGATAAATCGGCAAACATTAAGTTTGTAAAACCCGGAAAAGGTACTGTGAATGTTGTATTTGAAATTTCGAAAGATAAACTTGAAGAATTAAAAAATGATGTTGATGAAAAAGGGAAAAATACGTACTTTTTCAAAACAGAAATTACAAATTCCGACAATGAAGTTGTTGCTCGTATAGAAAAAGAAATTTACGTAAAGAAAAAAAACTAATCGACACAGCACTTGCCGTGACCGAAACCGCCGGCAAGATTTATTAACTTCGAAGAACCGCAATGCGGACAATGTTTAATATCCGTATTAAAACTAATTTGAAATAAATGACCGCATGCTTCACATTTTATAATATTTTGTCTGAAGTGAACATTGCCGCCTTCCAATCTTAAGTTTTTTCCGTTAATTAAAAAATCAGAAAGTTTTTTTCTGGCAACTTCAATTAATCTGGTAAAAGTAGGACGTGAAATTTCCATTTCAAGAGCAGCTTCTTCTTGTGACATACCCAAAAAATCCGATAATCGAATAGCTTCAAATTCATCCAAACTTAAGATTACGCGTTCCAAATCTTTGGCTGAAATTCCTGAAGGTTTAAAATTTGTAAATATCGGCGGAGTATGTACTTTTCTGTTTTTTTGCGGTCGTGCCATAATATTTTACTAAGATAATTAACAAAATTATGAATTTATTCTGAAATAATGTTCATAAAGAACAAAGAATATCATAATTTTAAACATCATTCTGAATATTAGAAAATTCTGCCGGCTTAAGTATTAAAAATTTATTTTTCAATCAGAATAAACGGGCTCCAATAAAACGGATGCGCATAGCTTCCGTCTTCAATAAGTTTCAATTTTGTTATACGCAAAGAATTCCCGTACTGATTATTCAAATCATTCGTATTTAAAATATTTTTATAAAAATTCAGCATTAATTCAGCTCTCGGCTCACCGGAAACTTCCCAAAGCGACAAAATTATATTTTTTGTTCCCGTATAAAATATCGCTTTTGAAAAGCCGGCAATACTTTCATTTCTGTCATATTTTCCGTAGCCGGTTTCACAAGTCGACAAAACAAGTAATTCCGGATTCAAATTTAAATTATATATTTCATTCATATATACCACACCGTCATTTTCATCATCATCACTATTATGTGCAAACAAAATACCTGATAAACTCGGATTTTCCGAATTAATAAAAGCATGCGAAGCAATATGAATATATTTGAATTCTTCGGCATCAATTAACTGAATAAATTCTTCATCAGCTTCATCACGAAGGTCAATTTCCGGTGATTTTTCCGATATTTCAAATTCATTATTTATATCCGTAACTTCTTTTTCACTTTCGGTAAGATAAGAAATATGATTACCTGAAAGTATTCGTGTTTCAGAATTAGTTTGAAAAGTTTGTTGGGTCTTTTTCAAATTATTATATGTTTCTTTTGAAATCATTTTAATATCGGGTTTGTCAAACACCGGTGCAATACCGACCCAATCATCCGTATATAAAGAATCCGGAATTTCCGAAGAAGTATTCTGTAAAAAATCTCCTGATTCTGAATAAGTTACGGAATATCTTTTAATTAAAAACGGATAATCCGTAAAATTCATTGAATTACCGAAATATTCTTCAGTCAAAAGTGACTCGAAAGGAATCATTCCGATAGTTCCGCCGGGAATAACAATTAAGTGTTTAATTGATGTTTTATTTTTTACGAAATCGGGAATTAATTCATTATACAAGGCAAATGCTTCCTCCGTATAAGCTTTTACGCTTGCTTCGTTTTGAGAAAATAGATGCTTTCTGTAATTTTTGAGCTTATTGTTAAAGTTGGGGTCCTTAATAATATGATAATGGGTATCTCTTTTTCCGATTGAAAAAACATAAATATAATTTGCCGATTTCGGTGCGAAATAACTTAATACAACTGTGCTGTCGTTTATGAAATTCTGAATTTTTCTGACCGTAACAGAATAATCTTTATATTTCAATTTGTTGTATTTCGGACAATTCTGCTTTGATTCGTAAATAAATGATTGATACTTTTTGTATAAACCGATTAATTTGCTTTTGTCCTTATCAGAAGGATTTTCAGATATTTTTTTTCTTAAATAAGCCAAATCTGACAGTAAATTCGTTTCGATATTCAGAATGGAATCAGAAATTCCGGCAAATTTTGTTGCTTGCGGTAAAGAACATAAGATGTATGCCTTATTTTTTTCGGCATAAAAGAATGCTTTATTTAAATAGTTATTTTCGTTTGTTTTATTATATATAAGCATACATAATGCTGTTGCTTTTTCATAAACTTCCGAAATTTTATCATCAAGATATTTTTTATCTTTTGACAATAAAGCCGTTTTTCTTATTCTTTCGATGATTAAATCTGCTGCCCCGTATGCATCAGCAGCTTTTTTTAAAAAATCAGGATTATTTGATCTCAGAAAAAGATTTTTGAATGCATAGGTTTTCTCAATAAGTGTTTCTAAAAGTAATTTTTGGTCGTAATACAAATTAAAATTATTATTTAAATCAGGATTTTGTGAGATATCCTGCAAATCAAAGTTCTCAACATTACTGATTAATGCCTTTTGCAAAAACTTTAATTCGGAAAAATAATCTTTTTTAATTTTATAAGCAGATGCTTTTAAAAAAAAGAGTTCAGCTGTTTTCGGATTTTTATTTCCGGATAATTTTAATCGGATTTCTAAACTTTTATCATAATTTTCGATTGCCGGATAATATTCTCCGTCATTTTCGTATGCGTTTCCGATGTTTTTATATGATTCGGCAACTTCAAGATGGTTATCACTTTTCAACACATTTTGTTGAACGATTAAGGCATTATTAAAATAATTTATTGCCGCGTTATTTTTTGAATTCTCACTTAAAATCAAACCGATTTTTGTGTATTGTTCCGCCACTTTCAAATTCCATGTTTCATACTGTTTTTTACTTATTTCTAATGATTGATTAAATTTCTCAACAGCAACTTTAAAATTATTCATTTTTAAATAAACTTCTCCCGTATTTATCAGAATTTTAGCAACGGCAGAACTTTCTTCTCCGAATATATTCTTAAAAATTCCTAAAGCTTTTTCATTGTATTCCAGAGCTTTACCATATTTTCCGGTATAATCCAGCATCTTTGCCGCAGTGGCAAATAAACTCGCGATTTCTTTACTGTTCTCCCCTAAGTTTCGGACGGTAATCTGCAATGCTTTTTCGTAATTTTCAGATGCTTTTTCATAATTTCCCGACAGACGAAAAGTTGATCCCGTTTCCGCATATAAAGTTGCAAGTTCTTGATTATATGCGTTTAGCTTCTTCTTTTTAATTGTCATTGCTTCTGAAAAACATTTTAATGCAAAATCCGGATTTTTCGTTTTCATATAAGCACGACCGGTATTAAGGAGAGAACTTGCAATTCTTAAATCATCTTCAGGAAGTATTTGCTTTCTTATTTGCAATGCCTTTTCATAAAGTTTCAGACTTTTATAATATTCGCCGGTTTTTGCATACAATAAAGCTAAATTATTATACGAATCCGTTATTTTAATATGATTGATACCGTGAATTTTTTTTCGTATTCCGAGTGCTTTTATTTGTTGGTTTCTTGCTTCCGAATATTTTTTTGCATAGAGGTAAACAAAACCTGTTTTTTCACAGAAATCGGCATAAATATCCGAATTTTCTCCTGAGGTACTTATCGCTTTTTGTTTTCCTTGAGACAAAATATCCAATGCTTTATTTAATTCTCTTTTATAAATAAATAAATCTACTCTTTTTAATTCACATTCCAAAAAAGCTTCATTAAGATTATGCGTCGAATAAATATTACCGGCTTTTATTAAATATTCCGATGAACTGTCGAATTCTGATTCTTTTTGAAATTTATCCGCTTTAATTAAATAAGTTCTTGCAAGAAGTGTATCCTTAATAAGTGTTTGCGAAAAAGTATTATTAATAATCGTGAAAAGAATCAAAAGTGAAATAATTTTTTTCATTTGCGTTCAGATTTAGTTTATTGATTTTTTTGATTTTTTGATGTTGTTATTGCCGACGATTCAAATATGAAACGTTTTAATGTTTTATATTTTTGTGTCGGCTTTTGTTTTTTTATACAAAACGTTTGAGATTTGTAAATAAACTTTTTGTTACTTCAAAATAACCGGCGGATATTTAGTCGTCAGCTGTCAGATCAATTATGGAGTTTTAAGTAAAAATATCAATTAAAAATATCCACCACCCAATCTCCCGGTTCGAATATTTCAAATTCAAAAATGGCATCGTGGCTCGATGTATTTAATTTGTTCATAGTCGTATATGATACTTTGATGGTCACAGGAAACTTAATAAACTCGAAGCCCTGAGAATATCCCATTTTGGTCTCAACGCCGTTTGAGGCATCAATTCTGAGATTTGTAATAGTAGTATTTCGATTGCCGTTTTGTAAGAAATTTATGAGAACACGTTCTTTCATTCCTCCTGATTTACTGAGGGTATACCTATCAATTTGAAATTTATTAATTATCTTAGGGGCTTTAGGTTTCGGGCCCAGATATAAATCCTCTTCCCACAGACCTTCCATAATACTGTCACGGTCTGCTAATTTCAATGTTAATATGCCTTCTCCGTTTCGTTTCCCTTTTCTGAATTCTCCGGTATAGCTGTCTCCGTTTGCCCAAGTATAAGTCCCTTTACTAGGCCATCCTTTATAGAATTTTCCGGTAAATGAATCTACTCCGATTGCTGTACCTTTGCCTTGGGCAAAGCCTTTTCTGCATTTTCCTGTGTAAATACTGTCTATTTCCGGAACCAATACTTTGCAATCTTCTTGTGCATTAACGTATTGAGGGAAACTAAATAAAAAGACAAATAATAAAACGGATAAAATATGTTTCATAAGATTCTATTTTAAATATTAACGATAATTTGATGAACACAACACTCGGTATATAAAATAACAGTAACAAATATATATATAATCGGTACAAATATCAAAACTAAATACTTTTACAGATTTTAAAAATTATTGATTCACTCTTCAGATTGTGTCCGGCAGCAGATGCATTTAAAACCATTACGATCAAATATATTAATTAATCAATCCATTAATATTATTTTTTTATACAAAACGTTTGAGATTTGTAAATTCTTTATTCCTTAATTAAATATTATTAAATGTTCAGGGATTTTTTCTTTTTCTACTTTAGAAGATTGATGATAATACTTAATCCACTCAACTTTTGAGGATTTCAATTTTAATGAAAGAACTCTGTTGTTGTATTGGTATATTATTATGTTACCAGCATCAATATAATCATTGCCGAACAACGCCTCTATTTCTTGCAAAGTTTTACCTGTTAAATTTGCTTTTCCCAATGCCTCATGCATTCCGGCACTTCTAAACCCGATTAAAACTTCATTTTTGTCATAAAAATCAAAACTTCCCGTATGACCGAAATGATAGACATAGATTTGAAAGGAATTAAAGAGATCTCCCTCACTCATTATTTTACCGTTTAAATAACGCATCGGGTTCTTTCCAAATCCCAACCCGTTAAACAGCATATATTTATAATAAAATCCTTCATCTTTTGGTTTATAATAATACTTGTTTGCTTTGAGTTGTCCGCTGTTTGAAGGACCATATCTTTTTTTGAAATCAATAAGGTTTATCGGTTCCGATAAGAAATCTTTCAAGTACTGCGTTTTTGAAATTATCTTTACATTTTGTTCGGTTTTTTTTGCTGTATTACTATCATCATTGATAGAATCGAGTGTTTTTTCTTGCAGTAAATTTTTATTTAATGAAACAGATTCTAAATCAATATTATCCCGGAAAAGATTTTCAGATTCTGTATCTTCTTTAGATTCATTATTACAGTTGATAAAGAGTAAAGATATTAGTAATATATAAATTTGATGCCTCATTTTTATCCTATATTAGTTTTTATTGTCTAAATATCTTTAAATTACAAAAGCAAAATTGCAAAAATTTATTTCCTATGGTCATGAGAGAAGTTTTGCATTACTTATAACTTTTTGCTACTTGTCAGGTTTATAATTTGCCCTTATTTTTTTTATATTTGTTACCCAAGGTTTACTATTTTTCTGTTTTTTTTGATATTGTTACTAACCAACGACTCGAATAAGACGTATTTTAATGTGCTTTATTTTTGTGTTATATCCTTTTAATCCTTATAAATGTATAATCTTAATTTATTATTTTCAAATGGAATTAGTTCAATTTCAAATTTTGTATTTATACTAATAATTCTGCTTAGATCATTCTTTTGAGCAGAAGCTAAAATTGATATTGACAATAATACTGTAGATAGAAATATTTTCATTTTATAATTCATAATTGGCTACAACACTTGTATATCCGTAAATATTCTGTTTTCCGTTTGATATATCTGCATTGTGCAAACCCCGTTTTTTTTTATTAGGTTTCTATTCGTTAAAATTACTTTTTTAAAACAAAATATCAAAAGAATTTTAGTTTTTTAAATTTTAGAAAACAATTGACAATTCGTATTTAAAAATATTTTTAAATCAGTTCAGAATAACATTCAAATATAACAAAAAAGAGGAGCTGTACAGCTCCTCTGAATTCTGAAACCTCAGAACAAGAAGTATGACTTATTCTTGTTTTTCTGTTTCTTTTTCTGTTTTAGTTTCATATTTTTTGATAACCCGAGCCGTTACATAATAAATGATTAATATCAACACAGGCCAAGATAATAAACTGATTATTTCTTTTGTGTACATAACTTTTTGTTTTAAAATTAATATGAATGACTGTCGGAATTAATTTCTTCCGAAGTAATTTTTTTCTTATCCATCGCTCTCCATGCATAAATAATATATGCCAAAACAAAGGGTATCATTAATGAAACATAGCTCATAACCGTTAAAGTAAAATGACTTGACGAACTGTTTGCAATGGTTAAAGAGCTGTTCAAATCAAATGTTGAAGGATAAAAAGCCGTATTGTTATAACCGGCAATCAGAAATAAAGCCAAAACGGTTAAAACCGTTCCTGTTCCGGCAAACCAAATTCCGGTATCTTTCTTTTTTACGATTGAAACAAATAAACCCCATAAAACACCGACTATTCCGACAAGCAAAATAATTAATACTACAGGCATTTCTAAAAGATTATGTAAATATTTATACGGTTCAAGAAAAACTTCTTTCGTATCAGGATTAACGGCAAAACCATCGATTACCATTAGGCGTATGAGCCAAAATAAGAAAAATACAAGAAAAATAACGGCATTTTTAATCAGGGATTTTCGAGTTCTTTCAATAATTTCCTTATTGTCAATATTTCTTTGAAAATAAAGTAATGCCAAAACTCTTGACAAAAAGAATATCGCTAATCCCAAAGCTAAATTTTGCAAAAACGCAAGATGTGCTGTTGTCCAAATTGCTTCCAAACCATGCGACGGAACTTCCCAAGCCGAAATAATCGGCATTTTATCTGATGTTAAATTCAAAATATTCATTTTATCAACCGAAAAAGCCGAACCGGTAAAAAATGTTGATACCGCAACACCAAGAAATACCGTAGCTATCAATCCGTTAATGAATAAAAATACATCGTAGGTTTTTTCGCCGAGAAAATTATTGGGTTTTCTTCGATATTCATAAGACACCGCTTGTAAAATAAAAGCAAATAAAATTGCCATCCAAACCCAATAAGCACCGCCGAAACTGGTGGAATAAAATAAAGGAAATGATGCAAACATGGCACCGCCGAATGTTACAAGTGTCGTAAATGTAAATTCCCATTTTCGTCCCAGCGAATTAACAATAATATTGCGTTCATCCGCTGTTTTCCCTAATTTATAAATCAAGGTTTGTCCGCCTTGAACAAACAATAAAAATACCAGCAATGCTCCGAGTAAAGAAGCTAAAAACCACCAGTATTCCTGTAAAGCTGTATGTGATAAAGTTTCAAACATTATTTGGTCCCTCCTCTATTTTCGTTAGTATCTGAAATTTTTGCTTTTTTAATTTGCGTCAGCATAATTTTTATTTCTGCAATTAATAAAGCCGTAAATACTGCCAAGAACAAAAAGAAGGTAATTTGCACGCTGCTTTGATCAATTTGAGAAACAGCGGCAATATTCGGTAATAAATCTTGAATAACCCACGGTTGACGACCGACTTCCGCAACAATCCAACCGGCTTCCTGAGCAATATATGCCAATGGAACAGTCCAAACTGCCACCCAAAGCAACCATTTTTTATTTTGAAATTTATTTTTATATGCAAATAAATAAATCAGAATAAACAGCAACACAAAATAAAAGCCCAAGCCGACCATGGTATGAAATGCATAAAAACTTATTTTAACATCAGGGACCAATAAATACGGATCTTTTCCGAAATAATAACCGTAACCGAAATAGTTGAAATTTTCATTAAAAATTTTTAAAGCAGCATCGGCAATTTCAGGTTTATTTTCTTTTTTGGCGATTTTATATGCTGCCAAGGCATCAATCGCTTTTTTGCCTTTTTCAATTTTTTCTTGATAAGAAATAATACCTTCTTTTTTATTCCCGTGAACCAAATCTTTTATTCCGGGAACAAAAGCATTGACATCCGAAAATGCTATATACGATAAGGCATTCGAAATTTTCAGATTAAATGCAAATTCTTGTTCTTTTGGATTATTCGGATCGGTTTGACTGCCGAAAAATCCGATTGCAATCAAAGGTGCTTGTCTTTGTCCCTGATACAAACCTTCCATGGCGGCAAGTTTCATAGGTTGGTGTTTTGCAACCTCTTTTGCGGAACCGTCGCCGGAAAAAATGGTAAAAAGTATAGAGAAGAAGCCGAAAACAGAAGCCACTATCATACTTTTTTTCGACAAAGCCGTATTTCGATTTTTAATCAAATACCAAGCACTGATACCGATTACGAATAGAGCTGCTAAAACGTAAGCTGAACTTATGGTATGAAGAAATTTATTAACCGCAACAGGATTAAATAAAACTTCCCAAAAATTGTTCATTTCATTTCTTACCGTTTCCGGATTAAAGTGCATACCTATCGGATTTTGCATCCATC
>Ga0164318_10008325_pt1 | contig 10072 bp, 8 predicted proteins | sample GuaBasSedimGuay9_FD_113734 | JGI IMG/M metagenome (GOLD analysis project Ga0164318, IMG submission 113734) | Subseafloor sediment microbial communities from Guaymas Basin, Gulf of California, Mexico - Guay9, Core 4571-4, 0-3 cm | ecosystem: Environmental > Aquatic > Marine > Hydrothermal vents >...
AATAATAAGCTTGATATTGTTAAGTAGGAAATTAAATTTAAACTTAGTAAAATTTCTTTCCATCTGATGATTTCTAAAACCTTATCTTTTTATAATACCTTAAACTTTTAAAGTTAGAGTTTTTAGTGTAACTCACTCTCTTAAAAAAGGCTTAGTTTCTATTATCAAGATCTTTTCATCCTCATCTTGAAATTGATCTAAAAATAGCTCAAGTCCTTGCATATGTGGGAATATCTCTATCTTTGCTACACCTCTATTTGGATTTTTTTTAGAGCTTGAATATACCCATACCGCCCCTTTTTGATCCTTTAGTAAACAAAAAGTATGATGATGCATAATAATATATCCTTTATTCCCTTTTTTACTTAATGTTGCTAAATAAAAGTTATCTAAATGTATCATAGGAAAGATTTTTCTCCAAGATCGTTTATCATGGATATCAAAGCCTCTTAAATTTAAACCATTTGCCTCTTTTGGTATCTCTTTTTTTCCTTCAGGAAGTAAAACTAAAGGATGATAATCTTCTGCAATATTCATAATTAGATCCCACCCAAAATCCCAATCCTTACCTAATGGAGCGCCTTTATAAGAATCATTTAACCTATCTCTTTTCATAAAAGCAGGATCAAAATTTTTCATAAAAACAAACCTGCTTGAGCTAAGCACAAATCCACTACAGTTAAGCCCAGGCGTATTAAAAGTGTGAGATAGATCATTCCATGTAGCAAATTTCCCATAAATATTAATTACACCATCATCTCTATAAGGAATCCCTATAAAATGGTCAAGTCGCTTTATAAAATTTGCCTCTTGATTGATACCAGTAAATGATGGCCAATTTGGCACAGGAACCTCAGAAGTTGAAGCTGCTATAAAGAGGGGAATAAAAAAGAATGTTAAAAAATATGAAAACTTAAAATTTTCTTTTATCATTCCTCTTCTTTTCTTTTTAAAAGAGTTTCAGCTATTAAAAAAAAGTAAACTTATCTCTTTTAATATTTATATTAACAAATTTTTATTCTCTTTTCTACTTTCTTAATCTTCCCTTTTTAAATATCAATATCAAATTAAAATTATATTTTGGTATTAAACATTTAATAAAAAATAAAAAAATTTTTGGATGGGAAATAACTTAAAAATTACTAAGAGCAAGAGATCTAAAATTTATCTTAAATAATTCAATTTTTATTGATTTTTTGAAAAAATAAATATCTCTACATAGTTGATAGTAAATCTTTCCCTAAAACCCTATGCAGAATAAATAATGGTATAAGAACAGATATAATTAATATAGTAGCATAAGCAGATGCAGGCCCAAAGTCTGCACTACCAATACGTTGGAAAATCTCAACAGTCATTGTAGCCCATGGACCATAATAAAGGACAATGGTAGAGCTTAATTCTGCTAAAGTGGTAACCCACATTAGAATAGCTCCTGCAAAAATCCCAGGGAGCATTATTGGAACAATTATTTTAATAAATGTTCTAAGTGGTGGAACACCTAAATTAATAGATGCTTCCTCAATCGATGTATCAATTTGGTGGAGAAGTGATGATGTGGTTTTAATAGAGAAAGGCACCTTCCTTATAAAATAAGACAAAACCAAAATCATCCATGTTCCTGTTAAGACAATCATCCCTTTATTATAAGTTGAAGCTAAAGCAATACCAAGAACTGTTCCAGCAATAGCAAGAGGCACCATAATCAGAACATCAAGTATATAACTTGTAAAACCTTTTTTCCTAACAATTAGATAGCTTACTAATATACCAAATATTATTCCTATTATGGTAGCAACAGTAGCTAAAAAGAATGAGTTTATTATAGGACGAGGTGCAATCTTAAAGGCTTTAATAAAATTCTCTAAACTAAATTGACCATAATACATAACAGGCCCTTTAGTTTTAGTAATAGAAGAAATGATTACAACAATAAAAGGAAATAAAGCAAAAGAGACTATAAAAACACAAAAAAACCAAATAAAAAAGGTTGGAAAAGGTTTTAATCTTTTTACTTCAGGTGGCCTAAGAGATGACATCACATAGCTTTTTCTCTCTACCCAGTATTTCTGAAGCACTGTTACGCTTAATGTAATAAATAAAAGGATCATGCTGAGAGTCCCTGCCATAGAAGGGTTTCCGCCCATTTCACTAATAAACTCATTATAAGCCTGGACTGATAAAACCTTATAATCCTCTCCGATTAATATTGGAACACCAAAATTTTCAATAGAAAGATAAAAAACCACCAGGGCTCCCGCAAATATTGAAGGGGTTACAATAGGAAGGGTAATAGTCCTAAAGACTCGCCAACTATTAGCACCAAGATTACGTGCAGATTCTTCTAAAGAACTATCAATTGAACTGATTGAGGACGAGACCATCAAAAAAACATAAGGAAAAAACTGGAGAGCAAAAACCAATACGATTCCTTTCCATCCATAAATTGATGGTATATCAATACCTATCCTATGGAAAAGATTATAAAGCAATCCATTTCTTCCAAGAAGTAAGAGCCATGCTTCAGCTCCTATAAAGGTAGGAAGAATTAAAGGAAGTGTTCCTAATGTTTTAATTATAGATTTCCCTGGGACATGAAAACGGGATACAAAAAAACCAAAGGGTATGCCTATGATTAAGGCAAAAAATGTTGCTATTAAACTTACAAAGATACTGTGACCAAGGCACCTTAAATAGTATGCATAATGAAAAAATTTTCTATAACTCTCAATAGAGAATTTACCTGTCTCAGGGTTTATGAAACTGGCTTTGAATATGGAAAATAATGGATAAATTAACGAAAGAAAAAGGATAATAAAAACAGACAAAAAGATAATATTCCAAATAGTTAAATATTTACGTAACATAATTTATGATTCAATTATAACTGGTCTATCCACTCCAAATTGAAAAAAGATAGTTTCCCCTTCTTTTTTGATCTCATAAAATTGGGGATCTTGGATTTCTATAGTTATAATAAGGTTTTTGAATGCTTCTACTTTATATCTAAGAACAGACCCAAGGAAGGTAACATTAATAACTTTCCCTGAAAAGCAATTTACTTTTTTATTTGATTCATTGTCAGCAATTTTTATCCATTCTGGTCTCAAAGAGATAATAAGCTCTTTGTCAGAAATTTTATCACTTTTAACATAAATTCTATTTCCATTTACTTCGGTTTCAAGAAGGGATTTTTGCGGGTCATAATCTATAACATTCACCTTAATAAGGTTACTGCTCCCCATAAATCCTGCTACAAAGCTGTTTAAAGGTTTAAAGTAGATCTCAGATGGTGTTCCAATCTGTTGGATCTTCCCAAAATTAAGAATAGCAAGTCGATCAGATATAGCCATTGCTTCTTCCTGATCGTGAGTAACATAGATTGTTGTTATACCAAGATCTTTTTGTATCCTTTTGATCTCCTCTCTCATGCCAACCCTTAGCTTAGCATCTAAATTAGATAAAGGTTCATCCATTAGAAGGACTTGAGGTGAAATGACAAGTGCTCTGGCAAGCGCAACCCTTTGTTGTTGACCACCACTTAACTGCCCAGGATAACGATCTTCAAGGCCTTTTAGTTGGACCTTATCCAATATTTTTTCGATTTTAGAGTAAATAATCTGCTTTGATACTTTTCGTGCTTTTAGTCCATAAGCAATATTATCAAAGACAGTTAAATGAGGAAAAAGGGCATAATTTTGAAAAACCATCCCTGTTTCACGTTTATGAGGTGGTATATTATTAACTTTTTTATTCCCGAAAAAAATATCCCCAGTATCAGGTTTACAAAACCCAGCAACGATTCTAAGTAAGGTTGTCTTGCCACAGCCACTTGGACCGAGGAGGGTGAAAAACTCACCATCCTCGATCAAAAGGTTTACATTATCAATGGCTTTTAAATTTCCAAAGCTTTTGTTGATCTCTTTTAACAAAACCTGCATAACTTACACTATTTGCTAAGGATAATCTCCTTCCACTTTTTGAGGATCTCTTTTTTAAGCTTATTAGCTTCCATAGGATCAAATTTAGACATAACTTTGATCTCTGTTAACTTTGGTAATCCTTTAAAGGTAGCAGCATCAGCCCTTGCAGGCCTCCTAAAGAATTTTTGAAAGATTGCTGCTTCAACATCTTTACTCAATAGATAGTCAAAAAATTGCTTAGCCTCAGCTTGATGTTTACAGTTCTTAATAATAGCAGCACCTTCTGGAGCAACAAAAGCCCCATCCTCTGGATAGATAATCCCAACATCTTTAGAGCCACCTGCAATATAGCGATATGCTGCATATTCCATTGTAATACCCACAGGGTATTCTCCAGCTGCTACACCTTTGTAAATCAAACTTGAGCTGTCCAAAATCTTGGCATTAGCAATCAACTTTTTCAACCCGTCCCATCCATAAAGTTTGTAAAGACCATAAGCTTGGGCATATGCAGAGCCAGATTTCTCTGGATTTGCCATGACAACCTTTCCCTTCCATTTAGACAAGAAAAGATCTTTCCAGTATTTAGGCTTTTCATTCTCCTTTACCAATTTCTTATTATACATAATAATCATAACATGTACATTAGTACTGGTCCATCTGTAATTTTTTTCAACATAATTTGGAGGCAGCACCTTTGCTTCAGGGGATTTATAAGGCATAAAATATGCTTTTGCGCCATCCAAAACCGCTACGTCTCCACTCCAGAAAAGATCACCAAGTGGGTTATCTTTCTCAGCCTTTATACGTTTCATGGCTGTTCCTGTTCCCATCCTAACAGCGGAGACTTTAATTCCTGTTTTCGCATTAAACCCTTTGCAAACCATATCAATAACTTCTGAAGGATTGGATGAATAAAGAACCACTTCTTTAGCAAAAGTTAGTTGATAAAATCCTAACAGAAAAATGGATAAAGATAACACTAAAAACAACCTAAAAACTTTTCTTCCCATAATCCTTATACCTCCTTATATATAGATTTAAAAATCTTTTTCTTTAATTGAAATAAAATAATGAAACCACAAAATCATTATAACATAGCCTGACAAGTATTTAATATTAATTTCTCTCATTGTCAAGTGAAATATTTAACAAAGTTTTGTTAAAATTTTCTCCTAAGTTGAAATAGTAAATCAATCAAAACATATAAATTAAGGTTAAAAAAATTTTTGAAAAATGTTTGGCAAGAAAATATGGAGCCGACGGCAGGATTTGAACCTGCGACCTGCTGATTACGAATCAGCTGCTCTACCACTGAGCTACGTCGGCCTAACTTCTAATTTATTATTATGGAACAAGATAAGGTTTTGTCAAGAAAAATTGCCTTTAAATTGTTTCTAAACTTTCTTAATCCTTTAATTTAATAAGCTCTATATTTATCCTTTGGTAAAGTTCTTTTAAAGGAAGATTATGTTTTACGGAGAGTTTTTTTAAATCCTCAAACTCAGGGGATATATTGAGTATATTTCCTTTGTTATCTTTTGATATCTTTACCTTCAAAGAGCCAAAAGGGGTGTTAATACTTTTAATTTCACGATTAAGCTTAAACCTTTCAACCAAATAACTCCTTATGCCAATAGTTGTAGTTTCCTTAAATATGAGATCAATTAGCTCTTTCTTTTTATCCTCCCTTGCTAACATCTTGATAGTTATGCCTGGTCTATTTTTTTTCATATATACTGGAATAAGGTTAACATCAAGTGCACCTTTTTCTAAAAATAGTTCTAAAAGATCTCCTGTTATTTGAGGATTTAGGTCATCAATATCTGTTTCAATTACCCATATCTTTTCATTTTCATATGATTTGGTGCTTTCTCCTAATATCACTCTAAGGAGATTTGGGATCTCTTCTATATCTTTATCCCCAGCGCCATATCCTACTTTTTCTATTACCATATCAGGCATTTCACCAAATTCTTTAGAAAGGCTTTTAACAAAAGCTGCGCCAGTGGGTGTTACCAGTTCTTCTTTTATAAAAGAGCCTTCTATTGGCACTCCTTTTAAAATTTCCAAAACTGCTGGTGCAGGGATTGGAAGTTTTCCATGTTGGCAATCTACAAAGCCACTTCCAAGGGGTAAAACCGAACTGTATACAACATCAATATTTAGCCCAACAAGAGCAGCTGCTCCGCCAACAATATCTATAATAGAATCAGTTGCGCCAACCTCGTGAAAATGAACATCATCAATCTCTACCCCATGAATAGTTGCTTCTGCTTTAGCTAAAAGGGAAAATATTTCAAGTGATATTGTCTTTACACGATCGTTAAGATTGGTTTTTTCTATTAATTCTCTTATGTCCTTATAATTCCTACTTTTCTTATTTTTATAATCAATATCAACATGCAGATGTGTTGCTTTAATTCCTTTTTTAATGACTTGGTTAATCTTTATCGAAAAACCTTTAAGATCTAAAAGGTTTATGGTTTCCAAAAGAGCTTCTTTTGGATAACCTAAATCTACCATTGCCCCTAATATCATATTCCCACATATGCCAGAAAAACAATCAAAATAAGCTATTCTCATTTTTAATTTTCTTTTGGTAGAATAATCTTTATAAGTGTTCCATCAGTTACTTTTTTTAAAGGCCGAGTGTTATCTAAGACTTTTCCAAGAATATTTACTGCACTTGCTGGTTTTATTTTATCACCTTCACTTAAAGGGGTTGGGCCAAAGAATATGCAGATCGCTCTACCTGTTGGCCAATAACCTATATCCCCTACCTCTACTTCATCTCTACTTGTCTCATCAAGAGGTAGTTCTAAAGGTATAGGGAAATAGATCTCATCACCCCATCTACTCACCTTTCCTTTTACTGGTAGTATATCAATGATCTTTTTAGCTGATGGGGTATCAGCAAATTCAGCATTAAATTCCATGTCTGCTACTATAATTTTGATTTTAATTGACATAGCATCTCCTTTTTTTAATTTTTGAAAAATAATAATGTAACTAATTTCCTTATCTTAAACCTTTTTATTGATGATGTTAAATTTTGCTATTATTTTGATTTTATAATATAGGTAAGTTGAAAAAATCAATCAAAAGGGATTTAAATTTAAAAGCAATATATAATTATATTATAAATTAAAAGTTATTTGAATAAAATATGCAAAGATAACGGAAAAAGGATTTGAGATATTTTCAAAGGACTTAAAAATTTTTATCTAATAAATAAAAATTGCTTTTTATAAAAACCCTTCTTGCTAACCAAACTGTTCGAGATCGATATTTGCTTTTTTTTATTTTAGCAGAACTTGCTCTTCTTTTCCATAAAAATAATGTAAAAAATTCTTTTAAATGTTTTTTTACTTATAACCATGAAAATTAGTTATTTGCGACTTTCTTTAAATCAAAACGCAAGGTTTTTTAAAATTTTATTTATAATTCAGAAGGAAGTTCTTTTAACTCAGACAAGGTAAAAACTGGCCCATCATCACAAACATATTTAGAGCCAATATTACATCTTCCACATATACCTATACCACATTTCATTCTTCTCTCTAAGGTAGTTATGATTTGTGTATCGTCAAATTTCATTTCAGATAAAGCTTCAAGAACAAATTTTATCATTATAGGGGGACCACAAGTTATAGCAACTTTCCCTTCAGGAGATGGATTTTCCTCCTTTAAAACTGCTGGAACAAAGCCCACTCTCTTTTCCCAATTAGGAAATTCTTTATCAACAGTAAGCACTAAATTTAGGTCATCTCTTTTTTCCCACTCCTTAAGGTCATCTTTATAACATAGATCGTCAGGGGTTCTTGCACCATAGATAATAGAAATATCACCATAATCCTTACGGTTATCAAGCATAAAAAGGATCAATGTTCTAAGAGGTGCAAGCCCAATACCCCCACCAATAAAAAGGATATCCTTGCCTTTCATCTTATCATAGGGAAACCAGTTACCTAAAGGAGCACGAACACCTATTACATCTCCTTCAGATAAGCGATGCAACTGGCTTGTTACTTCGCCAACCTTCATTACGCTAAATTGTAAATATTCCTTTCTTGTTGGAGGAGAATTAATAACAAAGGTAGACTCGCCAACGCCAAAAACTGAGAGTTGACCAACTTGTCCTGGTTCAAAACTAAATTCTTTTTGAACCTTTTTATCATTAAAAACAACCTGAAAAGATTTAATATTTGGGGTTTCATCGATAATTTTAGTAACAGTTGCTAGATAAGGAAGATATGGATTCTTAGGCAGATTCATTTGCCGCCTCCTTTAGATCAATAATAACCTTTCTTATGTCAACAGATGCTGGACAACTTTTTATACAGCGTCCGCAACCACAACAGGCGATCATGCCATCATATTTATCAGGAAAATATGAAAATTTATGTCCGACACGGTTTCTAAATCTTTCTGCTTTTGTAGGCCGTGGGTTATGTCCGCTTCCTTCAAGAGTAAAATGAAAGAACATACATGCATCCCAAGTACGAATTCTTTCCCCCTCGCTATCTGAAGTTTCATCAGTTATATTAAAACAATAACATGTTGGACAAAGATAGGTGCATACACCACAACTTAAACAATGAGCAAGCTCTTTTTCCCAAAAATTTGTATTAAAAAGTTTTAAAATATCAGTTGAAAGCCCTTTTGTATCAAAAGGAGACTCGAGTTTTTCATTTGCTTCATCTTTTACTTTTTCAGCTTCTTTGCTATATGCATCACCATCCTTTAGATTTAATTCGTTTAAAAGTTTTTCTCCTTTTTCAGTTATAGTCTCAACAAAAAATCCATCCTTAACCTTTGTAATCAATATATCGGAACCTAAACTATCAGCAGGGCTTGAACCTACTGCCTTGCAAAAGCATGTTGGTTCAGGATCTGTACAAGTCATAGTAATAAATAAACTCTTCTCTCTTCTATTTTGGTAATATATATCAGGATGTTTTGGATTCAAAAAAACCTTATCAAAAACAAGAAAACCCCTTGCATCACAAGGCCTTGTTCCTAAAACAACCGTTTCAGGTGCCTCTATTGTTTCACTTATTTCAACAGAGAACTTTTTTAGATCTTTAGGGTCTTTTTTATATTCAAATCTAAAAAGGGTTTCTGTTTGAGGAAAGATTGTGTTTTTTGCAGAAGATGTTGCCTGCTTTTCAAAATATGGCTTTATTCCATCTTTAAATTCTACAAAGCGAACTATAGAATTCTCTTTTACTGGAACAAAAAGCCTTCTTTTTTTAGAAAGATTTTTTACAAAGATATCAAACTCATTTTCAGGAATAAACCAGCTCATACTCATCACCATTCCCTTTCCTTAATCTTTGCTTCTTCAACCTGAAAGGTATAAAGTGGAGGAGTTGCCTCAAGATCTATCCCTGCCTTGTAATCAAATAACTCTTCAACAATTTGATTCATCTTCTGCTTTATCTTAAAGATCGGGATATCCATAGGGCATACCCTCTCACATTCACCACATGAAACGCATCTGCCAGCTAAATGTATTGCATGAATAAGTTGTATCATAACCTTTTCAGTTATGTTACTCTTTAAACTTATCCAATGCGGATTTCTGCTTTCCATAATACATTGATCCTGACAAACACACATAGGACATACATTACGGCAAGCATAACATCTAATGCAGCGTGAAAGTTCTTTGTTCCAATACTCAAACCTTACGTTTAAATCTTCTTTTTCCATCTCCTCAACAATTTTATACTCTAACTCCTTTGGTCTTGATGGCTCAATCGTCTCCCCAACAAGATGATCATAGATAACAGGTGTTGGATATTGGCACCATAAACATTTATCAGCCAACAGATCATCTTTTTCAAACCTTTTTTCTTCATCAGAGGTTTTTATAATCACTGAATCAGATTCAACCTTTGCTTCTGTTACTCGTGATATATCCATCTTTTCTTTTAGCTTTTTAATGCTTATAACACCTGTACATGGTATGCCAATAATTCTTAAGTTATCACGATTTATCAAACCCTCTTGAATGAGCTGAACAACTGCTCTGCTATCACATCCTTTAACAACTATGCCAACCTTTTTATCTTTCACTGTTTTTAGATAAGATGCATTATTATGAACGCAAAATATATTCATAACAAGATCATCGAGATCCT
>Ga0164318_10008327_pt1 | contig 10072 bp, 5 predicted proteins | sample GuaBasSedimGuay9_FD_113734 | JGI IMG/M metagenome (GOLD analysis project Ga0164318, IMG submission 113734) | Subseafloor sediment microbial communities from Guaymas Basin, Gulf of California, Mexico - Guay9, Core 4571-4, 0-3 cm | ecosystem: Environmental > Aquatic > Marine > Hydrothermal vents >...
ACTGGTAATTATCAAAATGAAATACCAACAAATGGGAGTTGCCCTGGGAATTGCCTAAGTTCTGGTGAAAAGAATGATGTTTGGTATATTTTTACTGTTAATACTGGAGGAAATTTAGGTTTTGAAATTATTCCTAATAACGGTAGTGATGATTATGACTGGGCAGTTTACAATTTGGATCAATTTGACTGTGAAGATATTTATACTCATGTATCACAAATGCAAGTTAGCTGTAATTATTCTGGAACGCCTGGAACTACTGGTGCTACCCTTATTGGAGGCAATAGTTGTGAGGGTGATAGTGGAAATAAGTTTTGTAGCTTTATTCCTGTTTCTGCTGGTGAAACATATGTGCTAAATATCAGTAATTTTTCTAGTAGTTCGCAATCGGGTTACACACTTGATTTTGGACTTTCAACTGCTAATATTTATGATGATACACCTCCGATAATTGAAAATATTTATGCTGATGATATTGTTTGTGGCACAACATTACTTGATTTTGATTTTAGTGAAAGAGTTCTTTGCAATTCTATTCAAACATCAGATTTCACACTTTCTGGCCCTGGTGGTCCTTATACAGTTATTGATGTAAGTGGAAACACATGTACTCAGGGTGGTGAAGCAGAAAATTACTTTACAATGGAGTATGATCCTCCAATATATGAAAGTGGAGTATATTCTATTAACATCGTACCTCTTAGTTTTATAAAAGATGATTGCGGTAATACTGCTGTAGTTGAAAGTTATGAATTTGATATTATACTTGACTCACCTACTGCTAATGCAGGTGAAGACAAGGACATTGCATATGGAGGTACAGCTCAATTGGATGGCTCGGTAGATGGTGGTTCAGGGAACTTTATTTTTGATTGGCAACCAGAGGAAAAGCTTGTAGATAATACTATTTTGACACCAACAACCATTAACCTCATCGAAACTACCAGTTACACTATGTTGGTTGAGGATGAAAGCAACAATTGTCGTAGTACTGATGAGATGTCTGTAAATATTGTAGGAGGTCCTATGTCAGTATCCGTAACTACTAATCATGATTTTGTATGTGCTGGTGATCAAGTTATTATTGAAGCAATACCAAGTGGAGGGAGTGGTGACTATACATATGTTTGGACTTCAGATCCTGTTGGGATAGACTATACAACAAATATTATCACAGCAACTCCATTTGTCACCACTACTTACTTTGTGGAAATTACGGATGGATATACAATATTAGATAATCAGATAACTATTAATATTTTTTCAACCCCAATTGCAGATGCTGGTACTGACCAAGAGATAAACATGGGAACATTCACTTATCTTGATGGAATTGGTATTGAAGGTCTTGGGCCCTATTCATATAATTGGTCTCCTCCAGATTTTATAGATGGAGATATCACAGTAGATAATCCAAAGACTACTATCTTAGATGAAAATCAGATTTATTTACTAAATATTGTTGATGCTAATGGATGTATTGGTGAATCTTCGGAAGTAACTATCAATGTTACAGGAAGTCCTTTAGGTGCACAGCCAGTGTCTAACCCTACACAACTTTGCTTTGGTGATACTGCTACTTTGATTTCAAATGTATCAGGTGGTGGAGGTGCACCATATACTATTGAATGGCGTTCTGAAGACGGATCATGGACAGAGATAGGGGATTATGTTAAAGTAAATCCAATTGTGGATACAAAATACTTTCTTAAAGTTAATGATGGATTTACATCCAAAGATTCCATAACCCTTTTCCTGAGTGTTAACCCTTTACCAGTTATCGACCTTATACCAGAAGGAAACCCACACAATGGTGACACAATAAGGATATGTGTTAGAGATACCGTTACTTTAGATGCAGGAAATGTAAGCAATCCTCCTGATATGTTCTATTTATGGTCTAATGGGTGGGCAAACCGCACTTATACAGCTAGTGCCAATGGTAGTTGGTTAGAGTTTCAAGAATACTGGGTTACTGTTGAAAATCCAATAACATCATGTTCATCAGTTGATACCATTAGTATAATGTTTGATTTTGAGCAATGTAACTTAGATATTACCGATAACTCTGTCTTGTCAAAATTTATTTCAGTAGTCCCAAATCCTGCAGGAGAAAAAACACAACTTAGTATTAAAGGTTTGGAAGGTTATGTCAATATTTCACTTTCTGATATGCAGGGAAGAATAATTTGGCAGAAAAACAACCTCATAATCTCAAATAAATTTTTGACAGAGGATATATTTTTAAAGCTGTTGCCTAGGGGGGTGTATACAATAACAGTTACTAATAACCAAAGGGTTTATAGTACTAGAATAATTAAGCAATAATATATAATTAGTCCACTTTTAAAATATCTCATTACATACCTCTTTAACAGATGAAAAAATACTTTTTAATGAAATCAATATATTTTCTTGCTGCCATCTTCATTACCACAACCACATTATTAGCTCAAGAAAAAGACTGCAATTATAAAAAGCCACATCAAGCAGATACTTGGATTTTTGGTAAAAAAGCAAGAATTAATTTTACCCAAGACCCTCCAAGTGTAGTTCCTACTGGTTCTGAATTTGCAATGCCATCAGGTGTTTCTTCAATATCAGATGACTTTGGTAACCTATTGCTATTTTCAAATGGTAAAACTATTTGGGATAAATCGTATCATGTAATGGATAATGGGAATGGTCTTGATGGAGCTCTGTTGGGAGGTCAAACTTCTGTTATAATACCTCATCCTGGTAATAGTAAACAGTATTTTGTTTTTACAACCAATATGTATCTAACAGGTATACTAACCAAAGGAATTAATTATACTACGGTTGATTTTACAAATAATAGCAGCGGTAGTGTAGTAAGTAAGAATAATTTTCTTTTTAATGAAAATTCAAAAACTTTATGTGCAATTAAGCATGAAAATAATCGCGACTACTGGGTAATATTCCATGGTTTTGGTCCTAATAAAGGAAATAAATATTATTCATATTTAGTTGATACATCTGGAGTTGTAACAACACCTATTGAAAGTGTTGTTGGATTTAATCAGGTAGGCGATTTAAATAATCAAGTAGGTTATATGAAAGCTTCTTCAAATGGTGAAAGAGTTGCTGTTACGATACCAGAAGATGGTATTGTTGAAGTACTTGACTTTGATAGAGCAACTGGTAAGTTAAGTAATGCCATCACAAGTAGTGCTGATAGTTTCTACATGCCATTTGGTTTAGAGTTTTCGCCCAACAATTCAAAATTATATGTAACAACAACTCCGCTTGTTGGCAATACAACATCTTTTCTATACCAATTTGACATTGATAATAATCAGCCTTTTAATAATCCTATTATTATCAATCATTTTGAATATAATGCGACACCTCTTGATAGTACAATGCAGGGATTACAACTAAGTGTTGATGGTAAGATATATCTTACAAAGATGAAGCAAAGTGGTGTAGAATTACCTAACTTGGGTGTTATTTACAATCCAGATAGAGATGGTTTAGGGTGTAATTATAATAAACTTGAAGGAATAAGTAATAATGGATTATATTTAGAAGGTGCAGGAACTCAAGGAGGGCTACCAGATTTTATGTCTGATTTCCTAAATATTCCTCATTTCTACTATCTTAATCAATGTCAGGATGATACAACTAAGTTTGAGATACGAAACAAAGCAAATATTGTACCTGCGTGGGATTTTAAGGATCCATCAGGAACAGGTTTTCTTGCTGACCCAATGAAACCGGGATATATATTTAGTGATGCAGGAACTTATGACGTGGAGCTAACGGAGTCGTACAACGGTGAAGATTATGTTTTTATTAAAGAAGTACTTATTAATCCGTTGCCAAGTATTGAAATAGGGCAAGGATTTGATACTCTTTACATATTACCAAATTCGTCAGTTAGATTAGATGCAGGTGAGGGATATGATATTTATAATTGGGTGCCAGATGTAAGTACAGGGCAATATATGGATGTAAATGAAGAAGGGCTGTATATGGTTTCGGTAACTGATATCAACTGCTGTACAAATAGTGATACAGTTTATGTTAAATACGCTAAACTAACATATCCAACAGCTTTCAAGCCGTCAAGTAGTAATTCTGTAAATCAAACTTTTACTGTTATTGGTAACATTATTGCTATTTCAAAGTATCAATTTAATATTTTTAACCGTTGGGGACAGCTTATTTTCGAATCGGATGATCCAACCGTTGGATGGGATGGAACTTATGAGGGATCGGCTGCACCAAATGGGACCTATGTATATTCTTCTGTATTCACAAGCTTTGAGAGCGGAATCCAGTCGAGTATCGATATTAAAACTACCGGAACAGTAACTCTTATTAGATAGACTGGGTTAAATCCAATTTCAAAAATAACTAACACTTTATCATTTTGACTTCATTTGCTTTACAAATCGCAACAGAAATAAATGTTGCTGATTGGCAGGTAACCAATGCCATAGAACTACTAGATGGAGGTGCAACAATCCCATTTATTGCACGATATCGTAAAGAAAGAACTGGTGAATTAACCGATATACAGATTATTGAAATCCAAAAGCTTTACAGTAGATATATAGTGCTTGAGGAACGAAAAAGTACTGTACTAAAATCAATAGATGAGCTTGGGTTACTAACTGATAGTTTAAAAAAACAAATATTAGAGTCAACCAAATTATCAGAGGTTGAAGATATTTATTTGCCATTTAAACCAAAGCGTTTAACAAGAGCTGTAAAAGCTCGAAATAAAGGACTTGAACCTTTGGCAAAAATGATAATGTCAGAAAAAGTAACAAATATTGACGAACTCGCTCAGAGGTATGTATCTGAAAAAAAAGGTGTTGATAATATTGATGATGCACTTAGTGGAGCACGCGATATTATTGCCGAATGGATAAGTGAATACCAGTGGGTACGGCAAAAATTACGTTTGCTTTTTGAGAGGGATAGCATACTTTCTTCAAAATTAGCAAAGGGAAAAGAAGAAGAAGGTGAGAAGTTTAAGGATTGGTTTGATTGGAGCGAATCTGCAAAAAAGGCACCATCGCACCGTTTATTGGCCATGTATAGAGGTGAAAAAGAAGGAGTACTAAAGGTTAAAGTATGTCCTGAACAAGATGTAGCAATAAATATGCTTACCTCGCGATTGATAAAAAATATTAATGAATCAGCTAAGCAAAAAGAGTTAGCAATTATAGATTCGGTAAAGAGGCTACTGTTTCCATCACTTGAAACAGAGATTCGTGTTCAGCTTAAAGAAAAAGCTGATGAAGCTTCCATAAAAGTATTTGGCGATAATCTGCAACAGCTACTCCTTACTTCTCCACTAGGGCAAAAAAGAGTTATGGCAATCGACCCTGGTTTTCGTACAGGTTGTAAAGTTGTGTGCTTGGATGAAAATGGTAAGCTTCTACATAACGATACCATATATCCACATCCGCCACAGCGCAACAGCAAAATGGCAATTAAAAAAATTAATAATCTGGTAGATTCACATAATATTAGTGCCATAGCAATAGGTAATGGAACTGCTGGACGCGAAACTGAACAGTTAATTGAACGCATTAAATTTAAACGAGATATTGTTGCTGTAAGTGTTAATGAAGATGGGGCTTCGGTTTATTCTGCATCTGCTGTGGCCAGAGAAGAATTCCCAGAATACGATATCACCGTAAGGGGTGCTGTTTCAATTGGTAGACGCCTGCAAGATCCATTATCAGAGCTTGTTAAAATTGATGCAAAATCGATAGGGGTGGGTCAGTATCAGCATGATGTAAATCAAAAATTGTTAAAGCAAAATTTGCAATCAACTGTTGAAATATGTGTTAACAAAGTAGGTGTTGAACTAAATTTGGCAAGTAAAGAGCTACTAACCTTTGTTTCGGGATTGGGACCAAAACTGGCATCGCAAATTGTTGATTACAGAAATAAGAATGGAAATTTTAATAATCGAAAAGAATTATTGTACGTTTCGGGTCTTGGTAAAAAAGCATTTGAGCAAGCAGCTGGTTTTTTGCGCATAAAAAATGGTGATAATATTCTTGATTCAACAGCTGTACATCCCGAGCACTATTATGTGGTTTCTCATATTGCAAAAAAACGTAAAGTGTCATTAAATGAACTAATTGGTGATACAAAACTACGATCAACAATTGATTTGGATGAATTTGTTACCGATGATATTGGTTTATTAACCTTGCGGGATATACTTAAAGAACTTGAAAAACCCGGTAGAGATCCTCGAAAGAAATTTAAAATATTTAAGTTTGATAGTAATATTAGTCATATTTCTGACATTAGAGTTGGTGCGTTATTGCCAGGTGTTGTAACAAACTTAACTGCCTTTGGTGCTTTTGTTAATCTTGGTATTCACGAATCGGCTTTGTTACATAAAAGCCAGATTGCCAATGAATATGTTTCAGACCCTGCTAAATATTTACGTATAAACCAGCAAGTTACTGTTAGGATACTCGAAGTTGATATTGAAAGAAAAAGAATTAGCTTGAGTATGAAAGATGTTGAACAAAGTTAAAAATCAAGCTTAAGCTGATAGTTAAATGTTTTACGATGATATGAGTTAATACCATGTTCTTTAATTGCCAACTTATGTTGTAAGGTTGGATATCCTTTGTTTTTATTCCAAAAATATTGAGGATATTTGGCGTGAGCTGCAATCATATAGTCATCACGATAAGTTTTTGCTAAAATTGAAGCTGCAGCAATTGATAGGTATTTACCATCACCTTTAACTATACAGTGATAAGGTACATCGCCATATGGTTTAAAACGATTTCCATCGATAAGTAATAACTCAGGTTGAATATTTAATTTTTTTAAAGCTCTATGCATTGAAAAAATAGATGCATTTAGGATGTTTACCTTATCTATTTCAACTGGTGAATACGTTCCCACTGCCCAAGCTATCGCTTCTTTTTCAATTTCAATTCTAAGTTTGTATCTTGTAGATTCGCTAAGTTTTTTTGAGTCGTTAAGTAATTCGTTTTTGTAATCTTTTGGTAGTATTACAGCAGCGGCAAATACGGGACCAGCTAAGCAACCCCTTCCAGCCTCATCGCAACCTGCTTCTATATAATTATCTGTAAAACTACTTTTTAACATCCCAAAATAAAAATAAATACTGATTTAAGATAATAAGAAATACTGCAAGTGACAGCGCAATATTTTACCACTTCTCTTTTTTAACACCACTAAGCCAATGTCCAATTATAAGTGCTGAAGGTATACTCAATAATAGTGTTGATATTATTGATTTTGAAAATAGAATTAATATCAAGAAGGCTGTTATTATATAGAATAATGTAATAGTTAGGTTTCTTCGGAGATTAATATTTTTTTCGCTTAAGCTACCCGTAATCCCAAATGCTGAGATAAGAAGAAGTACTGAAAAGATTATAGATATAGCTATATCAATTGGTTCGGCAAGTAAAATTGGCGAAATATCAATATGTAATGAATCAAATAGCACAAATGAATTTTCAAGAATATGATCCATAAAATAGAACCATGTTATTAAAAAAAAGTAAGGCAGAATAATACCAATAATTGTAACAACAAAATTCCGCCATGTAACTACCTTGTGAATTAATATTGACAGCCAAATAAATATTATTAAAAAAACTAATTGTGGATAAAAAAACGAAGCAACCCCTACTAAAAATGAAGCATTGAAAAGTACAGGTATTGTATTTTTAGCATATGGTAACCTTAGAAGATTTGCTAAAACGAAAACCAAAATAAAATTAATCCAAATAACCGGATTATTATGAGCTTCACCAAATACATAACTTGTTAGTAGTAAATATAACAAAGCAACAATTGTGCTTACCTTAGTACTAAAGCCATTTTCAACAGCAATCCTATTTACTGCCAAAGCTGTTAGTAATGTTAAAATAAATGCAATAATTGTTTGTAAGTAAAGGTTTTGGTTAGTTATGTAACACAACTGATCGAAGGCAAAGCTTGAAATACCAGAGTACGAATAAGGAAATAACAATGATGGCATCCAAATAATTAATGCCATAATTACAAGCAGTAAGTATCTTGACAAATAACCTGTGCTAAAAAAATTTATCATTTAGATTGTTATTAATGGTTCTACTGTCATTTTAATGGTTAATAATTATTTAAAGGTTCTGTTTGTAAGTAAATCTGTAATGCTTAAATGCTTAGGTATCTGATAATGTATGCATTATACAGCATAATATAGATTTTTTGCATATAGTTAGTTTTTATTTTAGCATTTAATCATTTTTGTATTATCGCATTTGTCAAAATGTTCCATTAACTTTGTGGATGAATCTTATTAATATAACAATTAAGCAATTAAACATCAGCTAGGATAAATCAAAGCCAATATCACGTCTAGCATTTTTCCCTTCAAATTCAATGAGGTCGACATTGGCATATGCTAATTGTAAAGCACTCTCCAAATCATCACCAAGTGAAGTTACTGCCATAACTCGTCCACCGTTTGTTTTTATTGAATTATTCTCAATGTCAGTAGCAGTTCCTGCATGAAACATAATACAATTATTAACATTGTCTAGACCTGTAATTACTTTACCTTTTTCATAATGCTCAGGATAACCTCCCGAAACTAACATTATTGAAGCAGCTATGCGTGGGTCAAATTCAATTTCAGCAGTATCAAGAGTGCCATTGGCAGTTGCTTCGAATAAGTCAACTAAATCAGTTTTTATGCGCGGAATAACCGACTCGGTTTCCGGATCTCCCATACGACAGTTATACTCAATTACATAAGGATTATCATCTACTTTTATTAATCCAAAGAAGATAAACCCTTTGTAGTCAATTCCATCCTTAGAAAGCCCCTTTACAGTAGGTTTAATTATTTCATTGTCAACTATTTTCATAAACTCAGGAGTAGCAAATGGAACTGGGGATATTGACCCCATTCCACCAGTATTTAAGCCAGTATCAGCTTCTCCAATACGTTTATAATCTTTTGCTTCGGGCAGGATAACATAGTTTTCTCCATCTGTAAGTACAAATACTGATAATTCAATTCCACTTAAAAATTCCTCAATAACCACCTGTGCTGATGCTTCTCCAAACTTTTGATCATTAATCATTGATGCTAGTTCGGTTTTTGCTTCATCAATATCATTAAGAATTAGAACTCCTTTCCCCGCAGCAAGTCCATCAGCTTTTAACACGTACGGTGCTGATAAACTTTCTAGAAATGAGTATCCTTCCTCAAGATTTGTTGAATTAAACGTGCGATATGCAGCAGTAGGTATATTGTGCTTATTCATAAAATCTTTGGCAAACGACTTACTACCTTCCAGCATGGCTCCATCTTTTGATGGACCAATTAATGGTACACTTTTTAATATGGGATCATTTGTAAAGAAATCGTAAATACCATCAACCAAAGGAGCTTCGGGACCAACAATAACCATATCAACATCTTTCTCAACAACTAACATTTTAATGCTGTTAAAATCATCAAGTTCAACAGGAATATTGGTTCCAACATTTCTTGTTCCTGCATTTCCAGGTGCAATAAAAATACTTTTCACCTTTGGACTTTGTGCTACTTTCCAAGCAATTGCATGCTCCCTTCCACCGCTACCAAGTATAAGTATATTCATCTTTATAAGTTTATTTATTGTGTTTCAATATTATTTTTTCTATGGATTTCCATACATTTTCTGCTGTATTATCCCACGAAAAATCAGCTCTACGCAGTTTGCCTTTTTCAATAAGTGCAGCAGCAAAATCTTCATCATGCGAAACTTTATACATTGCATTAGCAATTTGCTCAGTACTATCTGGGTCAACCAATACGGCGGCATCACCTGCTATTTCGGGCATTGCAGTAACATTTGAAGTTATTACCGGTACTTCAGCATTAAATGCTTCGATAATAGGAATGCCAAAACCTTCAAAAAATGAAGTATAAACAAGCGCTATTGCCGATCCAATAATTTTGCTAAGCATATCAGGTTCCAGCCTACCAGTAAAAATAACATCATGCTTATGCTCCATAGTTTCAAAAGCTGATTTAATGTCATCCGACCAATAC
>Ga0164318_10008328_pt1 | contig 10071 bp, 7 predicted proteins | sample GuaBasSedimGuay9_FD_113734 | JGI IMG/M metagenome (GOLD analysis project Ga0164318, IMG submission 113734) | Subseafloor sediment microbial communities from Guaymas Basin, Gulf of California, Mexico - Guay9, Core 4571-4, 0-3 cm | ecosystem: Environmental > Aquatic > Marine > Hydrothermal vents >...
ATCCGGAGGAGTCCAGAGACAAAAAAAGCACCCAGAGAATACACTAAGTGCTTGATTTTACTGGCGGGGACGACGAGACTCGAACTCGCGACCTCCGGCGTGACAGGCCGGCGTTCTAACCAGAACTGAACTACGCCCCCGTGGTAGGCGGAACAGGGCTTGAACCTGTGACCCTCGGCTTGTAAGGCCGATGCTCTCCCAACTGAGCTACCCGCCCAAGTCAAGGATAGCCGTAGCTACCAATATTCTTCCCGCATGTCAAGAATATTCAGGGTCCAACCAAAAATAGAAATACAAGGCTCCATGCCGGGGTATCTACCCGGGCACGATTCAGTGTGCCGTTACCGTGGACGGGGAGGATTCCTCCGTCTGAATCAGGTCTTTGATCGAAAATGTCCGGCATTCGTCTTCCGGTACAAAAAGCTCCTCTCCCTCTTCCAGGACCAGTGCGTTCTGCAAGACGTCATCCATGTTTTCTACCAGCACAAGCTCGACCTTTTTTAATACCTTGTTCGGGATTTCCTCAATGTCCTTTTTGTTCTCCATCGGGATAAGCACCTTTGAAATCAGCCCCCGATGGGCTGCGAGAATCTTTTCCTTGAGCCCGCCTATGGGTAGGATGCTCCCCCGCAAAGTGATCTCACCCGTCATGGCAATATCGTGTTTGACTGGTTTCCTCAGAAGAGCCGATACAATCGTAGTCGCAATAGTAATACCGGCGGAAGGGCCGTCTTTGGGGATTGCCCCTTCCGGTACGTGTACATGGATGTCGATCTTTTCGTAAAAATTATCCGGGAGTCCCAGTTGCCTCGCCCGCGACCGGACATAACTGATCGCGGCCTTGGCCGATTCCTGCATCACCTCCCCCAGCTTCCCGGTTAATGACAGGTTACCTTTCCCGGGCATTATGCTGGTTTCCGTCTGCAGGAGTTCCCCCCCCACTTCCGTCCACGCGAGCCCCGTAGCCACCCCAATCATGTCTTTTTCTTCCGCACGTCCGTACCGAAATTTGGGCACGCCCAGATATTTGTGTATGGACTGCGCTTTTACGGGTATCCGCGTATCTTCGCCGCGTTGGACCACTTCTCGGGCAACCTTCCGGCATATGGAAGAAATCTCACGTTCCAGATTCCTGACCCCGGCTTCCCGGGTATAGGTCCGGATAATTTTCAAAATTGCCTTATCGGTAAAAGATATATTTTCCGGCTTCAGACCGTTTTCACTGACCTGCTTCTTTACCAGAAACTGCTTCGCAATATTCAGCTTTTCCAGTTCCGTATATCCGGGCAAGCGGATAATCTCCATCCTGTCCTGCAGTGGTAGCGGGATATTGTGAAGGTTGTTTGCCGTCGTGATAAAAAATATATCGGACAAATCATAATCCAGATCCAAATAATGATCATTAAAAGCAAAATTCTGCTCCGGGTCCAGGACCTCCAGCAGGGCTGCGGATGGGTCTCCACGGAAATCGGTGCTCATTTTGTCGACTTCATCAAGGCAGAAAACCGGATTGTTGGATTTCGCCCGCTTGATGAATTGGATAATCTTTCCGGGCAACGCACCGATATAGGTGCGTCTATGCCCCCTTATCTCTGCTTCGTCCCTGACGCCACCCAGTGAAAGACGGACAAAATTCCGTCCAGTCGCCCTGGCCACGGATTTTGCCAATGATGTCTTACCCACTCCGGGAGGGCCGACAAAACACAGAATCGGTCCTTTTATTTTTTTCGTCAGGCGTTGAACCGCCAGATACTCAAGAATCCTTTCCTTGGGCTTTTCGAGACCATAGTGATCCTCATCCAGTATCTTTTCCGCCTCTTCGATATCCAACTTCACTTTTGTCTTTTCATACCAAGGGAGAGATATGATCCAATCGATATAATTGCGGACAACCGTGGCCTCCGCCGACATAGGAGACATCATCTTCAGTTTCTTGAATTCCTGTTTCACCCGGCTGTGCGCCTCCCGGGACAGTCTCTTCCGCTTGATCTTTTTTTCCAGTTCATCAAGCTCCGCCTTGTGGCTGTCCTGAGTCCCCATTTCCTTGTGAATGGCCCTCATCTGTTCACTCAGATAATAATCCTTCTGAGTCTTCTCCATCTGCTTTTTGACCCTTCTCCTGAGCCGTTGCTCCAACCGAAGGATATCAATTTCACCGACAAGTTTCTGATAAACCTTTTCCAGCCGCTGATTGAGGTTCTCAAGTTCCAGAATTTCCTGTTTGTCGGACCCTTTCATGGTAAGATAACCGGCAACGGTATCCGCCAATCGGACCGGGTCCTCTATCGAGCTGACCGTGGAAACAATTTCCTGACTGATTTTGTCGTTCAGCTTGGCGTATTCTTCGAAACTTTCATTGATGCTCCGCATAATGGCCTTGCTCTCGAGATTGATTTCATACGTGTCGGGGAGCATCTTGGCCTCGACCATGAAAAAGTCCTGTTTATCTACAAAATTCTCGATTTTACCCCTTCTTCGGCCTTCAATCAGGGCCTTTACCGTGCCATCGGGCAGCTTCAGCAACTGGAGGACGGTTCCCAGTGTGCCGACGGCATAAATATCCCTGGGAGAAGGATCATCCACTTTTGCATCTTTTTGCGCGGAGAGGAAAATCTCCTTCTGATGGGACATGGCATATTCGAGGGCCTTAATGGACTTGTCCCGACCGACAAACAGAGGCACAACCATATTCGGGAAGACAACCACGTCCCGAAGAGGAAGAAGCGGATAGTAATATCTTTCCTCCTCCAGGGGGTTGCCCGGATTTTTCTTGAATGAATCAAACATGTCTTTATCCATATTCTGCCTGATTTTCATAAAGCAACAGAGGGGATTCACCTTTTACAATAACTTCCTCCCCGATTACACATTCCCGAATCCCCGGCGTAGAGGGAATGTCATACATGATGTCCAGCATGACGGATTCGAGTATGGCCCTGAGACCCCGGGCACCGGACTTCCTTTCCTGAGCGCTTCTGGCAATAGCCAGCAATGCTTCATTCGTGAATTTGAGTTCAACATCCTCCAGCTCAAACAGTTTCTTGTACTGTTTGATAAGCGCATTTTTAGGTTCCGTCAATATTCTTACCAGCGCATCCAGGCTCAGTTCTCCCAGAGTCGCATTAATCGGAATTCTTCCGATGAATTCAGGTATCAGGCCGAACTTGATAAGGTCTTCAGGCTGGACAAGCGCCATGATTTCATTGATATCCGATTCATCCTTCATCTGGATATCAGCCTCGAAACCCATGGTTTTGCTTCCGATCCGGTTTCGGATGATTTTGTCGAGACCGTTAAAGGTCCCACCACAGATAAAAAGAATATTGCTCGTATCTACCTTTACGAAGTCCTGCTGGGGATGTTTCCTGCCGCCCTTGGGCGGCACGTTGGCCATTGTTCCCTCAATGATTTTCAGGAGTGCCTGCTGGACCCCTTCACCGGACACATCGCGTGTGATCGAAGGGCTGTCCGTCTTCCTCGCAATCTTATCGATTTCATCAATATAGACGATGCCCTTGCTGGCCGCCTCCACATCATAATCAGCCATCTGAACCAGGTTCAGGATAATATTCTCAACGTCTTCACCCACATATCCTGCCTCGGTCAGTGTTGTGGCATCGGCGATGGTAAAGGGAACCTTCAGTATTCTGGCAAGCGTCTGAGCAAGAAGTGTCTTGCCTGAACCGGTCGGCCCAATCAGGAGGATATTGCTCTTTTCTATTTCAACACCCTCCATGTCCACTTTTGTACTGATTCGCTTGTAGTGGTTGTGAACCGCCACGGACAGAATCTTCTTGGGCTTGTCCTGTTCGATTACATACTGATCCAGCAACTCTTTTATTTCTGCAGGCTTCAGCAGACCATCCGGCTGCCCCTTCGCTCTTTCACGACTGTACTCCTCATCGATAATTTCATTACAGAGCTGAATACATTCGTCGCAGATATAAACAGAAGGGCCGGCAATGAGTTTCTTTACTTCATCCTGACTTTTCCCGCAGAAAGAACAGACCAGATCTTCCCCCGGCTCATTGTCTTTTGTCATAATCCTGTACCTTCCTATTTTTTCTTGGTTATCTGGCTTTGCATCTCTCTTGTTGTGATAATTTTATCTATGATTCCATACTCCTTGGATTCTTCTGCTGTCATGAAATAATCCCGTTCCGTGTCCTGACGTATCTTCTCGATAGGTTGACCGGTATGCTCGGCAAGGATCTGGTTCAAAACATCACGGACCTTCAAGATCTCCCTGGCCTGGATATCGATATCCGTGGCCTGTCCCTGAGCCCCTCCAAGGGGCTGATGGATCATGATTCTGGAATGCGGCAGGGCATAGCGCTTGCCTTTTGCTCCCGCAGCCAGAAGCAACGCGGCCATGCTTGTATTCTGTCCCATACAGATCGTTACAATATCCGGCCGGATATACTGCATCGTGTCGTATATGGCCAGACCGGCTGTTACGGTTCCCCCGGGGGAATTGATATATAGATTGATGTCCTTGTCCGGTTCTTCAGATTCCAGAAAAAGCATCTGGGCAATGACGATATTGGCAACAGCGTCATCCAGCGCATCTCCGAGAAAGATAATACGGTCTTTTAACAGTCTCGAATATATGTCATATGCGCGTTCACCGCGGCTCGATTGTTCAATAACCATTGGGATCAGCATAGCTTCCTCTGTTCTACTTTTCAGCACTCATATTTTCGTTCAGCACGTCACGATCTACTGTTTGAATATTAGCATGCTCAACCAGGTAGTTCAACGTTTTTTCCTCTCTCAATTTTTCCTTCAGGGACGGGACAAGATCTCTGGCCTCATAATATTGCCGCACAATTTCCGCATCCATGCCCATTTCAGCTGCCAGATCCTGATATCCGGCTGCCAGATCCTCATCGTCTAACGTAATGTTTTCCCTCCGTGCGATTTCCTCAAGAACAAGCTTCTCTCTCACGCGATTTTCCGAGACCGCCCTGAAATTTGACTTCAGCTTTTCTTCAGTAATCCCGATCTGTTCAAGGCTTGATCCGTTTTGTATCAGGTTTTGCTTGAAATTTTCAACCGCGTAATTCAGTTCGGATTCGACCAGGACCTGAGGGACTTCAAAGTCCAGCCTCTCGGTAATCTTCCGGACCAGTCGCTGTTTCATCTCCCGGTCAATTCTTTTCTCTTCACTGGCCACGATTGATTCCCGGACCTTTTCTCTCAACTCCTCAAGGTTGTTGAAATCCGCCCCCAGATTCCGGGCAAATTCATCATCCAGTTCCGGCACTACCAGTTCCTTGATATCCAGTATTTTTACTTTGAACGTGACCTGTTTTCCTGCCAGGCGGGTGTTGTAATACGAGTCTTCAAAACCCACATGGATCTCCGTCTCATCCAGCCTTTTCAGGCCGGTCAGGGCATTCTCAAAGTCCGGATGGAAACTGTTGCTCCCGACCTGCAACATGAAATTTGTGGCTTTATCGTCCAGTGGCGTTTGTCCCTCAAAAGCCTCATAGTCCAGGACAACATAGTCATCCTTCCGCACCGGTCTTTCCTCTTTGATGGATTTCAGGTCTCCGTTGGACTGGCGAATCTGCTCGATCCTTTCCGCGACATCCTTGTCCGTAACGCAGATTTCTTCTTTTTCCACCTCCATCCCGAGGTAGTCATTCAGGTCAATTCTGGGTCTCACCTCAATCAGCACGGAATACTGGAAATCTTCTCCTTGTTTAAGCGTCCGCTTTTCCAGTACGGGAGTTCCCAGTGGCATCACGTCGATCTCCTCCAGGGCCTTTGGAAAAGATTCGTTGATCAGATCCCTGGTCACATCATCGGCTACATCATCCCAGAACCGGCTTTCGAGGATCTTTCTCGGGACCTTCCCCGGTCTGAAACCGGGAATTCTCGCCTTTTTTCGAAGTTCCCTGTACGCTGAGTTGATTTTTCTGTCGACTTCTCTTGATTCGATCTGAATAGTTACTTTTTTCTTTACTGAACTGATGTCCTCCACCCTGGTAACCATAACCATCCTCTCTGATTGCCACGCCAAAATCGATATTTCTTCGAAAAAAAGCTAATTTATTCAACTCAAAATATATTTTCAAACGTTTTATTCGAAAACATAACAATTATTTCGTCACTTGCAAGACATGGCGGTTAAGGAGTTTCCATCCATGAATGGCCTTTTTGCGCAATAGCCGCTGATTTCCCAGGCCTTGCGCAAAAATTCGCATTTCCGGGTCGGAAACTCACCCGTGCCCCGAATTTCATTTATGGACGGGCACTAAGGAGAGCCCCATCACTCATGTTTCATGGAAGTCGCAATTCCTCCGTATGAGACCGTCAGATCCCGGCGATTTGTTTCGACAATCGCCCCATCCGCCAATCATTCCTCAACCCAATACCACCATTGACACCATGCTTACAGCCCGTAAACAACCTCCTCCAGTTCAGGGATGCCGATCTGTTGCAGGATCGCGCTTCCAATACCATGCAGAAGTACAAAATCAATGGTTTCTCCAGCTCTTTTCTTGTCTCTTTTTATCGCATCTATCATTCTTTCCCTGTCCACATCCAACGCCGTGGGGAGGCCCAAACTGCTCAGCAGTTTTTCGATTCTGCGTGCGTCCTCAGTCGAAATCAAACCTTTCTTCTCAGATAGCTTTGAAGCAACAACCATGCCAACGCTGATGGCCTCCCCATGAAGGAGTTCGGCGGTTGTCTTTTCAATTGCATGGCCAAATGTATGCCCGAAATTCAGCTTTCTGCGCTCCCCTTTCTCTTTCTCATCCCTGTTAACAACAGATGACTTTATGACAATGGAATCATAAACAAGACGGCTGATAACCGCCTCATCAAGGCCCAGTGCCAAGTCAATATTTTCCTCAATATAACGGCACATCCGCAAATCACCGATAAAGGCATGTTTGGCAATCTCACCGAATCCGCACAAAACATCTCTTTCCGGCAGGGTTTTCAGCAGGGTCATATCACAGACAACGAATTCCGGCTGATTAAAGGTACCGATCATGTTTTTGTAGCCGCGAAAATTTACGCCGTTCTTCCCCCCTACGCTGGCGTCCACCTGGGCCAGAAGGGTCGAGGGGACAAACCCGAACTTGACACCCCGCATGTAGGTTGAGGCCACAAACCCGGCAATATCACAGACAATCCCCCCCCCGATGCCGACAATAAAGACAGACCGGTCCGCTTCAAGGCGGACCAGCTTTTCATATATATCCCTTACCGTGTCAAGATTTTTGATTTTCTCACCCGTTCCGATTTCGATAACATCACAGGCGGGGAAGCTTTTTCTGTAGATACGACTGACATTCCTGTCCGTAATAATCACAGATTTCCCTGCCGGGAGATATTTGGCAAGGTTTTCAAGTGTCTCTCCTATGAGTATTTTTGAATTCCCGGTTACACCCTTGATTTCAAGAAGTTGCATCACAATACGCCCATTGAATCGGTTTCTTCGCAACCCATCTGAGTGCAAGGGGCGAAACCACCTGAGAAATAAATCCTTACAACCTAAAAAAGCCGAAACAGGCCCTTCCCGCCCGGTAAGGAAATATTTTCTTGCACGTCCTGCATATTTTTTCAACAATAAAGATATGCGGTATCCCATCAGATAGGACGCCGGGGCTGAATCAACATCAGACGAAGAACAGTTACCGCCTGCAGAGACAACCTGATCCCCGCACAAAGTCCAGGACGATCATTGAGGACAAAGGGCCAGCAACATCCCTTCAGTCGCGTGCCAGAGGGTCCCGGGATCGGAAAAACAAAAAAAATCTTTTGAATTCCTTTGCAAAATGAAATAGGATAAAAAATTTAAGTGGAAATCGATGCTTCCCGAAAAGGTCATGCTTGGCTCATAAATTCAGACGGATTACAGCGCCAGCCACGGACAGGAACACATGACGCAGGCCGTAGAGAATTCACCTTAACACATCAACCATACAGGAATATGTTTATGTACAGACCAGAAATCAAGGTACTGGATTGCTCCATCCGCGACGGTGGACTCATGAACAAACATCAGTTCAGCTTCGAATTCGTGAGAAGCGTTTACAAAGCCCTTTCGGAGGCCGGTGTGGATTACATCGAACTGGGTTACAGAAATTCAAAGAAAAAATTCTCTCCCGACGAATACGGCCCATGGAAATTTTGCGATGATGAAGATATCCTGAGAGTAATCGACGGCATCGAGTCAAAATCAAAAATTTCAGTCATGGGGGATGTGGGCCGTGTTGATATGGATGATATCAAACCTGCTTCCGATAGTCCGGTTGACATGATTCGTACCGCGGTCTATGTCAAGGACATTGACAAGGCCATTTATATGGCCAATGAATTTCATGACAAAGGATATGAAACGACCATCAATGTCATGGCGATCTCCAGGGATCAAGGCCCTGAACTGGATGAAGCCATTGAGCAACTGGAGCACGAGTGCAAATGCGATGTCGTCTATATTGTTGACAGCTTCGGCGCCCTGTATCAGGAAACCGTCCAGCATCTAATGAAACGATTTAAAAAAGTGATCAAATCAAAAGAAATCGGATTCCATGGACACAACAATCAGCAACTTGCCTTCAGCAACACCATTGAAGCCATCATCCAAAACGCAAACCGTCTCGACGGCACGGTGTTTGGAATCGGCCGGGCAGCCGGGAACTGTCATCTGAAGCTGCTGCTCGGGTTTCTGAAAAACCCCAAATACGATATCAAGCCCATCCTGGATTTGATTTCCAAAGAATTTATTCCATTGAGAGAAAAACTCGAGTGGGGCTATACCATACCTTACGCCCTGACCGGAATCATTAACGAACATCCGCGGACCGCGATGGCACTCCGGGCAAGTGAAGACAGGGACAACTATTCTGAATTCTATGAAGACCTGGTCAACTCGAAAATGGATTAGATAGTGCCCATCCTTAAACGGCCCTATTGCCCAATCTCTGTGTTGTGCTCAAAAAATAATCCTCGGAATATCAACCATATGCCTGCGGTTATTTTTTTCGCACGCCTTGATCTTGGCCAAAAATCCTCATTTATGGATGGACACTAGATAGTGCCCATCCATAAACGGCCCTTACAAATCATGGATATTAACCGATTCAGAAGACTCCCGCTCCTTGGTATCTTACGCGGAATTAGGGCGGAGATGGTTGAACCGCTGGTAGAAACGATTGTTTCCTCCGGTCTCCAGACCATCGAGGTCACGATGAACACGGAGGATGCCCCCGGTCTTATTCAACGGATGGTCGAGACTGCGCGCGGTCGCCTGGCAATCGGCGCGGGCACCGTTTTGTCAATGGAAGCGCTGCATTCGGCTTTGGACTCCGGTGCGACCTTTATCGTCATGCCGGTTCTGATACCCGGGATTGTTGAACATTGCGCCGCAAACAGCATCCCCGTTTTTCCCGGAGCCCTTACCCCCCGGGAAATCTATGAGGCGTGGACGGCCGGGGCGACCATGGTGAAGGTCTTCCCCTCCGGATTTTTCGGGCCCCGATACTTCAATGAGATCAAAGGACCGTTTGCCGAAATCGAACTGCTTGCATGCGGCGGAGTGAACACAGACACCATAGCCGAGTTTTTTTCATGCCAGGCATCGGCGGCCGCCTTTGGGGGCAGTGTGTTCAGGAAAGACTGGCTTGAACAGGGCAATTTCTCAAGTATCCAGGCGTCTATTGAGGCACTTATTGCCAGAATCCCGGAAAGATTCAGGCGCACCGCATCCTGATCGAACTGTAACACATCTCACAGGGCGAAAAAATAAGGCACAAATCTCTCCCCGCCGGAAAAGGTGTCTGTCCGGTATGCCTGGATTCCGCTCCGGCCTGTCTGCTTTCTCTACTCTAATTTAGTGGCCATCCAGAAATGAAATTCGGGGCACGGGTGAATTTCCGACCCGGAAATACGAATTTTCACGCAAGGCCCGGGAAATCAAGGGATGATGCGGAGGCTTAAATCCGGTACGCCGCTCCTGTCAGCGTGCCTGCCTGTCCCGTCCGGACGGCAGACAGGCTACGTACAGGCAGGCAAGTAATCCCGCGGATTGACGCGGGGATTGCGGAAAAA
>Ga0164318_10008330_pt1 | contig 10067 bp, 5 predicted proteins | sample GuaBasSedimGuay9_FD_113734 | JGI IMG/M metagenome (GOLD analysis project Ga0164318, IMG submission 113734) | Subseafloor sediment microbial communities from Guaymas Basin, Gulf of California, Mexico - Guay9, Core 4571-4, 0-3 cm | ecosystem: Environmental > Aquatic > Marine > Hydrothermal vents >...
AGTTCCTTAAACCAGGAAGAACTATTAGGCGAGTGAATATCGGTAAATGAAATATGCATTGCATAGACTGAGCTGGGCAAGGTAACGGATATTTTATCCCTGAACAATTTCCCCGATCTGGTCATCTCCTGGTTGGGAAAGATAAGTTTATTTGTAAAATCACCCTCGCTTATAGTCTCCTCATCTTTGATGAGCCTATATTCAACTTTAAGTCCAGCCACAAATCCGGAGTCCGTTTTTTCAAACTGGAGAAGATTATAGGGTAACTGATAATTAAAATCGAAGATCGTATTATTAGAGTTATCCAGAAATCTGTTAAGATCGACAGCAACAGCCAACTGGTCTGAAAAAAGCATTGAACAAGATAAGATGAGTAGAATAGTTAAAAACTGTTTCATAACATATCCTTTTTTAGAAACTTAAAGTTAATTTCTGCTGCAATCCTTCAATGCTTTCACACAACTCCTTCAGTTGCGTGTTGGGAAATATCTTCATATCTTTAGGATGCAGATTCAGCATCTTAAAAGAGGAGGTTTCCAGGGCGATATGAAGACCGAAATTACCTCTATTTTCTCTTAATAATTTTTTTAGTTTTTGTGAAAATTCTTCACTGAAATCGGCCTCTTTCATTTTGAGGTAAACCTCGCCGGCAAGCCCTTTTTGTAATTCATCAAAGTGCATGACCTTGGTGGGTATAATTCTTAGGATATTATCTCCGCCATTGGAATAGTTAGATTTTTTGCCAATGATAAAAAGTTCCTGCCCCACCTGCATGGATCTGATGTAATTCATATAATCATCTCTAAAAAGGGTCACCTCGAATTTACCGTTCAGATCTTCCAGGATAACAATAGCAAAGGGGTTTCCCCTTTTATCCATTTTTTTGATCACCTCAGAGACCACTCCTGCAATGGCTATCTTGGCCGGAGTCGCATCCAAAGATTTTTCTGAAAAGTTTGATGACATATTTACAAAAAGATCTATCATTTCACGATATTGATTAAGCGGATGACCCGACCAGTAATAGCCCAGGACCAACTTTTCATGCTTTAATTTCTCATGCAGGGTCCAATCATGAATATCAGGTAATTTCGGTTGATACTCATCATCTTCCCCATCCCCATCAAAAGCATCAAAGAACATCATCTGTCCCCGCTTCTTCTCCGCTTGCACCCCTGCCCCATATTCCAGAGCATTCTCAATTGCCTCATATTTTTGAGCCCGGTTCCCGTCCAGTTCATCCATGGCACCTGAACCAATGAGGCTCTCTAAAACTGATTTATTTACACACATCGTATCTGAACGTGTACAAAAATCGAATATTGTTTTATATTCTCCCGCTTCATCCCTATCGCTGATCATGGCATTTATAGCCGCACTGCCCACGTTTTTTATAGCCCGCAAACCAAAGAGGATCTTTTTCCCATGTACTACAAATTCATTCTGGCTTTTGTTAATATTGGGTGGGATCACCTCGATCCCCATCGCTTTACATTCATCCACAAAATAGGGGATCTTAGCGGGGTTATCTTCCAAAGAAAGAAGAGCTGCCATAAACTCAACCGGATAGTGTGATTTTAGGTAGGCTGTTTGGAAAGCTATGTAGGCATAAGCGGTGGCATGACTTTTATTAAATGCATAGTTGGCAAATTCGAGCCAATTATTCCAGATAGTTTCAATAACGTGCGGTTTAACACCGTTTCTGGAAGCTCCTTCCACGAATTTAACCTTTAATTCTTCCATTGTTTTCAATTTTTTCTTACTGATGGCTTTCCTGAGGGTATCAGCTTCAGCACCACTCAACCCGCCCATTTCGCGAGCAATCTGCATTACCTGTTCCTGATAGACGGTCACGCCATAAGTCTCTTCAAGTGAATTCTCTGTAAGCTGATGGATATAAGATATCTTTTCTTTACCCTGCTTTCTATTGATAAAAGTTTCAATAAACTGCATCGGACCGGGACGATAAAGAGCTACCATGGCAATAAGATCTTCAAATTTGTTGGGTTTTAAAGCTGAGAGATATTTCTTCATGCCACTGGATTCAAATTGGAAAATACCGTCGGTCTGTCCGTTGGAAAGTAATTCATAAGCTTTCTGGTCGGTAATATCGACATTATCAATATCAATTTCAATATTTTGAGAATTCTGGATAAGTTCCGCTGTTTTTTTGATCAGGGTTAATGTTCTGAGGCCCAGAAAATCCATTTTCAGCATTTTCAGATCATCCAGCCATTTGCCTTCATACTGCACCAGAACTGCCGTTTCGCTCCCTTTTTGAGTACTGGTGGCAAGTGGAACATAGTCACTCAAATTCCCGGGGCCGATAACCACACCCGCTGCATGCACACCTGTATGACGAACCAGTCCCTCTAAAACCTTTGAGTATGTAAGGATCGAAGCATAGATATCGTTCTCAGACATTTTTTCGGCAAATTCTTTGGATTGTTTTAGAGCTTTTTCAAGTGATATGCGGGGAGTTGAAGGTATCAGTTTTGTTATTTCATTCGCTGCTGCAGCCGGCAGATCCATTACCCTGGCCACATCTTTGATTACAGATTTGGCTCCTAAGGTACCAAAAGTAATGATCTGGGCAACACTTTTACGTCCATATTTTTGTACTACATAATCTATGATCTTGCCTCTGCCTTCAGCACAGAAATCGATATCAATATCGGGCATGCCGATCCGGTCCGGATTCAAAAAACGTTCAAAGAAAAGACCATATTTCATCGGTTCTATCTGGGTAATTGAAAGTAAGTAAGAGACGATGCTGCCGACAGCAGAACCACGACCGGGACCCACCGGTACATCCATATCACGGGCTGCATCGCAAAAATCTTTCACGATCAGGAAATATTCATTATAGCCCATCTTATTGATCACTGAAAGTTCATAATCTATGCGCTGTTTTACCTCAGCCGTAATTTCTGGATATCTGGTCTTAGCCGCTTCATAGCAGAGAAATTTCAGATACTCTTTGGAATTTGCATAATCATCCGGAATAGCGATCTTGGGAAAGAGAAAATTGTTGTAATCAAGTTTCAGATCGATCTGATCCGCGATCTTCACTGTGTTATCGTAAGCTTCAGGTTGCTGTGGAAAAAGCTCTCTCATCTCCTCTTCCGATTTGAAATAGAGCTGATTTGTATTATATTTCATGCGGTTGGAATCGGATAGTGATTTACCTGTCTGAATACAGAGCAAAACATCATGAGCCTCCGCATCTTTCCTGTTAATATAGTGGCAATCATTGGTAACGACAAGTGGAGTATTCGTCTGGTTGGCCAGTTCAATTAACATTGGAGCGACTATCTTCTCCTCTTCTATTCCATGATTCTGGATCTCGAGATAAAACCGGTTCGGAAAAATATCCTTATAGAAATTGACGACCTCTTCCGCCTGCTGACGATTCCCGCTTAAAAGCAGATGAGGGATCTCTCCCTTCAGACAGGCTGAAAGACAAATTATCCCTTCTGAATATTCAGCAATCAGACGTTTATTAATGCGGGGTTTATAGTAAAAACCATCCAGATAGGCCTTGGATGAGAGCTTAATAAGATTCTTATAACCCTGAAGATTCTGAGCAAGCAGGACCAGATGGTGCCTGATATCCTTCTTAGCTTCGGGTTCGTCAAACTCATGATTTATGATATATGTTTCGATGCCGATGATGGGTTTGATACCTTCTCTCTTAGCTTTGTTGTAGAAATCTATAACACCGAACATATTACCGTGATCGGTCATGGCAACAGCCGGCATACCAAATTCCTTAGCCTTTGCGATCATTTTATCTGTACGGCAGGCGCCGTCTAAAAGACTATATTGAGTGTGATTGTGCAGATGGATAAACGCCATTTGAATTCCTTTTTTAGAATTTCTTACATTTCAGAATTAATCTCTTCAACTAAAATATGTAAGTTAATATTTCTCCTGTTTTTTTTATGTCAAGATGAAACTAAGATTGAATTTCTTTTATTTCTTAATATCACACACTCGTATGATTTGACTTTGAAAATATTAATCTTATCAAGAAATATTAGCCTTTGCTAAATCTTCACAATAAAAAAACATTTGACAAAAATTTAACTGACTACTAACTCGGTGAGTGTGTACTCATTAAATGGGGGTTAAATGAATAAACGGCAAATACAGAAGCAATTCACACGAGAAAAAATTATTCGTGCTGCCAAACAGATATTTATAGAAAAGGGGATCATAAACACTGCTACATCACAGATCGCAGAAGCTGCAGGAATTGCTCACGGTACTCTATTCCTGCATTTTCCCAATAAAGATTCACTGGTTATTGAACTGCTTGATGTGGAGTTGGCAAAATTCAGCGATAAGATAAAACAGTTGATCATAGAAACCACCGATATTGATACAATTTTAAAGCAATATTTAGATCTTATCCAAGCGGAAGAAGGATTTTTTTCATCACTTGCCCGTGAATTGCCCAACTATAAAAATGAGTTGCGCCGGAAAATATTATTTCGGGAATCTCTGATCAGAGAACATTTTCATCAGGTGATAGAGAATGGTATTGAGCAAAAGATCTATGCTGATATTGACATTGCAAGTACACTCAATTTTTTATTCGGCACAATTAATTACTATTTAAGCCTGAAAACAAGTTTTGTGCAGCAGGGAAGCGTAATAGAAAAATTTCGTGATCAGATCATTGATATATTTATGAAGATCTTAGAGAAAACTAAAGGATAGGAGGATCTTAAATGAACGAACTATACATTTGCAAAAGTTGCGGAAAAGTATTAAAAGAAGCGAAAGATTTTGCCGGTGGAAAGATCGGCAGTGCATACTGCAGCCAGTGCACAGATGAATTCGGTTATATGAGAAGATATTCCCAGGTTGTTGAAGAGATCAAGCATAAACTGATGAAGCAGATGTCTCTCTCCGAGGAAGAAGCAACAAAAATGGCTATGGAGAATGTCTCGGACATCCCGCACTGGGCACAGCGTGAAAACCTGATCAGCTCCAAAAAGAACATCATAATTACCGATGTGGGAAGCACCTCCACAAAAGCAATTCTGCTGCAAAAAGAAGGTGATGAATTTAAGTTAAGATCACTGCATCATGCTGCCACAACTGTGGAAAAACCGGTAGAAGATGTTAATATCGGAGTTTTCAGAGCAATTAAGCATATTGAAAAAGAGACAGGTATTCCCTTATTAGAATCTGGTTCAACGGAATCTAAGATTATTTTCAATGATGACACTCTATATTTAACCACCAGCAGTGCCGGAGGTGGATTGCAGATACTGGTGATCGGGTTGACTCTTTTTGATTCTGCCAGCAGTGGTAAAAGAACAGCTTTTGGAGCGGGTGGCGTAATCCTCGATACATTTGCGATAGATGATAAGCGTAGCAGTCTGGAGCAGATGCAGGCGATGAGCGTTCTGCATCCCGATATCATCCTCATGTGCGGAGGGGTGGATGGCGGAGCGGTTTCACCTATCCTGCGTCTGGGTGAGATCCTGCAACTGGCGAATCCGAGTCCGAAATTTGGTGATAAAACCAATATCCCGCTGGTCTTTGCCGGTAATACCGGGGCGAGATCGTTCATTGCAGGATTGTTCGGTAAAAAATTCGATCTCTTTATCGTTCCCAATCTGCGGCCAAAACTAACTGAAGAGAACCTGCAGCCGGCCAGAGAGAAGATCCATCAGCTCTTTATGGATAATGTAATGGAACAAGCTCCCGGCTATTCCAATTTGAAAAAGATAGTTAATGACGACATTATTCCAACCCCGATGAGCGTGATAAATTCACTTCAACTTATAAGTGAAAAACTCGATGAAAATGTAATGGCTGTTGATATTGGCGGGGCAACCACCGATATTTTTTCTAATATCTTAGGAGAATATTTTAGAACCGTGAGCGCCAATTACGGAATGAGCTACAGTATTTCTAATGTATTTAAAGATGCCGGATATGCCAATGTTAAAAAATGGCTGCCCGATGGATTGGATGATAATTACATAACTAATTACATTGCCAATAAAATGCTCTACCCCACCTTCAACCCTTCTACTGTGCCACAGATCGCAATTGAACATGCCATTTCCAAAGAGGCAATCAGGATGTCAAAAAAGCAACATATGGAGATGAATTTTAATACTAAAGAGATCGGGTTTCTGGATAAGATAAAAATGAAACACAAAGATCTGGAAAATATTACAAAAGCTTTTTATATTGAGAAAGCTCAAGAGGCTAAGAAATTTCATATGTACGACATTAATATTCTTATCGGAGCCGGTGGTGTGCTATCTCACACAGAATCCAATGAACAGGCTCTATCCATAATCTACGATGGATTCCAACCTGAGGGTATTACTGAGATTTGGAAAGATAAGCATTTTATCTCTCCTCATTTGGGCAAATTGAGTGCCGTTGATGAAAAACTTGCAACAAAATTAATGACAACGGAATGCTTTGAAAAAATAGGAATAGCTATTCGTCCCCTATCCCAGGAATGGAAGCAGGATAAAGTGGTTTTGCATATAACGGTAGATAATATGCAACACATTATCAAAGTTGGAGAGCAACTCTACATTCCCAACAAAGAAGAAGATGTCAGGAGTGTTTCGATCATTCTGGAAAAAGGATTCTATTTGAATGAACAAGGCAAAGGAATGAAATTTGAGTCCGATCTGCCACTCTTCATCGATGCTTCATTTGAAGATAACTTTAATTCAGAAAACAAGACAATGCAGCTTTTCTCACAATTTGATGAAGTCCCTTCCATTGAAGAAAGTTTTAACGGATTTATAAAACAAAAACCGATAGTTTCAGGAATTCAAGAACATAAAGTTGCACTTCCATATGCAGGGAATATTTTAGTTAAAGTAGGAGATGAAGTAAGCAGTGACAGCATTATCGGTGAGAACCTGTTCGACCCGCCAAGAGTTTATGTGATCTCACTTTTTGATAAAACATATTTGCATTTAAATAGTGATAATATTGAAAAATCTCTTCTCATAAAAGAGGGTGATGAAGTTAAATTTGGTCAGCGCATTATAGAGATCGGAGATAGAACTTTTATCCAGGAACTTCAATTCCAGCATTTCTATTTTGATGCTCCTGTACGGGGAAGAGTTGAGAAAATCAACTTAGATTCGGGAACAATTATTATGCGTGAGATCCAGGATTATTCCACCAAACCAAAAAAGATCAATGTAGCTAAGAAACTTAATGTTCTGCCTAAACAGATAAAAGCTTATATGAAAAAAGGGGTAGGAGATTTTGTTTACGCAGGAGACTCCTTAGCTTCCAGAATCCTTGATAAAAGAACTACACTTCCCGGCATTGTATCATCACCTACCACCGGTAAGATAAAAGAAGTTAATCTTGAAACCGGCATTGTTACGGTTCAATATGATAAAGACCCTTATCAACTAAAAGCCGGTATCAAGGGTAAAGTTGAAAGAGTAGAAGAAGGAATAGCTGCCATTATCTCATATAACGGATTAACTTTGAAAGGAATTATCGGTTTTGGAACTGAAGCAAGCGGAAAATTGAAGCTAATTGAGAAGCCATCGGAATTAGATAATTGCCACGAAGATGAAATCCTGGTCTTCACACAGAAGATTGATATTGAAATTCTTACCAAAGCTACAAAGAAAAAAATAAAAGGTATTATCACACCCTCGATAAACAGTGTTGATTTGGTTCAATTTATCGGTAAGGAGATCGGAGTTGCGCTAACCGGAAACGAAGATATTCCATTCCCGCTTATACTTACAGAAGGATTTGGAAATTTCAAAATGAACAGTGATTACTTTAAAACTTTATCGGAAAATAATGGTAAACATATCTATATCAATGGTCATACTCAAATCAGGGCAGGAGTTACAAGACCTAAGATGATAATCTATTAATAAGATAATTCTTGACTTGAAACAAAATGATTCGATATTTCATTCATAGAAATTAAAGGAGGAAGATATGTATGATAATATGTACGCTTCGGAAGTGAGCTCAGGTCCAGGGATAGTTTTCTGGATTTTTTATTTTGCCTTTATTGTTTTTTTCATCATTGTTATGTGGAAGATCTTTGTGAAAGCAGGGAAACCGGGCTGGGGATGTATTGTCCCGATCTATAACAATATCCTACAGTTGGAAATTGCCGGCAGACCGATCTGGTGGATCTTCTTAATGTTCATCCCATTTGTGAATATTGTTATTTCGATCATCGTGATAATTGATTTTGCCAAAGCATTCGGCAAAGGAACCGGTTTTGGAATTGGAATGTTATTTCTGCCCTTTATCTTCTTCCCGATCCTTGCCTTTGACAGCTCTGAATACCAGGAGACAATTCATATTGTAAGTCAGCCGTATTAGATTTAATATAGAAGCATTAAATTAGAAGCCTTTCGGGTTTGTAAGCTCGAAAGGCTTTTTTAAGTTGACCTTAGCAAACTGAAAGATATATTTTTTTATTCCCTTTTCACTTATTTCATCAGGACTTGTCCGCCATTACTTTAGGAGAATCATCTTTCTCGTCTTTTCGAAATTTTCAGTTTTCAGTTTATAGAAATATATTCCAGTAGAAACGAATTTACCATTATCATCTTTTCCATTCCAAATTACTGAATGCTGCCCGGCTGGTAGCTGTTCGCTGATAAGCTGCTTCACTTGTTGTCCTTTAATGTTGTAGATATTGAGTGTCACAAACGAGGATGTTTGTGTTACAGAAAAACTGATAGTTGTTTCAGGATTGAAAGGATTAGGATAATTTTGAGATAATTCAAATTTAACACTGGTGATTTCATTTGAAACTTCAATTCCAACCGGATTGATTAATCCATTTATGTCATATCTGGAAAAGAAATTCCAGATTTCTTCAGATGCATTAATATCATAATTTGTATATGGAAGTCCATATTCATATGTAGTTCCAGGCCATGAATGTCCACCATCAATTACTTTATAATGTTCAACTGAAACACCATTATCACCTTCATCATAAGCAATAAGCTCAATAGTACTTCCGTCATTTGGGTCAATATCAGGTAATTCTGTTATTGTAGGTGTTGCATTGCAATTATTATATCCAACCCAATATTGGATCACATCTTCTATAGGTTCTGACCACCATGTCCCATTATAAGGAACAACAGTATCTGAATCTCCATGCATTTGTATAATCGGAGTTGGGTGTTGAGGATTACTATTGCTTAATGTTTCCGGAGTCATTGATCCTGCAACAGAGGCAATAGCAGCAATCCTATCACTCAATTGACAAACTAAGAGAAAACCCATGTACCCTCCGTTGGAAAACCCAGTGCTGTAAATCCTTGTTGAATCAATACTGAAATCTGAAGAAAGTGAATCGAGCAATGCCTCTGTAAAACCTACATCATCTATTGGACTCCCTATAATCCAACCCCCAACATTCCAATGAGTTATACCTTGAAATAACGTTCCCTGAGGATGGACAATCAAAAACCCTGAACTATCAGCAATAGATCTAAAATCACCATACTCCATTTGATAATCTGCAGTCTGATTATATCCATGAAAATTAAGAATCAATGGAACTGGTGAATTCCCAGTGTAGTTTGCTGGTATATAGAGAATATATTCTCTTAGCATTTCGTCATGTGTTATTGATCCATAGATGGTTTGTTGTGCAAAACACAAAGTTGATAATCCAATTAGGAAAAGAATAATTACTAATTGTTTCATAAAAACCTCCAATAATTTAATCTTATTGTAAAATTCTAGTATAGCAATGCTGCTCTAATCTAAAATACTAATTCCTTTATCTTTATTTGAGAAATATCATCTTTTTCGTCTTTTCGAAATTAGCGGTTTTAAGTTTATAGAAATATATTCCGCTTGAAACGGATTTACCATTGTCATCAGTCCCATTCCAAATAACTGTACGCTGACCGGCTGACAGTTGATCGCTTATAAGCTGTTTTACTTTTTGTCCTTTGATGTTGTAGATGTCTAGATTCACAAACGAGGACGTTTGTGTTACAGAAAAGCTGATGGTCGTTGCTGGATTGAAGGGATTGGGATAATTGGATAATTTGATC
>Ga0164318_10008331_pt1 | contig 10067 bp, 10 predicted proteins | sample GuaBasSedimGuay9_FD_113734 | JGI IMG/M metagenome (GOLD analysis project Ga0164318, IMG submission 113734) | Subseafloor sediment microbial communities from Guaymas Basin, Gulf of California, Mexico - Guay9, Core 4571-4, 0-3 cm | ecosystem: Environmental > Aquatic > Marine > Hydrothermal vents...
AATCCACGAGGTGCTCATGATGATGAAGAGGAGAAAGACCCTCTTGACCTTATTATAAAAAGCTTCAATGAAAAATGGTTTCAGGGGTGGGATGCTACACCTGAAGAGCAGAGAGTTAGGTTTATAAATCTTGCAAAGAAGATAAAAGAACATCCTGACTACCAGAGCAAATATGTAGATAATCCCGATACACAAAATAGGGACTTGGCGTACACCAAGATATTTGATGATGTCATGAACCAGCAAAGACGCTCTGAACTTGAACTGTATAAGCTCATTTCACAAGATGATGCATTCAGGCAGGCGATGCAGGATACGATCAAGAGAATCTTGTATTAGAAATAGTGTTAATGGGATAACGAGAAGAAATCTACTGCCAGACCCCTTCAAGCTTGTAGCCGCAATTCGGACACTTGCCTCCAGGCTCAAGCGTATTGGTAACATACTGACCGATATGTCCATGCCGGTGGATCACTTTTTTTCCGCATTCAGGGCAATAGGTTGATTCACGGTCTTCATCGTCCATATTCCCAATATAGACGTATTTCAGGCCCTCCTCTTTCCCAATCTCATATGCTCTGCGCAGGGTTGAGCCGGGGGTAGGAGGTGCATCCAGCATTTTATAGGTCGGATAGAAGGCAGAGAGATGCCATGGTATCGCAATATCGAGTTCCGCAATAAATTTTGCAATACCCCTAATCTCTTCATTCGAGTCATTTTTACCGGGGATAAGTAGGGTCGTGATCTCTATCCAGATCCCTTTTTCATGGGCATATTTGACTGCATCCAGTACCGGCTTGAGCCGGCCCCCACTGATATTCCTGTAAAATTCATCTGTAAATGCTTTGATGTCTATGTTCATTCCATCGATGTAGGGGGCAAGAAGGTCGATAGCCTTACGGGTCTCAAATCCACTGGTGACGTAGATGTTTTTCAGCCCTTTTTCATGTGCGAGTTTGGCAGTATCGTAAGTGTACTCAAAAAAGACGATCGGCTCATTGTAGGTATAGGCGATCGAATTACATCCGTTTTCAAGTGCAAGCTCGACAATGTTTTCCGGAGGAAGTTCCTGACCGATAACCTGATGCTCATGCTCTTTGGGGTACTGGGAAATATCGTAGTTCTGGCAGAAGGTACAGGAGAAGTTGCAGCCGACGGTCCCAAGTGAAAAGACGGTACTGCCCGGCAGAAAGTGAAACATCGGTTTTTTCTCTACCGGATCAACATTCACCGCGGCGGCAAGACCGTAAACGAGCAATTTCAGTTCACCGTCTTCGACTTTGCGGACACCGCAGATACCGTATTCTCCTTCCTCCAGTTTACAGGCCTGTGCACAGGCTTGACAAAGAACCTTTCCGCTTGAGAGTTTTTTACTTAACCATGCAGGTGCAGACATTATATCCTCCTCATTCATTGAATCTTATGGGCACCTCTAAAAATCCTAGATATCTAGGGTTTTTAGAGGTGCCCTTATATAAGTATACAACGAATTAGTGCATGATCTCCAGAATGAATTTTATTGAGTTACTATCGAAATAACCTTTTCTTTGTTTTCTAATACTCTTCGGACTCTGTCCTGCCAGAGTTTTCCGAACTGTTCTGCATCCTCTTTTGTAGCACTGCCTTGCATCATTTTTTGCATCAGAGCCATCTGCATAGGATCCGCCGGAATGGATGACGGGTCATAATTGACAATCACAGATGCCATGGTATCAAGGCGTGTGAAACGAAGTTCTCCACCGATATCAGCATCATAGGCGAGTTTGTCATTGCGGCTGAAGTTACCGTTAATGCCTTTAAACCCGCCGGCATTGGCTGCTCCGGTAATAAGAGAGGCAACGGTGCCGACCACACCATTTACCCCTTCATCCAGTGCGCCGTTATGCTCAACACGGATCTCACCGCGCTGGGGCATACTGTCCGGATAAAGTTCTTTGAGGGCACGCTCCGTCATCAGCCATGCTCCGGCGACCGTCGGACAGGAGTGACCGGCAAGTTTAACTGCATCAACATAGGTGTACTCTAAAATACCTTTTTCGGCAGCACCTAGAAAAGCGGCAAGTGGATCCTGCATAACTATAGGGGAAACGGCATTAAAAAAATCAGGTGTGTTCATTGATAACCTTTAGAAAAATTGCTTGATTATACAGTGCGTGCTATAGTAATTTAGTTGATATTTATCATTATTATTTTAAGATGTGAAAAATTTTGGAAAACTTATGCCTCATATCTTTATTATTTTTTTATTAAGTACATTGTTACAGGCACAAATGAAGCCTGTCAATTTCATGCCGCCATCGCAAAAATCGTCAAACTTTATGGGTATTCGTATTCTTGATGCGAAGGTACTCTCCTTTAAACCGAAAAACGGCATAGCATTTACAGAGGTTTCTGCATTAGCCTATGATCCAGAGCGATCACGTCTGTATGGATTAAGCGACCATGGGTACCTTTACCATTTGATTGTCACTATCAAGCAGGAAAAATTAGCAGAGATTAAACTTCTTGAAGCCTACAAACTTCGGAACAAAAAGGGAAAAAGGTTGAAAAAGTCCAAACGTGATTCCGAAGGGTTAGATGTAACAGATAAAGGGCTTCTTATCGCATTTGAACGCAATCCGAGGGTATCGCTCTTCTCACGAAAGGGCAAAGAGATTAAAGAATATAGTTTGCATAAAAAACTGCGAAATGTCAAGCACTATCAAGACAAAAATGATGCACTCGAGGCGGTGACAGTTCATCCAAAGTATGGCATTTTAACGGTACCGGAAATTCCGTTAAAAAAACACGATAAGACGATCCATACGCTCTATGCTAAAAAGAAAATGTGGCGCTTTAAGGCCAAGGGATTTATTAAAGCAATTGAGACAATGGAAGATGGGGCTATTCTGGTTTTGGAAAAAAGCTATAAAAGTTCAAAGAAACGAAGAGTTGTTGCCCTGACGAAAGTTGATATCGAAGGCTGTAAAAGTAAACTTTGTCCTTCCGAAACCGTTGCGCTGTTTGATACCAAAGATGGCTGGCAACTTGATAATTTTGAGGGGATGACACGACTGGAACATAACCGTTATTTAATGATCAGTGACGATAACGACAGCCCTAAGCAGAAGTGCATATTGGTGCTGTTTGACATCACGAAGGGTCACATTAAAAAGCCAGTCAATCCTTCACTGTAAGACTTAAGTATAGCTGATATTTGATTCAAATCCGAAGCTGGAAAAGATTTTGTTTTTAATATTAATTGAAAAAGTGTTGAGGTTTAGTGTAAGGTCGGGACAGAAGTATATTCTGTCCCATAACAGGAGCTAATTATTTTTTAGCAGACTTTTTCTTGGCTGTTTTTTTAGCCGCTTTCTTTTTAGCCGCTTTTTTAGCAGACTTTTTCTTATCAGCTTTTTTAGCCGCTTTTTTCTTTTCAACTTTTTTTGTAACTTTTTTAGCTACTTTTTTCTTGTCCGCTTTTTTAGCAACTTTCTTTACCGCTTTTTTCTTTAGTTCTTTTGCCATAGGTGGCTCCTTTAGGTGTGTTTTTTAGAACTCATTACTTACTAATAGTAATAAATTATAGTGATTATATATGTTTTATGGCAATATGTCAATATAAAAAGACTACAAAGGGCTATTATGACGTTTATAGAGTTTAAAAAGTTATTACTGGACGCAGAGATCAGTCTGCCAAAGTTCAGTAAACTTATCAAAGTCAGTGAAAAAAACATTCAGTCCTATAAAAAAAAGGGTGAAGTCCCAAATCCTATTGCCGTTGTCGCCGTCTGCTTCGCTCAAATGAACAAGATCGGTGTAGACTACAGGCCTTTTGTGGAAGTACTGGGACTGACAGCTAAAACAAAAAAAGGGGTGGGGTTTGCCAAAAAAGCAAAAGATACATCTGAAGATCCTGTAAAATCGGAATAAGACAGAGTCACCCTTAATAAAAGTGCATGTAATTTAATTGAGCTACTTAAACTTTTCCTCTTTGGACGGTGCACACTGGCGCAGCTCGTTATAGTGCTCTCGTAGTTTTTCAAGCCGATCTCTTCCATCGAACTGCTGATCCTCACGTTGCAGCCCGATCGTTTCGATCTCATTGTGAATCTTTTTACGCAGTTCAGCCGCCTTTTGCTCCTCTTCCTCACGGCGGACATTGAGCTGTTTAAGCTGTTTCCGTGCCGCTTTCATCGCACGCTGCAAGTCGGCAACTTTTTCATCGATAAATGGCTCCATCTAACGTCTTCTCCTTTTCTCAGGCTGTTTGGTATTTTGGCTTCGGTCTTCGCGCCGTTTTTGCTGGTTAAGTTTATGAAAACAGCTTTGACAGATGCTGTACTTCGAGTTGAGCGGCAGCGGTTTGGTGCATTGGCGGCAACGCGGTACAAAATGACTCTGTTTAAGTGAATTTTCTATGTAGCGGTTAAGTATGCCGCGGTATTGACGTGCTTTTTCGGCATCAACGAAATTGTCTTCAAAACGGTAGCTCAGCCATAGGTAGAGTGAGATCTCTTTGACCCGGTCTTCCGCCTGAAGCAGATCATCAGTCGTCAGGGCATAGTCTCCCAGATGTTCCGGTGGAATGTAAGCGATGGGTTTGCCCTGTTCCATTGCATGCAAATAGCGCTCATACGATGCGACAATATAAGGGGATTTCATAGTCAGTGGTGCACTGGCTAAATGATATTTACTTGGAAGATCAAGATCATAGTGGTCGACAATTGCGGCAGCTTCCAGCATAGAGTCAAGGTTAGCCGCACGGAATGGTCCGTCAAAATGCATATACTTTACAAAAAAGTGTAAGATCTCGGCGAGAGAGGACTCTTCTAAAATCGATCCGACCAGTTTAATGTGGTCGAGGTTGGCCATCACTTTAAAAGGAATACTAACACGCTGCGCCGGTTTATGAAAGTTTTTGTGAAGCAGTTGAAGGACATCGGGTTTAAGCGAACCGACATGCCCTTTTTCACTCAGGCCGTAACGTCCTGCGCGGCCTGAGATCTGGTGGATCTCCGAAGGAGTCAGCGGTCGCTGGTTCTCACCGTCAAACTTATCGCCTTTAAAAAAAAGAATGGTCTGGATAGGGAGGTTCATCCCCATGGCAATGGCATCTGTCGCGACAAGGATTTCCGTTTCGCCTTCACGAAACCGCCGTGCTTCTTCACGCCGCACTTCCGGTGAAAGATTGCCGTAGACCACGCTGACACTGAACTGACGGCTAAGCTGCTGTTTAAGGCGCAGTACATCTTTGCGTGAAAATGCCACCACTGCGGTTGCCGGTTGTATTTCGGCAATAGGGGTGGCATGATGCATAAGTTCTAGCGGGTTCATTCGTTCAAATTCGATGATCTCAAGTGGTTCGCCCAGATAATCGGCCAGGGCCTGCACAGCTTCTCTTGCATTGGGCGAACCTGTCATAATAACAGTTTTAGACGGAGCTCCGATGATGGCATTGGCCCAGGCCCAGCCGCGGTCACGATCGCCGATCATCTGGACTTCGTCGATTACACAAACATCGACATCGACTCCGAAGTTGAGCATCTCAATGGTGGAACTGATATGGGTTGCATCCTCGTTAAGCAGCATCTCTTCCCCGGTAATAAGCGAAACGTCAACACCGGAATCACGCAAGTCCTCATAGCCTTCAAGGGCCAAAAGCCGCAACGGTGCCAGATAGTAGCCGGTATCAGCTTTTTTGAGAGCCTGCATCGCCTGATAGGTCTTGCCGCTGTTGGTCGGGCCGATATGCAGTATCAGTTTGCGGCGCATCTCGCGTGCGAGCGGAAACAGGTTTTTAAAATCGCGTATAGTCCGCGCAAGTAGTTCTTGACGCTGGCGTTTGAGCAGGGCTTCCTGGATGTGCTGGTTAAAATGAAAGAGTGTTTTGCGAGTGAGTTTTGGCGTGATCAACAGTGTATTGTGTAAATACGGATACAGATAGTGCCAGACCCATGTTTCGATCTCTTCGTGGGTTATGGTGAGCAGTCTCGCCTGTTTGATGCACTCCTCCGCCAACTCCTGAAACTGCTTTTCAAACTGCTCTGTATACTGCCGTATGGCTTCACTGATCTTTTCATCGATGTTAAGCGGTTCCGCCTTCCAGATCCTTAGCATAAGAGCCTCTTTTTCCAGGGCAATATGTACATCATAGGCGATGGTATCTTCGGCAGCTACTTTACTATAATAGGCTTTGATTCCGATGACGATATCCTGCTCACTCTGAACCACACTGCCTATATCATAGGTTTTTGAGAGGATTTTCTTTAGGAGTTGGTCGCTTAGAGATGGAGATTCCAGCAGGCCGTCTGGTGGTGCGCTTTTGAGGGTGTGAACGATCTCATCCTGTGTAAGGTAGGGGTGTATGTCGCTCAAACCTGCCAAAAATGCATTAAGATCATTTTGCTTTTTTACTTTTAATTTATCTTTAATGGTGCTGATCTCTTCGATCAGTTGACCGATATCTGTCTCTTTGAGGTAGGTATAGGAAAAAACCGGTGTCTTTAGCGGCTGGATTTTTTTAAATACAGTCCCAAAGAGTGTATAACGCAAGGCTGCATTAAACTCAAAGCGGTCTTCAAAGTCAAATTTTCCCTCCAGAATACTTTCAAGTTTCGTACGCTTTTTGTCATAGCGCAGATGTGCGAGTGTCTGCTCCAGCTTACCACGGTTGATCTTTTTGGTACGGACATCGGCATAGGCGTTATGCAGCATAATGGCTTCATCTCGGCTGATATCCATCTCTTCAAGCAGTGCATTGATCTTATCGGTACGCTCAACGGTCGGTACTTTCTCTTTACCCGAGGGATAGACTTTCCCCTCCGCTTTGAAAAAAGAGACGATCTCCTGACGTATCTGTTTATCCGCTTCCGACCAAAGTCTGCGAAACAATCGGACAAGCTGCTCTTTATTCCATTCATCCGGGAAAACACCGAGAGTCTGCGCCAAATCAGTCAGTGTTGACTCTTCCACCCGGGTAATGCCATCATCAAAGCCGTCATCATCGAAAAATCGGCGGATGCTATAGTTAAGTTTGCTCATTTTCTTTTTATGTTTAGACATAATGAAAGTGTAGCGTAATGGAGAGGTGGATTACGTCAGAATCATGATAAGATGTGTAGATTTAACGTATGACTATTTTTTATTTTTAGTAATTCACTGTAGGATATTTAGTCAGTCTTGAAAAACCCCGAAACCCCATAAATAAAGGCTTTAAACCCCTATTTTAGCTATAATATTAACACTGAAAAGTAGGTAAAAATCTATCAAACAGTAAAATATTACTCGTTCAGATTTGCAAAAAATGATAAAGAGGAGTAAGATAATAACAAAGGATGAATTATGAGCAAAACAAACAACACACACTTGGAAAGAATTAAGGACGCAGTACATAAGTCAGACGGAATGTCAGAGGCAGAGAAAAGTTCGAGTGTAAAGATCATTGAAGAGTGGGCTATTGAAGACAAAGCGATGGGATTGCTTAGCGAAGAACTTCAAAAGATCTCCGCAGGAATCAAACCTATTTTATCAGAGCTGGGTTGGAACTAACTTCCAGTCATTTATTGACATGAAACGAAAAGTTCCGCATCCGGTCGATCCTAAAAAAAGGGAGAAGCCACTCCCGTGGGTATATCCAAAATCTCTCAACGAGGATCCTGATGCACATAAAAGAGTGAAACAAATCATCAAAAGTCCTTCCTATCAAGCTGATAGAGTGGATGGCACATTTTGAGAAAGTTGAAATCATGAAACTTTCAAAAAAGCTGTGAAATGGGGATAAGCGGGGTTATTACTCCACCAACTAAATACGAAAGAAGCGGAGGTATTTAGGCATGTATATTTTTTCTGATCAGCTATACAGAAAAGAGGAGATAGAACTGATCGATACACAAAAGCAAATCGTATTCGCCTCAATAGACAATAAAAAGATCATTAAGTGGTTAAGAGAGCACTATTTTCCCGAAAGCTTCATCGAAGATATTCAAAATGACAACCAAACCATCACGCACGAAGAAAATGAGACGTTCAAGTTAATAATCTTGAAATATTTTCGGCAACATGAAGAGAACAAACTTCTGTATGAAGATAAAAATATTGCTATTATCGTTACTGATATGAAATTTATTTTTCTTGCCAAAGACGAAAAGATCATTAAAAAGATTGCGACGGAACTCTATAAACAATACAAGCCTTCCGATACAATAGAATACATTATGTATACGGTCATCGATATTTTGATAGATGACACGATGTCGATCATTGATTTTATAGATGACAAACTCGAAGAGATCGAAGACAGTATATTCAAAGAAGATATTAACGAGCAGAATGTTCAAAAAAATATATATTTTGCCAGAAGAAGTCTCAACCGAATCGAAAAACTCTCTGTCTTGGAGAATGACGTTGTCAATAAAATTTTCAACCATTTGACGGGGCCTATGCGTGAAAAACTCAACTATGAGTTTATCGATCTGAAAGAACACCTCTCGTTTTTGATCAACGAATCCAAAAATCACCTCGATCGTACCGGTTATCTACAAAATCTTCTCATGGAATTTTTGAGCAACCGCATGAACCAGGCGATGCAGCGCCTGGCAGCCATTTCACTCATATTCCTGCCGCTGACCTTTATCGTCGGCAATTACGGTATGAATTTCAGGTTTATGCCTGAACTTGAATGGGAATATGCCTATTTAGGTATATGGGGACTCAATATCGCTATAGCCTATTTTATTTTCAGATGGCTCAAAAAGAAACAATGGATATAGGAGTATTTGGAATATTTATGACTGTTTTGCGTTATTATCGAAATAAACTCGGCATTGACATAATTTGAGAAATACAGAAATGGGGAAAGAAAAATGAATGAAATCGAGCTAGGCGAACTGCTTCTCTCTCTGTCTTTAGTCTTTGCTTTGACCTATACCCTTGGATATTTTCTTTCCAGGTTCCGAATACCCAGTATTCTAGCAGCACTCTTTGTCGGAATGGCACTGAGTTATACGCCTTTTTTTTCCTTTATTCACTCCGTCGCAGCTTTTGAAACTACTTTTTCATTTCTTGCCGATCTGGGTGTGCTTTTCCTACTTTTTTATATAGGGCTGCAGATTGAACTGGATGAGATGAAAAAGTCAAGCTCTGATATTGTCTGGCTCACTGTTTTAAATACCATTTTCCCTTTTATCCTTGGTGTTATTGCTATGCTTTTATATGGTTACGGTTGGGCAGTTGCCCTTGTCATAGGGATGACCCGTATGCCAACTGCCGAAGCGGTTATCGTGCCGATCCTGGATGAGTTTAAGATGATCAAGACACGCGTCGGTACCTTTATCATCGGGGCAGGAGTACTCGATGATATTATCGAAGTCATTCTCGTCGGCATTGTCTCTATCTGGATAGGGTCAAAAACCGGTCAAAGTCATGGCGGGATAGCAGGTCTGTTTGTCGGTATCTTTGCCTTTATGCTGATCTCCTGGATTTTCTACCGATGGATGCCGCGTATTATGCAAAAGTGGAAGCCGGAAAACCTAAGTGCCCTGATGATCTTTTCCCTTGTTATTCTTTTCGGATTTGGAGGATTTGGAGAATATGTCGAATTGGGCATGGTGGTTGGTGCTATTACGGCTGGGGTTATTATGCGGCCTCTGTTTGAAAAGGAAGAGCAGAAAGGGGAGTTGCTGTCTAAAACAACACAGACCCTAAGCTATGGGTTTTTCGGTGTGCTCTTCTTCTTTTGGGTCGGTTTCAATGCCGATATGGAAGGGTTTCTGCAAGAGCCGCTTTTGGCAATAGTACTCTACCTGGCCGGAACATTCGGAAAACTTTTTGGTGTTTTGTTGATGGTGCCGATGAAAAAAATGCGTCTGAAAGAGGCAATTATTGTCGGAGTCGGCCTGGATGCCCGGCTCACGACGGAGATCATTGTCGCCCAGCTGCTTTTCAGTGCGGCTATCATCGATCTGAAACTTTTTACAGCACTTGTTGCAGCATCATCATTTACAGCCATTACTGTTCCTCTGCTTTTTTCACTGCTCATACGTTTTTGGGGCGAAGAGGTCTATCGTGAAAAATAGTCCCCTCTGGCA
>Ga0164318_10008332_pt1 | contig 10067 bp, 7 predicted proteins | sample GuaBasSedimGuay9_FD_113734 | JGI IMG/M metagenome (GOLD analysis project Ga0164318, IMG submission 113734) | Subseafloor sediment microbial communities from Guaymas Basin, Gulf of California, Mexico - Guay9, Core 4571-4, 0-3 cm | ecosystem: Environmental > Aquatic > Marine > Hydrothermal vents >...
AATCAAAATGGTAAGAAGAAGAAGTGAATAAAATTTGCAGAATATTTGCACGGTCTTTAAGTTTTAATGTACCTGCGCCGGTTCCTATTTGCTGAACTACATGACATTTGGAAAGATGAGACAAATCTTGAGTGAAAAGATTAAGTTCTTTTAATCCTGCGAGTAGAGCAACTCCAGTAGGGGTGGCCAATTCGTATGATTCTGGACCATAGATAAATCTTAAGCCAAATTGGGAAAGAATGTGCAAAGTAGCTGGAGCTGGCACTGGGACAATTCCATGAGCAATTTTAACTTCCCCACTTCCAACTGCAATTGGTTCTGCAAAAACTTGATATGTATTCGGATTTGAAAAGACCCCTAATTCTTGAAAACCGTAAGCCACACCTGCAAGATCAATAACGGTATCAACTGCGCCAATCTCATGCAGATGTATCTTATCCAAAGAAATATCGTGAACAGATGCTTCTGCATTTATGATTATTTGGAAGCATTTTTCAAGGTAATTTTTTGCACCAGGTGAAAATTTTTCCCCTTCAGCAATCGCTTTTAATTTATCTATGATCCATTGGGGTGTGATGACAGAATGAACATGTTGAGGTTCATGAGATAGTGAAAGTTTTGATTTAGTTTCTGAAGAAGGGGCGGTTTTTATCACTGATGAATCTAAATGAAAGTGATATTCCTTTTTTCCTTCAAACTGATTGATTAGCAATTGTGTGCCAGAAATGCCGTGATCCTTTTTTGAGTGTAACATTATTGATAATTCAGAAATCTCTGTAATGTAATGAGGAATTTTATCTAAAAATTCTTGCATTTTTTGAATAGAAATAAGTTCTGCCAATGCGCCTACCAATAAATCGCCACTAATTCCTGAATGATTGCATTTTATGATTAATACTCGCTTCTTTTTAACTATACTTTCTTCATTTTCCATTTGTTCTTCATATTCTATACGTTGGCAACCCTTTTTAACTATACTTTCTTCATTTTCCATTAATTAAATATGCTTGCTATGACTTCAAAATTGTAAAAAATCGAATAATTTTTGCCAAAAATGGCCGAAAGTACATTAAGGAAAAATAATAAGAATTATCTTGAAATCGAAAATAATCTTTTTGAATAGAACGTTCCCCCTTCCAAAGTTGTGGATGAAATAAACCACCTCCAAAGCGAACCGAGTCTCCGACAATTTTAGCCCTTTTCCATTGAAAAGAATGTAGATTGCCATGCACCCTAGCCTTTACTAATGTTTCATAATTACTCATGGCAACAGACCAAGATTTATCTGAGGTTATCTCTGTAATTTCTCCTCTGGAGTTCTGAATTTGCAAGAGAATATTCACAAAACCACGAAATCGTAAAAAATGCCAACATTCAATTACTAGTGTATTCTCTCCTCGATGGAGAAATTCTGAAATATTGAAAACTTGAACAGCATTTTTAATCGGTAAAATAGATAACGAGAAACGAGAATTGGTAGAACCAACATAGATATCATTGCAATAAATTTCGCAATAATTTCCAGCAATTACCTGTAAAAATGCCAGACTATTTTCTTCATCTATGCTAAATGCCTTACGGAATAATCTGGGTCGCGAATCTGAAGCAAAATGGTGTGACCAGATAAATTTTGATTGTAGAAATCGATTGGGAGAGGGCAGAGTCGGAAATTTCTGCAAATGTTGAATCAATCGTTCATAAAACCACATTAAAAGATTAAATCGTTCACGGTGTCGTTCAAAATTAGGAAATTTGGCACATTTTAACCATAATTTCTCATATTTTTGAAAATAAACTGAAAGTTGTGATATAAATTCTTGTAGAATTCTGATTTGAGTATAGTATAAATTGTCCTCACTAGAATTTTGTGGTTTCTTTAACAATATATTTTTCAGTTGAAGATGTAGCAAAAAAATATACATTGTTTGCAGGCTGTGCAACCAATATTCCAAGAAAAAAGAGTTTGATCTAATATGTGGAATAATTTCTTCAAATCTAGTTAGAATTTTATTAATAGTGTGAAAAATTTGCTCTAATCGCTTAAGCTTCAGATGGCGACTGAATGGAACTGTTAATGGCGAATAGAAATCGTCAAAGAAATGAGACTGTAAGAAATATGTTTTAGCTGTGCAAATTTTTGACAAATCGACCGTGTTAATAAATAAATCTGCTAATTCAGATGGGTTAATCCCTTTGCTTGGTTGAAAAATGCAATTTAGTAAATCTGCCATAATCAATGCAAAATTGCGGCTTTTAGAGTTCCAACTCAACAAGTTTCCCAATATTGAGCCATAAATTTGATTCGGCCGAAGAGAATGATGTCCAAAATCACCCCAGTTACTCACTAATTGACCTAAAATCGGTTTCTTAATTGTTACAAGCGCGTCTGAAAAATGGAGCATGTTCTGAAAAGCATCTTCATAATGAGGAAATGGCCTATACCAATTCAAAATTGATGGGCTAAGCACTATAGGATGATCTGATGCAGTCAATTTATTGATAATCTTTGAATATTTCTTTTTGGGAGAATAATTCCAATACATCACGATGATATCTGAAGGAAGATGCTCCAAAATCGATGGATATTTTTCGATCAAATCATGATATATAATCACATTCTCAATGTCATTGTCTTTGGCAATTCGATAAACTTTGAGAATGTGATCAAAGACAGCTTGCTCCATTCCGACAGCATTAATTAATTCCTTTGAATTTCCATGTCCCAAGTCATAGACTTCATCGCATCCAATATGTATATATAATTTTGGAAAATAAGAAGCAATTTCTGTAATAAATTCCTTTAGAAAAGGATAAATATTTCCATTTGCAATGGATAGACAGTGTGCACCGGGGAATTCACCTAAATTGGCATAAGCAGGCAAAGTAAGAATATTATCCATGTGACCCAAGGTTTCGATAATTGGAAATACAGTAATAAAACGAGAACGAGCATAAGTAACAATTTGTTGAATTTCTTCGGAAGTATATGCCCCTCGATTTGCTCCTATATCTGGATGCGAAGGAATTTGAACCACATCTTCAATATACATAGCATAAGTGTTAATCTTAAAATGACTCATAATCCGCAGTTCACGCATCAATTCCTCTACAGTCGGAATCTGTCCACGGGAAATATCATCAGAAATTCCCCGCATGGAAAAATCCGGCCAATCCAAAATTTCTCCGTGGGGTAAAATAAAACTTGAAGGAAATTCACTTGAAATTAATGAATGATTTTTAGTCCATAATAGCAGTTGGCGCAAGGTTTGAAATGCATTAAATAACCCATGAGCTGAAAATGTAATGATTTGAATTTCATTCGATTTAATAGCCAAATAATATGCTTCTGGGCCTTTTTTGGAGAAGTCAACTTTGAATCGATGAAAATCATCATTTAATGTTATTTCTTTTGGCGATTCTTCGAGTTTTATAGCACAATGTAATTCTTCTTCATTTTCTACATCAAAATCTTGTTTAATTAGTTCAAAAACACTATGATCTGGATTAATATTCTGTACATAAATGGTGAAATTGTAAGACATTTGAGAAAAAGCGTTAGTAAAATGGTAGATTTGGGGATAGGGGAGAAGAGGAATTCTTGTATTTGACTTATTGTTTTTATACTCGGATATCTCCTCAATTTTTGGATGAACAGGCTTGATTGGAATGTTTACTTGAATTGATTTCATTTTTCGATCCACTTTTATATACCTATTATTTGGATGTAAAAGCATAAAAATGGAATTACCTATTATATTAATATTAATAGATTGCGAGTAAATCTAAAGCTGTGAGTTTATGAGCCAACAACAAGATGAGATGCCAACCTTAGAAGGGATGATGACAGCTCTCCCCGCGACCATTTTGAATTTATTGGATGTAGATATTCCTCCATTTCTCACTCCCCCTATTCAAACTCTAATTGATTTGTTTAAACCGCGGGGAATCAACCGTATTATTATTAATCTAATCGATCAATTTGGATTATTTGAAATCACTGTTCATAAACCACCATTTCTAATCTCCCAAGCCGATGCCTTAGTTCTTTTGAGCACTTCTAATCCCTATTTGCATGGTGTTCTCTTCAATACATTTTTTGGGGGATTTGATTTCGAACCAAATGGATTTCATCTTTTAAGACATTTGCAAGAGCATGGTAAATCTACCGTTTTCGTTGGACGGGAAAGAGATATTCAGCGTTATAATGGTGGAACACCTTCTATTGCAAAAAGCACCGATATGGCAACTTGGATAGAAGGTGCAAAGGTAGTGAATCGCAATGATCTATCCATTCTGCATTATTTGGATTTTGAAGATATCTCCGCCAAAGGACAAAAGACTTCGGCAAAAAATTTAGAAGAACTCTCCCAAAAATTGATTAAACGTACAGATAAATGGTTGAAAAGCACATTCTTACAGCTGCGGTCCAAGAGCCTCATGGTTGTCTTAAGCAATCACGGTCGTTATAAAATAGATTTGAATTACCAAGGTAAGGCAGGAGAGTGGAGAAGCGCTTCAGTTCCACTTGCAATTTTTATGTATAAAGAATAAGAATTTCATAAAAAAAGGGTAAGTGATTCTTTTTTTCCTTTCCTTTTTATTCAAAGAATTAAATATTTCACCAAAGTATAAAAAATTAAAAGAAAATATAATTTAGAAAGGCTTGGCAAACTTTATAGCATTGTGAGGACACTTCTCATAACATTCGAGACAAAGGATACACTCTCCTCCCCCAGTAAAACCATCAAAACTTTCATCCAAAATTCTGACTTGCATTGGACAGACTTGCTCGCAAATTCCACATTCCTTTCTGCCCGGACATCGCGTTGGTAAACGTTTGAGTTTTAAAAAGCTATATTTAGAGACTTGCTTGATAGCGCCACCATATGGGCAGAGATATTTACAATAGAATCGCGGATAATAGATGGAAAAACCCAAAACTATCAAATATACAAAGAATATGATTGTGCGCACCCTATTTTCCGGTGTAAAGAGTTGCTCGACTGAAGCGTTCTCAACAATGCTTTGAATAATATCAGGAAAAGTCACGAAGAAGAATTCAGAAAATGAAAATGGTCCAACGGGATTGGTGGCAAAAATACCTAAAGCTTTCGAATAATCTGCATAATTACTTGGATTATTTAAATAGTAAAAGCCTAAGGGGATCAACAAAGCAAAAAGTACGATTAGAATAAAACCTTTCACTTTCTTTAAGGCTCGATCGGTTTCCATTGAGAAACGATTATTTTCATTTGCAATTCCAGATAATAAATCTTGGATAAAGCCTGTTGGACATACCCAACCGCAGAAAATACGTCCTGTAAATAACCCAAACACACCAATTAATCCTAAAAATAAATAGGGAACTTTACCGTTAATGATAGTATGAAAAGTATATTCTAATAATCCAGCTCCTGCCGTCCATGCACTATCGGCCGATTGAAGGAAGGGTAAAACCTGAAAGAAGTTTTTTATTGCCGAAAAATCTGTAGAAAAGATAAATTCTAAAATGGCATAGTTGACTAAGAAAAATGATAAAAATTGAATGACTGTCCGACTGATTTTGATGACGGGTAAGCCTTTCGATTTTTCTGTAGATAATGAGGCGTTCATCGAATATTCAGTTGTGAAAAAGAAGGCAATAAAAAAAGGTTTTTTGTACGAAAAGTGATGAAATAACCCGCAACTATTTAAGAATAATAGTTTCCATATTGGAAGGAGCCCTGGTTTCGCTTTTCAAACGTTTATGAATTACCGACGCAAGCCCCATACATTTAGAACTTTCACCATGAAGAGTAATCACACGTTCTGGGCGGGGTTTAACTTTGCGAATGAAGGAAATAATCTGTGATCGATTACTATGACCCGAAAAACCTTCAATAGTATGAACATTCAATTTGATTTTTACCGGTGTAGTTTTTCCTGTGGAAGAAACAGCTTGAAATTCTTTGTAACCTTTCTGAATACGCCGTCCCAAAGTGCCTTCAACTTGATAACTGGCAAAAATAATTGAACTATTTGGATCTTCCGCTATTCCTTTCAAATATTGAACAGAAGGTCCACCTTGAAGCATCCCACTTGTGGCTAAAATAATACACGGCCCACCAGCAATAATGTCATCTCTAGCTTGATATCCATCCACTTGAGTAAAGATTTCCGAAGTGAAAGGATTATTGCCTTGATGAAAGATTTTCTCTCGCAATTCTGCATTCAAATAATCAGGATGGGTGGTATGAATGGCTGTAGCTTCTGAGATCATTCCATCTACGTAAACGGGAACTTGATCAATCATTTTACGGGACATAAAATCTTCTAAAACCACTAAAATTTCTTGAGCTCTCCCAACCGCTAATACTGGAATTAGCACTTTTCCACCATTTCGTATAGTATTATTCAATACTTGAATAAGAATCTTTTCGGATTCATGGCGACTGGGCATGACATCTTGAACGCCCCCATATGTAGATTCTGTAATCAAAGTTTCTAATCGAGGGAATTTACATGAAGCCGCTTCCAACAATCGAGTTCGTTGGAATTTGTAATCACCAGTAAAAACTAAATTATGTTCTCCATTTCCAAAATGCAAATGAATTAGAGAAGAACCTAATATATGCCCAGCATTATGGAGGGTTAATTTGATATCAGGAGTAATATCGGTAACTTTGCCCCATTCCAGTGTATAAGTATGCAATATTGCTTTTTTAATATCATTTTTAGAATAAGGAGCAGGTCGTCCCTCACGGGAACAAATATTTACATAATCAAGCTGTAACATGGTTGAAAGATGCATAGTAGGTTCGGTGGTATAAACTGGCCCTTCATATCCATATTTGTAAAGAAATGGTATTAATCCGCTATGATCTAAATGAGCATGACTGAGAATAACTGCATCTAAATCTTCAATCCGAAATGAACCTACATCTAAATAAGGAAAGAGATCATCAGGATTTCCAACATTGATTCCGCAATCTAATAATATATTGCTTTCATTTGTTTCAATTAAGATTGAAGATCTCCCAACTTCCCGAAAACTGCCCAAACATGTCATTTTTATATGAAAATCGCTTTTTAAGGAAGGACGATGAATCCGCATTTCAATTTTTCGGAAAATCTCTTTCTGTTCTTGACGTTCTTTCTGGAGCATTGAACGTACTAAAGCAACAGTACGTGATTCGATTGGAGGGGTTCGGATAACCTGGGGCAGCCACATAGTTTCTTTTTTGATCACTTTTAAATTTGTTCCTGACTTTCCAATAGCAACACCGGGTTTTTTCGCTTCAATGATAACTTCACCTAGATTTTCATTAAACATAATTTTAGATACTTCTGCTTCTTCTGGAATGGTTTTTTGGATGAATTTAACAGTTTCATCATTCATCATTCGGATTTCTGGATCGCTCCGCACTACAATTCGTTTTCGAAGTTGTTTGACTAAGTTTCGGATTTCCTCGCGATCATCCCCAATAAAATCTTCACTTCTGCTATATATGCTGATTTCAGGGCCTTCAAATTGAACGTCTGTAATTTTCGCTGATTTAGGAAGAGAATCAAAGATATCTTTTTTGATTTTTTCCAATGCTTCTTCGGTACTCATAAAATTTCACTCATTGGGACAATTAGCATATGAATGTTGCAATCTATTAGCTATTGAAATCACTCAATAAAATAATAACATAATTCGGCAAACTTTCTCATTTGCGCAAATGATTAATTCCTATAACTTCTATAAAAAGAAGAACAAGCTATAAAAGCTGTAAGAACATAAAAACTTTATTGCTTTTATTACACTCCATTATTCATAATGAATATCAGCGGAACTACACAAGTTTTAGGTATCATTGGACATCCAATTGAACATGTTTTATCTCCTGTCATGCATAATGAATTATTTCAATTACAAGGATTAGATTGGGTATATGTTCCGTTTAATGTTCAACCTGCCCACTTACAGCAAGTTATCGATGGATTCAGATTTTCCAACATTCGAGGATTCAATGTTACAATTCCCCATAAAGTATCAATTATTCCCCTTTTAGATGAATTAGTTGCCTACGCTAATCAAATTGGAGCAGTTAATACCGTTAAAAATGATTATGGGAAATTAATTGGGAGAAATACCGATGGAGAAGGCGCAATTCAAAGTCTTATTGAGCATGATTTCCCATTAAATAATTCAGTAATTACTATTTTTGGAGCGGGAGGTGCAGCACGAGCTTTAGCCTACCATATTTTAGATTATTCAAATGATATATGCGTAGTAAATCGATCAAAATCCCATTTATCTCAATTTTTATCCGATATAAGAAAAAATATTGCAGCTTCAAAAACTGACCAATATAATATTTCAGGAATATTATTTGAATCAAAAAAGGAAATTAAAAATCGCCTTGCTCATACAGATTTAATCATAAATACGACTCCACTTGGGATGACACCGCATATTGATAGTTGCCCAATATTAAGTAAATGGATACAACCCAAAACTGCAGTATTTGATGTGATTTATACTCCATGTGAAACAAAATTATTAAGAGATGCACAAAATAAAGGTTGTCGTGTATTAAATGGGTTAGAAATGCTTGTAAATCAAGGTGCGATTGCTTTTGAATGGTGGACCAATCAGAAGGCAGACAAAAAGAGAATGAAGGAAATTGTTCTTAAATGGTTAAAAAACAAAAAATTTAGATAAGTTTTGTTTTGATTGAATTTTAAAAGTTAAGAACCGAAGAAATCGCTGGGCTTCAATAAATGAGGCTCTTTTTTCTCCTTTTTCTTCTGTTTTTTCTTTAAATGTTCTGGAACATAGCCATAAACACTAATGATTTGGTCGCGTTCCTCTTTGGTTAAACCGTCATCAGCTTCTTCTTCCTCCTCTTCTTCTTCAATAGAATAAGAAGACGAAATTCCTTTTTTCCTTTTGCCTCCACTTAGGGAAATTTGACCACCAGAAAGCATTTTCAGTTCCCGCATGATATTTTCTAAATTAATAGCTTGAATACTCTTTCCCATGGTATTTTGAATATCTTGCAAAGCCTTAGAAGTTTCAATGATACTATCAGGTTTTATACCTGTAAGAAGAGCATCTAAAGATTCTTCTACAGTCTTTCGGAGCGAATTTAAGCTATTGTTAATTTTCCCCCAATCTTCGTTCATATTCTTTTCAATTTTTCGAATATAATCAATTACTTCGTTGGTAAATTCAGTATGTGATTCCCAATGATCTTGATCTTGGCTACGTATAGAAGAGACCATCATAATTAACTGCCGAATTTCTTTTTTTATATCTTCACTCATAAATGCTCACTTTTTTCCTTCATTATTGTATTGGCAGATATTCCATTTTTCTTCATTATTATATTGGCAGATATTATTAAAAAAAGTGTGGAAAATTCACTCTAAATTTCTTTTCATATCAAAAAAGTGTGGGAAATTCACTCTTAGAAAATAGCAATAATATGAAAAACACAAGCTTTTTAAGGCAATTTGACCCATTTTTACTCACCTTTACCAACTTGTGAGATAAAGAGGGATATTCTTGAAAGAAACAGAAATACTTAAAATAGATTCTCGCGGTCGTATTGTTATACCACGTTCCATGAGAAAAGGGCTTGGATTGAAAGAGAATTCTCATATAATGCTCATTTCCAATCCCGAAGAAAATGAATTGCGCATCATTCCATTACCTTTCAGCGAAGAAAATCAAACATTTATCAAAATTCGTATAATTATTGCCGATGAACCAGGTGCACTTGGCCAAGTTGCTAAGGTTTTTGGAGACCTAAAATTATCCTTATTATATGGTCAAGAAGTTGTAATTAAAAAGGGACAAGAAGCCGAATGGAACGTTATTTCTCCATTTCCAAATATTCCTTTGGAAGATTTTAAGAAATTGATTATGGAGAAAGGCGGCGCACGTAATGTTATAATTGAATTACCGACAAAACAGGAGAGATAATCATCATTTGATTGAGGAACGTTTTTTTCATGGAATATGGAGATTTTGCCCTGATCCAGATAATTTAGGATTATCTCAACAATGGATGTTGAAAGAAAACCAGCCGTACTTA
>Ga0164318_10008333_pt1 | contig 10067 bp, 9 predicted proteins | sample GuaBasSedimGuay9_FD_113734 | JGI IMG/M metagenome (GOLD analysis project Ga0164318, IMG submission 113734) | Subseafloor sediment microbial communities from Guaymas Basin, Gulf of California, Mexico - Guay9, Core 4571-4, 0-3 cm | ecosystem: Environmental > Aquatic > Marine > Hydrothermal vents >...
ACTTGTGAATTTCCTCTGTGAAGGTAACAATCTTACCAGAGCCGTCACATCTTTTGCAAGTTACCCATCCACTTCCACCACATTTATAACAAGTTATTTTTCCACTTCCGTGACAAGTACTGCATACTCCAGATCCATCACAAATATTACAAGTTGTGTATCCCTTTCCATCACAAACAGTACATTTTTCATCATACACGTATCCAGTACCATTACAGAAAAAGCAAAACTTCTTCCCAGATCCATTACAAGCTGAACATTTACCAGAACCAAAGCAAGAGGGGCATCTTAACTTTCCAGAACCGCCACATTTTGGACAAGTAACTTCGCCTCTCCCATTACATGTAGGACAAGTAAGTATCTCTTTAGTGCTTTTTAGAGGAAATGTTTGTGTATATGTAGTAAAAGTAGTAGGAATTGTTGGCTGTGCCGTTTCATAAAAATGTATACGTAGCGAACGCGGATATGTTACCTCCCTACGTCTGTGCGAAATAGAATGATATTCTACTCTTACTTTAATTCTAACACCTATTGTTTCATGCCAAGAAATTTCTCGAATTGATTTAATAGACGTTGTCTCGTTCACTAACTTGAATACTATAGAATTACAAGTTTTCAGAATCCAATGAAAAAACTCTTCCCAACTTTTTTTAAATAATTGCTCCCTCAATTACGCACCCAAGCTAATATAAATATGCAAAAATAAGATAAAATTTACTATCTGCAAGAGAATTATTAACACGAAGTATACACTAAGTTGAATAGTTGCCAAAAACATATAAAAGAATGCTAGCAATGAATATCTACATTATATTTATTTTATAAATTATAAAGTTTAGGAGACGAATCTGACTTTAGATACGAGGATGTAATGATTATGCAACGAATTAAATCGCTAGGCATGGGAATTACCGCAGGACTAGCATTTGGAACAGCTGCGATCTTCATAAGGTTGCTTCCGAGCATTGATAGTAACACAATCGCATTTGCCCGGCTTTTTATTGGCTTCCTTGGACTTTTGGCAATAATATCATTCAAAAAGGAATTCAGAACATTTGTTCGCTTTTTCTTCAAGTATAATTGGAAACGTATTGTAATGGGCATTTTGCTCGGATTCCATTTCATATTCTTCGTTGCATCTGTGCAGCATACTACTGTGCTACATGCAACAATATTTGTTAACACAACACCTATACAAGCACTTGTCATATCAATTATAGCTCTAAAAATAAAACCCACCTTAAGAGAAGTAACATCTGTTATACTAGGGTTTGCTGGTGTGCTAGTTATAGCACTAGCTGAATTTTCAACTTCAAGCGGAAATCTAGTAGGAGATATCGAATCACTTATATCTGCAACACTTATAGCAATCTATTTGAATATCGGTGCCGATCTCAGAAAGAAAATAGACACGCGGGTACTAATGACTTCCAATTTCCTTCTGGCATCTTTTGCAGTGTTCTTTTTTGCATTGCCAGTCCAAGGAGGTATCTTCATCCCTCTAGAATATAACGTAATTCTTATACTCCTCGCTCTCGGCTTGATACCCACAGCAATAGGACATACACTATATGTTGCCTCCGTAAAAGCACTAAAGCCTTATGAAATAGCAACAATAACACTCCTAGAAGCCGTTTCAGCTACAATCCTCGCTGCAATTCTATTTGGTGAAATTCCAGGGCCATTCTCAATTGTCGGTGCCATTTTTATCGCAGTTGCAATTTTCCTCTTGTTCTCATCTACAGCTACAACAGGCGAATAAATGAAATGAGATAAGAACTAATAAGTATAAGCATTCATTCCAATAAATCATTAATACGACAATTACTTGGTGATTTATATGGTGACTGATAAGGAACTCTGGGAAAAACGAGAAAAGGTTCTGAAAGAGCTAGGAGAAGAACGTAAAAGAATCTTTGAAGAAAAGCTTAATTTCGTGAGACTTTATAGAGAATAGATTAAAAAACGCTTGTAGAAGTATGGAGCGCACAACAAGCCAAATTCATTAATTCAATGTTAAAGAGTAACAAAAAGCATTTGTTAACCAAAAAGAAAGAATGAAAAGTAGCTAATGAGTTATTCCTTTTCTGGTTCGTATAAACGAACAATTGTTATCTTATTGATAATATCGGACAGATCTGTTGTCTCTGGATTGTCTTTCTTTGGATCCCAACCCATTAGAGTCTTTGCATATTTTGGATGTTTTCTGACATACCATCTCATTATTTCCTCTTGCTCTGACTTATCCTCGACAATCTCTATCCTCGGTTTAAATTTTCTAAATCCAATACGAACTTGTACTGCGTCGGGGTTTGCAAGCATGTTCTTAATCCAATCAGCGCGCTTTCCTCTGGACGAGAATATATGTATAACACCATTAATCCTATGATATTCAACTGGTGTAATTCTTGTCTTTCCAGTTTTTCGCCCTTTCGTGTAAAGAAGTAAAAACAATCTTCCAAAACCAAAAAGTGGCAAAATTCCCGCTCTATATAGTGGAACAGTAATATACTTATTCAACAGTTTGAATCGATTAATGACCTTTTTGCGAGCCTCCTCGCTACCATATGTAACATCATATAACAGTGAACCTGGTCTTGGTAATTTATCTAGCTCAGTTGAATTATCTTTTTTAGACAAGAGGCAACACCCTCCTAGTTCCAGATTATAGCTGCTGTGAAACTTTTTAATATCTAACAAGATATAATTATTTTATGGTATGGTAATTACCATGGTATGGTGATATCATGTGGAAAACCAAAGTTGACAAACTAGGAAGAACATCTATACCATCTGAGATTAGGAAGAGATTAAACATCATGGAGAACGATGAAATATTTTGGATTTTAGAGAATAATAGAGCATACATAGTCAAGCAAAATGAGGTTAACGTAGAGGATGTTATCGCTTGGCTTAAATCAAATGCTCCAAAATGCTTTACTAGTGATGAGAAACTTGAAGAATTTGATAAATGGGGGATGGATAAAGCTTGGATGGAGAAAAAATTAGGTTTGAAGGAATAATGGACGTAGGACCAATTGTCTTGTCACACACAAAAAATCCAGCACAAGAAGAAGCACTAATGTTTTTAGAAAAAATTTTGAAAAGAAAAATATTATGCTTAACTCCAGTCTCTATATTTTTAGGAGCATATATCATAATGACACGTTATTTAAGAGTTCCTAAGAATGATGCGTCAAAAGCACTTAGAAGAACTTTATCATTAGATTTACCAATTTTTTATGAAGATATTCCTAGGCATATTGCTATAGAATCACTAGAGGATGCCAGCACCTATAAAATTAGCTCTTGGGATGCCTATATTGCAAATTTAGCTAAAGTCAATAATATCAAAATTGTTTATACTATAGACATAAAGGATTTTGAAAGGATTCCATGGTTAGAACCTGTCTCTCCAGTATCAATAGAAAAATTAGTTGAATATACTCAATGGATACAAAAGAAAGGCGATAATGATTCTTGTATATAATTTCACCATACCGATAGTAAATTCGATATGATATAAAGTATGAGAAACATTTACTCTAATGAAAAAGGAGATGCATTTACTTGAAAAATGTAAAATTTGCTGTTCAACTTCTAGTAGAGGGATTTAGTTATCAGGAAATCCTAGAAATTGCGAGAAAAGTAGAATCCTTAGGGTTTGATATTTTAACGATGCCAGATCACTTTTACCCAATGATGCTTCCACGGAGAGAGAATGTTTTAGAGTCGTGGGTTACGATTGCATCGCTCCTTAGGGATACAAATAAACTGATGATTGGTCCTTTAGTGACATGTACTGCATATAGATATCCATCAGTGCTTGCAAAGATGGTTGCATCATTAGACCATATTTCAAGTGGCCGTGTGAATTTTGGGATTGGTGCTGGATGGTACGAAGAGGAATATATTGGATATGGTATACCGTTCCCGAAACCGAAGGTTAGAATGGAGATGCTAAGAGAAGCCATAATGATAATTAAGAAGATGTGGACCGAGGAAAAGGCAACTTTTGAGGGAAAATACTTCAAAATTAAGGATGCTGTTTGTTTTCCAAAGCCTCATCAAAAGCCCTACCCGCCAATCATGATAGGTACTGGTGGCGAGAAGTATGGATTAAGAGTTGCTGCTGAATTGGCGGATAAGTGGAACTGGTTTGGTTCTCCAGAAACATACAGAAGAAAGGTTGACATTCTGATGAATTACTGTAAAGAGGTAGAGCGAGATTTTGATGAGATTACATTAACATGGACCGGCCGAATTGTTGTAGTAGGCAATGAGAGGGAAAAAGAAGAAATTGCCAAGAAGTATTTATGGCGAAATATAACACCACAGGAGTATGTAGAAAGGAACATAGTTGGGACCGAAGAGGAAGTAATTGATAAAATTAACTATTTTATAGACGAGCTGGGGGTTAGAGAGTTCTATACATCGTTTACAAAAGGCACAAGCATTACCGAGTTAGAAAGAATAAGCCGAATATTATTATGATAATAAGAGATGATTTTTTATAATACACAAATGAGCTTAGTGATATATCGTACATATTACTTAATGTCATCAAGTTTACAAAACTTTACTACTCCTTTTTAGCTTCTTTATACTTTCTTATTGCATTTCGTCAGAATATGGCTTATCCATAGCACTAAGTTGATTTCAAATTTGTTTTCTAATTTTCAAACTAATTTTTATATTTATATTCTTGTTTGACATCTGCAGTTACTAACAGAGCTACTCTGAGAATTCCTTCAGTAATCTTTTGAACTCTTCTATATTGCCCCAAAATATAATTGTGTCCTCTGGATGTATTGTCTCGTTTCTATCTTTTATCAATAAGCCCTTTCTTACTATCCCCAAGACATGAATTTGTATCATTTGTTCTAGCTCTGTAATTTTCTTTCCGATGATCTTTGAGTTTTCTTGAAACTTAATCGGGATTGCAGGCGGTATTTCCATATCTATGTCGAAATAGCAGCCGAGAATATACTTTGGAACTGCAATTGCCGTCGAGCTCAGCACTTCTTCTGCATATTTGCTCCTCAGTAAAATCTCAGCAATTTCGTCCCAATAAACTCTAGCGACTACTTTAATGTCAGGATTCAGTTCCTTAGCCCGCTGTGCAACAACTGGATTTAGTACATCATTGTTGAACGCGATCACAATGGCATGTGCTTTTTTGATACCAGCTTTTGATAATATTTCCCTTGAAGTGGCATCACCAAAGATAACTGGTACTCCCTTGCCTATTAGTTCCTTTGTTAAATCCCTCTGCGAACTATCACTGAGCGTTATAACAACAAAAGGTATGTCAAGTTTCAATAATGTGTTAACAATCCGCCTTCCTAAGTGGCCTAAACCCACAACAATTATATGGTCCTTCATTTTCCCAGCCATAAGAGACATCTTCTCATCAATTCCCATTGTTCGCACTTCCACAAAAGCCATAATTGGAGAAGTTTGCACTAGAAACATTATGATTAATGCAACAGCCTCTGCAACATTCGCCGGCGTATAATTTAACGTTAAAAAGTCTGCAAATTTCTCGATAGTTATGGTTGTATTAGCAAATCCAACAATAACCACAAAAAATAGAATCAAGAGTGTAGAGAAATATATGAGTGCAAACTTAAGCATTTTCACATAGTACATTATCTGGAGAAATAACAGCAAAAGATTACGTTTTACTGTGAAGCTTTTCATAATACACATTACAACCTTTATCCAGATAATCTTTTTTGTGTCTCAACACATTTTTAAAAATTTGTGATGACGCTTGAAATAGTCTTTTATTTGCATTCCATTAGAACAAAGGAATTGTAAACATAACAAACAATAGAAATACTCCCGTTAAGGAAGCATTTCATAAAGGTACTCTAATCTTAATGGGTTAAACAAAAAAAAGTAAGTAAAGTAGTGATGATATTTTTCTCCTTCATCAAATCAAAGTGTTACTGAACAACAAGCCATAGCTAGTTCAACTGCTGTATCTGCTTGTAGTAAACCGTATCCCACTGCATTGAGTCCATCATAGCCCCATGTTATAAGTTCAAATTCGTGTGTGAATATATTAAATACCTTAGCTTCGCCTTTGAATGGTAGTGGATCTGCAGCATCTCTTATAATTGCTTCAACTTCTGCTGGTGTCAAATTAGGATTAGCTTGCAGTATCAATGCAACAACTCCAGAGACATGAGGCGTAGCCATTGACGTACCACCCACGAAGTAGTACTGGCCACCAACGCCATATCCTTTACCTTTAGACCACCAAGGAAGATGACTCTGACCTGGCCCTACAGGATAAGGTCCAACTATCCAACTACCAGGCGCTACAACGTCAAGTTCTTGTGCCCAACCTAAGGAGGGTTTTTCTCTTCCGCTGAAATCGGTAATGTAAGATACATAGACGTTGTCTTCTGGGACGTCTTGTAGCCACCATCCACCAGTTAATTCTCCATCAACGTACCATTCGCCATTATAACCATACTTTTCAGTATATGATGCCCAACCCGATGCGCCTACTGAAATTACAGGTGCATAGGATCCTGGGGCAGCCATTCCATCTGTACCAGCATTTCCTGCAGCAGCTACCACAACTACACCTGCTGCAATTGCTCTGTCAATAGCTTCTCTTAGCTCGGGGCTGGCATCAATTGGCACCAAGGCACCAAGACTCATGCTGATTACAAATCTGCTTTCTGGATGAGCTAATGCTAGATCTGTTACGTAGTTAATACCTGCTGCAACTGCAAGGAATGTACCGAAAGTTGCTTTAAGACCTTCATAGGTCTCTAACACTTTTACAGGAATTATAGTTGCATGCGGCGCAACTCCTTGAATATATACACCCCTAATGCAATAACCTATGATAGTGCTTGTAACATGTGTTCCATGGGGATCATCACCAGTAAAGTCACGGGATTCAACTATTATGGGCTTGTATTCACCAGTTTTTACTGCTCGCATAACACCTACGTCAATAAAACTCCGTCCCCATTCCGTTTTAATACGCTCTTCTGGGAAGTAGTCTCGCCAATTCTTTACTAAGCCTGTATCCAAAACAGCAACATATACGCCCTCGCCAGTAATTTCTGGATGTACTTCTTGCAGTTTGTCAATGTCAATGATATCGAGGTCCCAAGCCATTAATGCAGTATATTGGTCAAATGCTTCAGGGAAGTCTTGAAAATTAAGAGGTTTTCCTTGTACATCGGAAGTATTTGCAACGTAGCCTACTTGAGAGTATGCTATTGGTACAATGCCAATGACTAGTAGTATAAGAACTAGACTCATTACTAAAATCTTTTTTACTTTTTTCATTTTCTACACCATATTTTGATATATCATTTTATATTTATAATATATAGAGAAGTTCAGATATTAATAGCTTATCATATTTTAAGTTTTAACGTATAATATATTGTGGCACTCGTTAAAAAACTAGTGATAATTTTCTGTAACGTGTATCTTTGCACTTTTACGTGATGCATTTGGTGACCGTGTTACAGTATGTGCCACCACGAGAGCCGTGTTAACACTAGAATTAAGAATTGATGATCGATTCTTTTCACCACTAACTTTTAGTTAAGTGCCTATATTGCAGATACCAATGAAACTATAGATGTATTGGAACTCTTAAACAACAAAAACGCTTGTTTTAGCTCAAATAGTCTTCTAGACAAGTCAACTATCAATCTTATAAAAAGTAAAATAAAAATAAGAAGTAATATCAAATATAAATGTACAAAGCTAAAGTGGCACAATAGCTGCCATAGTAAGTGTAATCTAATTCTATCAATATGTTTTAAGCTTTTTGAACACTATTGGTGCTTCTTTTATAACGTACTCCTTTATTTCCCCAAATGTACTGAATTTCTCGATTTTGAATCCAATCTTTTCAGATATTATTTTACAGACATTGGGCATGAACGGATACAGTAATATCGTAGCCAATCTCACACCCTCTAGTGCATTATAAACCTCTTTATTCGGTTTTTCCTTTTTCCAAGGTTCTTTTTCATTGAGATATTTGTTTATCTCATGCAGGTAGTCAAAGATTTTTGCCAATACCATATTAAGCTGAAAGTTATCCATATATCTCTTAATTTCATCGATATTTGGATCATTAATCTCCTTATCAGCCTTTTTTACTCTGCCATCTAATTTTCTTATTGCTAGTATTGCAACACGTCTGACTAAATTGCCAAAAATTCCGATTAAATCGTCATCATATCGCCTGTAGAACTCTTTCCAACTGAAATTAGTATCTTTGTCGAAACTGGATTGCCTTATCAAAAAGTATCTGACCGAATCACCAAGTTCGATTAGTTTCTCGGCATAGATGACATTTCCTAAGCTTTTACTCATTTTCTGACCTTCAACCATCCAGAAACTATGAATTACCACTTTCTTTGGCGGAGCTATATCAGCAGCTTTTAAGATTGCTGGCCATATAACAGTATGGAACCACATAATGTCCTTTCCAATGATATGCACTGCTGGCCAGTATTTTTCAAAGAAGGACCTATCTACTAGGTACTTGATGCCAGTAATATAATTTAGTAGTGCATCGAACCAGACATAGACCACATGTTCTTCATCAAACGGAACAGGAACACCCCATGGAACTCTCTCTCTTAACCTTGTCACGCTAATGTCCTTGAGCCCTTTGTTTAGCCTATTAAGGATCTCATTTTTGTACGGTGCTGGGTAAATTAATCCGCTTTCGATTAGATTTTTTACGTAGTCTTGATATTTTGAAAGTTTAAAGAAATAGGTATCCTCTTCCATCCATTCTAGCTCTTTCTCATGAAGGGGACAAAGCTTCTTCCCATTTTTCTCTATGTACTCGCCTTCACTGTAATATGCTTCACAGCCAACACAGTACCAACCAGTATATTTTCCCTTGTAGAGTTCTCCCTTCTCCCACAACTTCTGAATAATATACTTCACGACTTCTTCATGGTCTGAATCGGTTGTTCTGATAAACCTGTCATAAGAGATATCGAGTGCATTCCATGCCTTCTTGAATTCCTCACTCATCTCATCTACAAATGCTTTAGGGTCTTTTCCTAGTTTCTGGGCCTCCCTATAAATCTTCAGACCATGTTCATCAGTACCTGTTAAAAAGAAGACTTCATAGCCCTCAAGGCGTTTCCATCTGGCCAAAATATCAGCAACAAGAGTTGTAAAATAGCTCCCTATATGAGGTTTTGCATTAGGATAATAAATTGGCGTCGTCACATAAAATGTCTTGTATTTGACCACCTCTATTAAGTTCTTGTTAAAAGTTTTGCTTGAAAGAAATCATACACATTTAACCTATTAAATATTTTCTTTACTAAGAGATTTGTGTGGCAAGTATCACAAAATACAGTTAAAATATTGAAAAATAAACATAGTCATTAACAAAAAGTTATTTATAAGAGAAGTTTCTATTTGGAAAACCTTAGACAACCCAAATATTGTAAAACTACTAACATTTGGTCTTAAACCCCTACCACATGTTGTAACGGAGCTGATGAATGGAACACCTCGAGACATGTTGAAAAATAAGGAAAAGTTAAATGAAAAAGAAGCATTGGAAGTATTTTTAGACATATCACAAGCATTACAATATGCACATAAAGAGTTCTATATTGTTCATCGCGATGTTAAGCCAGAGAATATTTTATTCAAAGATGGAATTTATAAACTGAGTGATTGGGGGCTTGCAGGAATTCAAACACAGATATCTGCAAGTGGATTTAAGGGTACAATAGCGTATTCTGCACCAGAACAGTTTGATGCTAGCTTCGGAAACATATCACAATGGACAGATGTTTGGCAACTTGGTGCAGTATTGTATGAGCTTGTTGCTGGAAAAACACCATTCGGAAAAGATGTAGCAAGTGTTGTTAAGTGTGCTTTGCATGATGAACTAGAAAGACCTGAAGGAATAAGTGACGACCTCTGGCGATTAATACAAGGCATGTTAAAGAAGAAACCTGAAGAGAGACCACCAATGCATAAGATAATCAGTAGAATAAGAGCCATACAAACAAAGCAAGAGTAATTTTTTCTCATCA
>Ga0164318_10008334_pt1 | contig 10064 bp, 7 predicted proteins | sample GuaBasSedimGuay9_FD_113734 | JGI IMG/M metagenome (GOLD analysis project Ga0164318, IMG submission 113734) | Subseafloor sediment microbial communities from Guaymas Basin, Gulf of California, Mexico - Guay9, Core 4571-4, 0-3 cm | ecosystem: Environmental > Aquatic > Marine > Hydrothermal vents >...
GTTCCTGGCCTGCTGGTGAATCCGTGTCCTTAAAATCTTGTACCGCTCGATTTCATTCGCATCAGGATTCATACTGACAACACGATTTTTTTCCACACTGTCAGGATCCATCATATACTCAATTGAATCCGTATATCTGGGTGCGGCCCAGCCATTTCCAGCCTGTTCCGGCAAGGTCTGTGCGGGAATCTCCTCAACTTCGGTATTCCTTGTATTTCTGGCCTTATCAAGAGCTTTTCTTAATTTCATTTGTTTTTACTCTCCTGTACTATTTATGAAATTCTGCGCATAATTTTAGCCCAGAGTACATCCAGATCCATAACATAGGTATCAAACAAAAAGATGCTGACCACAATAATCACTGCAATGGTAACAAAAATCACCAGTCGTTTGATCGTTCTTTTTGTTCTGTCTTCTCTGGTAATAATATTGGGAACTTCCGTCAGAACCGGAAATCCGGTTGCTCTGGCAAGGGTCTCGCCATCTCTGAACGACGTATCTGAAAATTCAACTATTGAAGCAAACCCTACCCCGGCACCAATCCCTAAAACAATACCAATTAAAATAATGGCAAGCCTGTTGGGCTTATACGGCTTTTCAGGCAGACGGGCTGATTCAACAAGGGAGAATCGTTCACCTTTTTGTTTTGACTCAAGCTCCTCAGCCACATGGGCTTCCATCATTTTACCCTGCAGATCGGCATGTTTGGCATTTAAAAAATTTCTTTCGGTTAAAAGGGCATTGTATTTTTCTTCAACCCCTGGTGTTGCCACAAGCCTTGCCTTGTAAACAGTTGCTTCTTTCGCAAGATCCTTTAGATTGTTCTTTACGGATCCAACATCAGATCTGATACCGGCAAGACGCGAAGAAAGGGTTACATAGGCTGGGTTTTTAAAGGCTTCGTCCTTCTTACTTTCTTTTTCAGCTTCTTTTTCTTTTTTGGACTGTTCGACTTTTTGAGTCAGCTCTGCTATTTCCTGCTTAAGTTTTTTTACATCCGGATAGAGATCAGAAAACTTGGTTTTCAAATTAATCAGTTCCATCTTCAAAGCTTCAAGCCGCCGCTCATCATCTTCTTTGAGGTCTCTTTGCGGAAGGGTTGACTCAAGATCCATTGGTGTGTTGGCCAGCTGTTCTCTTAACTCACTTTCTTTTTCCTTTAAAGCGCGAAGGTTTTCCTTTGTTCGGTCAATATTGCGCTGGATATTGTCCAGGGTCTGCATATTTACCTGAAACACTTCCGGAAGAGAATTTGCATTCTGCTGCTTAAACTCAGCAAGCAATTTCTCATATTCTGCTACTTTTTCCCTGATTCTTTCTGTTTCAGACTGCAGGAACTCAGAAGTACTGGATGCCTGATCCTTTCTGACCTTTAAATCCTCTTTAAGAAAAAGAGAAGTGATGGTATTGGCAACGCGCTGAACCTTCTGGGCATCTTTGCCTTCATATGAGAGCGTAAAAGCGATGGTTGCGGTTGCCGTCCTGCCGGATTTTCTATCAGCAACTTCGACATTCACCGGTTCAAGGATAACATCCTCCCGCATCTTTGCAATAATTTCATCGATTGTTTTTTTCTTTTTCAGATCCGTATAAAGCTCAAACTGGTTGATCAGCTCAAGGAGCCGGGAAGACGTCAACACCCTCTGGTTAATGCTCTGAATACGCTGTTCTGCAAACGTTGTCATACTGGATGTTACATATTCGGCCGGGATTTCACGCTGTTCGATCAGAATGGTGGAGGTTGATTTATAGACCGGGGGCAAAAGCAAAGCCACAGCCCCGGCAATGATCACAATCATCATGAACGGGATAATCAGAGACCAGATCCTTCTTTTTAGTATTTTAATATAATCGCTTGGTGATAATACGTTTTCTTCCATTCATTTTCCTCGACAATGGTTATAGGTCAAAATCTTTTCGAATCACAAGATATACCATGTTTCTTTCAGTTGTAGTGTCACGTTCCCTGTCATCGATAGATGTGAATCGGTAAAGTCCGGTAAGCGTGAACGTCTCTAAAAACTCATACCTGAAACCGGGCTGGATATTGAAAGTCAGATCGTCCAGGTCTACCTGGGTCTGCCGCTCATTCTGATTCAGGTAACAGGATGTATCAAATGTCACCCAGAACCCGTCTGAAAACTTTCTATCAATCCCCAGAGAGACGGCTGACCGCTGAACAACGCCGTTTGTACCCAGACCTCCCCTCATATCCTGGGATATGGACAAGCCGACATCATAATAAAGACCGTCATAGTTTAATCCTGCTAAAAGCACTCCGCCCCAGTTTGAATCGTTCTGGTCGGCAAGCGTTACATCACCAGTACTTGCACCGGTTGATTTTATTCTTGTTCCTTCAGTTGTTTCCGTATAACTTGCACCCACCTGGAGATAGAAGTTGTAAAGTTCAGTAATATCCCGCGAAAAACCCGCATACATCTGTGCCACATCGGAAGCAAAATTCTGATAAGTCGTCCGGGTCGTGGGCCCCGGAATATTCCGGGTTGTTTCATAGTCAGCATTATAATGAAAATAACTAAAATTGAACAACCCTGTAGTGTTTTCAAATACTTTGGATAGATTTTTTGAAAAGGCCAGATCCAGCCTTATGCCATCGTTACTCTCATCCGTATTAATTTCTTCTATTTCATTTAATCCGTATTTAAGAGTGGCCTCACCCCTTGTGGCTTCAGAAAACATATAGTTTGATGAAACCGAAAAATTTGCCGCTTCTATGTCACCTGGAAGAAGCAGACCGGTTGTATTCAAATCCTCATCCGGCCTGGAATCATTTCTATAGTCTGCTGCAGCACCGACACCGATTCTTTCGGTAACCTGGTAATTCCAGTTACCAAAAACAGACCCGTCAGTTGAATCCAGCTGGTTATTGTCCCGGTAAAACAGGTGATACAGGCGGCCATCCAGCCTTGCATCAACTCTCTCGCTATCATAAAGATAGACCAGACCGACTGTTCCGGTTGTGATAGAGTCTTCCACTTCATTGCTGCTGCTGAAAAGGATATTATCCGAATACTCCTGTTTGACGGAAACAAACGGCACTATTTTACCGGGTTCTGCAAATACCGGCACTGACAGGACTACGCACAAAAGGATGGCTGCAGGAAAACTAAACGCTGATCTTGTCATGGCATCTCCTATCGGACCACAATCACATCACCACGTTCCAGCATGATGTTCTGTTCGAGGTTTAACCCTTGTGAAACCTCATCATAATTAAAATTAAAACTGATTGTTTCTCCGTCCCTCTTTCTGAAAATACCAATCTCCTTTTCTTTAGCAAAGGGATTGAGCCCCCCTGCCACGGCCAGAGCGTGCAGCACATCAATATTTGTGTTGATTGAAAACCGTCCCGGATGATTAACCTTCCCCACCACATAGATCATCATGCTGTTTACCTGGACAACACTGATGAAAAGATCAGGCTCAGGTACATATTTTTTAAGTTGGGTTACCAACATCTTTTCCAACTCATTAACAGTAATCCCCCCCACCTTCAGCTCCTTGACCAAAGGAAAATGAATCATGCCGTCCGGAAGAACCGCCAGCTGTTTTGTTAAATCCGGATTCTTCCATACGGAAATATCCAGGACATCACCGGGCCCGATTCTGTACTCCCCGGCATATGCGCCGGATACTGCTGCTGCAAACAAAAATAGAGCAGCTGTCAGAATGATAAGTTTTTGTTTCATAAGCCTCCCAACACTAGTTACTGGTATTATATTTATTCAAAAGTTTCTTTGCGGTTTCAATGCCTAAGAAGTCATTATCAGAAACCAGGGATTTTTCAAGGTATAATTTAGCTTCTTTGGTTTTCCCCTGCTTGTCCAGGATCACTCCCATGTGGTAATTGAGCATATCATTGTCCGGGTGCTGGTCAATGGCTTTGCGGACATTGACATAGGCTTCATCCATATTGCCCATCTTAAATTGAAGCCACCCCAGAGTATCTAAAACCACACCGGCATTGGGATTGAGCCTCTCAGCCTTTCTTGCAAACCCCATGGCGAGCTGGAGATCAGACTCAGATGTTGAAAATTCAGATTTAATAAATGCATAATTGTTGGCCGCAGCCCACAACCCAGGATTTTTTTCAAATGCCTGTTCATAAATTTGAACTGCTTTTTCATAGTCCTTGTCTTTTTCGTAAATGCTCCCAAGGATCATCCATGCCGCCTTGTTCTTTGGATTTTTTTCCAGGGCTGCATTAAACTTTTGAACTGCTGTCTGTTTTTCTCCCCGGGCCAGATAAATCCGGGCCAGATTGTCATAAGGTTTTCCCCATTCAGGTTTAATTTCAACCGCTTTTTCAAATGCTGTCTGTGCCTTTTCCAACTGCTTTTGGGCAAGATAAACACTGCCAAGCAGATTCCAGGTAAATGCCTCTTCCTTATTCTTTTCCAGGCGGTCATTGCAAAGCTTGACAGCTGAATCATAATCTTTATCCTCTATATAGAGCTTTGCAAGACTTGTCACAATAAGGGCTGAACCAGGATTTCTCTTATATCCGGTTTTTAATTCATCCAGAGCTTTGCTATTTTCGTTTTGAATCCTGTACACCGATGCAGTTTTCAGATACCCCTGAGCCAGATCAGGTTTTTTGTCCATAACGCTTTGATACTGTTCCAGCGCTTTTTTGTATTTTTTTGAGACCAGGTAAAAATCACCCAAATCAATCACTGACTGTAGATTTTCCGGATTAGCTTCAACAGCCATGAGGAGATTGGCTTCTGCTGCATCCATATCTTTTTTCAATATGTTCAGCCTTGCCATTGCCTTTAACAGGACATCTGCCCTGGGCATTTTCGCATAGGCTTTTTCCAATACATCTGCGGCCAGGTCATATTCTTTATTCAGCGTATGCGCCTGGGCGAGATTCAAGTGCCCTTCCACCACCTGGGGTCTGTCCTCAACCACTACTCTGAATTCCGACACGGCATTAACTCCGTCATTCCTGGAAAGATAGAGTTTTCCTTTCAGAAAATGAGCATCCACATTTTTAGGATCATTTTCTATCACCTCATCAATAAGCTTCTCTCCCTCTGTCAGATTCGCTTTAACCAGCAATACCTTTGCCAGTGCAATCTTTGTTTTGATGATCTCAGGATGTGCCGGGTCCGGGTTTAATTCAAGGGCCTGGCGCAGGATCATTTCAGATTCATCAATCCGTCGGGTCTTGGCATAAACCTCTGCTAAAAACAACCGGTAAGTGAAACTGTCCGGACTTATCTGCAAACCTTCCTTAATCAAATTTTCCGCTTTTTCAATTTCCTTTGCAGACAGCCAGAAACTGGCAATGCCGATCCTTGTCTTCTCATCCTGACCATTTTCAACCAGGGCCTTATCCAAAATTTTCCGAGCCGATTCTTTTTTACCCTGGGCCATAAATACCTTGGCCAGATTGAGCTTGTAAAGAATCACATCCGGTTTCAGTTCAATGGCTTTTTGGAGATTTAATTCAACAGCACCAAAATTTTTCTCGTTTGCTTCCAGCTGAGCCAGACTTAAAATAAGGGCAACATGATCAGGATTCTTTTCCAACCCTTCTTTAAGATAAACCCGCATCTGGTCTTTATCCTGCCGGAGCCTTGCCACCGAAGACAGCATGACAAACATATCTGGGGAAGACGACCCTGATTTATAAAGAGCCTGAAGAATCTGCTCTCCTTTATCATATTCTTTTTTTACAAAATGTACGGATGCCTTTAATAGATTACCATCAATATTCCCGCTGTCCTTTGCCAGTACAGCATCGGCCTGCTCCTCCGCCCTGTCCAGAGCTTTGCCGCCCAGAAGAATTTTCCCCAGGATAATACGTGCATCATTGTTGTCGGGATTTAGTTCCACCGACTTTAACAGTACGCCATACGCCTGTTTATAATTTTTCAACGCAAGTTCGGTTTTCCCAAGCAGATAATAGGCATCAGCAAATTTCGGATCAATCTGGATTGCATTCTTATATTCAAGCCTTGCTTTTACAAAATCTTTCTGCTCAAATAATTGGTTCCCTTTATCGACAAACGCCTGCTTTTTTTCATCAGGACTTGAACATCCCATAAACAGCATCAACAGCGCTGATATGAAAATAAAGATCAACGGTTTGCAAAAAAACGGTTTCATCTATTACTCCTTTCTTTAATTCTCGCACAAAGCCACAATGGCATTAAAGTCGTTTCAATTTTATTATATTCTTATAAAAAAAACACAGGGATACAGTGGATTCTATTCAGATCATCTATTTTGAATAAATTCTTCCACTGTGAGCCCAATATCCTTACAAATTTTTCGGAGTAAAATTGGAGAAATATCCCTGCCAGAGTGGAAGGGAATAGTTGTACCTCGTCCATCAATATGTCGAAATTGCTTATGCGAGCCATGCTGGCGTATTTCTTGAAATCCAAGCTGCACCAAGATAGTAGCAATTTTCTTGGCATTTAAGACTGGAATGTTACCCATTTAAACTACCATGACTGTCTGTGTCCCAACGAACTCGCTTTCCAACTTTGGGTTACCATCTTCAAGCAACATCTCAATAACCTCTTTTAAATTCTTATTTAATTCGTCCAAAGTTTCGCCCTGGGTATGGGCTCCGGAAAAACCTGGAACAAAGCCTACATAAAGACCTGTCTGAGGGCATTTTTCCACAACTGCTGTAAATACTTGCATATATATCTCCTCATATTATTTTTTGGACTCATTAACTCGTCAAAGAAATATAGAAATAATATAACATGTTTGCATAATTTTTTAAAACTTTAAAAATTAGCCGATAAAACCCCTGGCCACCAGAATAGCCAGAATAACGACAGACGGCTTTGCCAGAAAACCGGACTGACCCCTTAATTCGCCGACAAGAACATCAAAGCTGAAAAACAGCACCAGTGCCTTTGCCAGCGTTGCTCCTGCATTGAAATCCTGCAAATGAAGCGTCGGTAAATTCGGGAACACTAAAATCACGATAAATACCAGGATATCAAGGGATGTAATTTTGAACCCTTGTATCCGCCGGGTCAAATTCATTGTTGAAATAACAAGTAAAACAAGAACAATAAAAGCGATATTATTCATCTCAAGCCAGGAACTTTTTATCCATGAACCGGGATTACTCTCTGCCAGATAAATCAGCAAAGGTGCAATCAGGTAAGTTGCAAACCTTAAAACATGCTCTTTGAACTTAATAAAATTGAAGAAATAACTCCCGCAGATCAGAATAATCAGGCAGATGGCAATAATGGATAGATACAAGGGAATCTGGCCGGGTATCATGATCTGAAAGGCAAGGAGCAGGGGGAACCCATATCTCAAACCGCCGAAACTGATCCTGATAAAAATATTTCGTTCTTTTAGAACTTTGAGGCGTTTTTTAACGACTGTATCAAAACTGCTGTCCCTCCTGAACATCCAGTTCTTTTTCCTGGCAACAAAAACCGATAAAAGAATCATGGAGGAGATGGCCATGAATCCCAGAACATGAACCCAGTCGGAATAAAAACGGAATATCAGGGCCATCGCAATAAAACAGGCCTGGATAATGTAAATACTCAGCACGGCTTCGGTATGAAAGAGCCCGAACCGCAGAAGCCTGTGATGAAAATGATTCTTGTCAGCAGAAAACGGGGACCTTTTTTTAATGATCCTTTCAACCATAACCGTAAGGGTATCGAGAATGGGAAATCCAATAAGCGGCAAAGCAAGAACCCTGCTGTAAGGAGTATTTGTCTGGGTCAGGACAATGACAAAGACAATGGATAAAAAACCAAGTAACTGGCTCCCGGCATCCCCCATGAATAAGACCGCCGGATGAGTATTAAATCGTAAAAACCCTGCAAGACCTCCCACCATGGCGATTGCCATGATCGCAATTTGAGTGTTTCCATACTGGTATGCCAGAAATACGATCAAAATAAAACTGAGCATGGAAATGCCCCCGGCAAGCCCGTCCAGCCCATCCGCAAGATTAATGGCATTGGTCACCCCAAGGATAACCACCAGGGTCAAAGGAACCGATACAAACCAGGGCAGAATCCAGCCTACCGGTGCCAGATCACCCAGACAGGTGATCTCCACACCGCCAAAAAAAATCACAACCAAGGCTGCAGCAATCTGGGGAACTATCTTCTGCTTTGCATTTAAGGGCCTGATATCGTCCCAGATCCCGAAAACCACGATAATGATCGAACCGATCAGCACAGAACTGACAAAAGCATCCTTTGTCACCCATATGAGCATGGGAACAAACGCACCGACAGCAATGGAAATACCGCCGGTTTTGGGCATGGGCACAACATGCACTTTTCTTTCATCCGGGACATCCATTATATTCATACTGAATGCCAGGCGCTTGAATACCGGCACCAATGCAATGGTTAAAAACAACGAAAGAATGAATACTGTAAATAGATACATTTTCAGGACAATCCTGTCCTGGACTCAGACAAAAGCCATTTCCATACAGGAACGACGCTGATGTTGTTGTTTAACAAAATCTCATCATCCCATGTTACGATTGTACCCGAAGGGATAGAAAACTCTTCCATTGCTTTAACAAGCCCCCGAAGTTCACGTTCAAAAGTCTTTTTATCCGATATTTTCCAACAGACCTGAATCAGTTTTACCTCTTTTGTGATTTTATGACGGGCAAAAAAATCTGTTTCATAGCCACCTTTGGTATTCACATATTCTATATCATACTTATCTCGGCGCAAATGCATAAATACCAGATTTTCAAGAAGCAAACCTGCATCTAATGAATTTCGAAAGGTCATGGCATTTAAAAGACCTGTATCAATGGTATAGATTTTAGCAGGATTCAGGATTCGTGCTTTTTCGGATCGGGTATGAATCGGGACTCTTGAAAACACAAATGCGTCAATCAAATGATCAAGATATTCATATAAACTGTTTTTGGTGCATTTGACCGACATGCTTTTCAGTGTGTTATAAAATTTATTAACACTGAATTTTCTGCCTGAAGAAATCATAATATTACGGACCAGATATTTGATGGCTGTCACATTGCCTACCCTGTGGCGTTCAATGACATCTTTAAGCAGAACAGTGTCTATATATCCCTGCAATATTTCAATTCGAGTGTAAGGATCAAGATTCTGGACTTCGGGGAAACCACCGGTTTCAAAATAGGTTTTTACAGCCTTTCGGAGAATGGATACTGTTTTTGCCCCAAATGTTTTGGGTTTTTCAATAAAGAGGCCATGAAATCTTAAAAATTCCTCAAAGCTGAATGGGAAAATTTCTATTGTCAGGGAGCGGCCCCTTAACCCGGTTGCAATTTCAGTACTCAGAAGTTTTGATGATGAACCTGTAAGGTAAATATGTACATTTTCAGTATCAAGCAAGCGCCTGATAAAAACTTCCCACTGGTCTATCCGCTGAATCTCGTCAAAGAAAAAATAACAAGCGCTGTCTTTGTTTTCGGGGTATTTAGCATAATATACATCAAGAATTTCCTGAAAATGAGAGACATTAAATTCAAGTAAACGGTCATCTTCAAAATTCAGGAATAAAATATCTTCTTTACGGGTACCTGTTTCAAGGAGTTCAATAATCTTTTGATAACAAAACCAGGTTTTACCCGCACGCCTCATGCCGATAACAACATCCGCCTTGCCTTTGATCTCTGAAAAGATCTTTTCCCGAGGTACAGGCTCTGGCAGGCCTCGTTCATGAAAATCATCAATCAGTTGTGAAAGATTATCTTTCATGTTTTATATTTATCTCTTTTTTAGAGATAAATCAACCAATATCTTCCATTTTATAAAGGAAATGTAAGGTAATTTAAGTTCCATGGAAAACCCTTTTGTATCTTCAATAAAATGGCAATACTTTAAAAGATGTGAGGTAATAAAATTTTCAACCATCTTTCAACCGTTTTTCGCTGTATCATAAGCCTTTCATAGATTTTAAAGGCAAAAACAGTCTTGAACTGTTATTACTTAACCGGGCAAACCCAAATTGTTCATAAAAGTCTTTAGCTTTTTTGTTAACTGCATCCACAACCATGGCATAAATTGCTATCTGATCGCTGA
>Ga0164318_10008335_pt1 | contig 10063 bp, 6 predicted proteins | sample GuaBasSedimGuay9_FD_113734 | JGI IMG/M metagenome (GOLD analysis project Ga0164318, IMG submission 113734) | Subseafloor sediment microbial communities from Guaymas Basin, Gulf of California, Mexico - Guay9, Core 4571-4, 0-3 cm | ecosystem: Environmental > Aquatic > Marine > Hydrothermal vents >...
CACGGCGCTCGAGGCCAAGAGCGGCTACGCGCTCGAGACGGAGGGCGAGCTGAAGATGCTGGAGGCCGCGGCGCGCGTCGCGGCCCGCACGCCCCAGATAGTGGAGCACACCTTCCTGGGCGCGCACCTCGTCCCCTACGACTACCGGGGCAGGAAGGCGGAATACGTGAGGCTCGTGGTGGAGGAGATGCTCCCCCGCGCGGCCGAACAGGGCATCGCCCGCTTCAACGACGTGTTCCTGGAATTCAACGCCTTCGACCGGGAGGAGACGCGCCTCATCCTCGAGGAAGGGAAGAAGCTGGGGCTGATTCCGAAGCTCCATGCGGACGAGCTCTCGGACATGGACGGGGCCGCGCTCGCCGTGGAGTTGGGGGCGGCGTCCTGCGATCACCTCGAATACACCAACGAGGAAGGCATGAGGGCGCTGGCGCGAAGCGACACCGTGGCCACCCTCATGCCGGGCACCTCGTTCTTCTTGAACCTGCCGTCGCACGCGCCCTTCGGGAAGTTCTACGAACACGGCTGCGCCGTGGCGCTGGCCACCGACTTCAACCCCGGCACGAGCCCCTCCCTCACCATGCAGGGGGCGTTCGCGCTGGGTGTGCTGGCGCTGAGGATGCCGGTGGAGGCGGCGCTGTGCGCGGCCACCGTCAACGGGGCCTTCTCGCTGAGGATACACGACCGGACGGGGAGCATCGAGCCCGGCAAGCGGGCCGACCTGGTGGTGCTCGGCGGAAGCGTCACGGACGTGGCCTACCACTGGGGAGAGAACCACGCGCGGTACGTGGTGTGCGGCGGCCGGAAGGCAGCGGAAGGAGGGAGAATTGTCCTTCAGTGAGATGACGCTGAACGAGCTTCTGGAGAGATTCGGCTCTTCCTCGCCGACGCCCGGCGGGGGGAGCGCGGCGGCGCTCGCCGCCTCGGTGGGCGCGTCGCTCGACGCCATGGCGGCCAGGCTCACTGCCGGCAAGAAGAGGTTCGCCGACCGCAAGAAGGAGATGGAGGCCGCGGCCGGTAAGGCCTCGGGCCTCGCCTCCGAGCTGGAGAGGCTCGTCACCGAGGACGGGAGGGCCTACGACGGCGTGATGCAGGCGTTCAGGCTCCCGAAGGAGACGGACGAGCAGAAGGCCGAGCGCTCCAAGGCCATACAGGAGGCCACCAAGCGCGCCGCCGAGGTGCCCCTGGAGACCATGAGGAAGGCCGTCGAGTGCATGGAGACGGGGGTCGCCGTGGCGGCCCGGTGCAATCCCAACTGCGTAACGGACGCGGTCGCCGGCGTGCTGTTGATGGGCGTCGGTGTGGAGATAGCGAAGCTCAACGTCTGCATAAACCTCGATTCAATAAAGGACGAGGTGTACGCCGCGAGGCTCCGCGAGGAGCTGGCGGACCTGTCCGCCAGGGGAACGGAGCTCGGCAACGCCGTGAGGCTCGCCTACAACGGCGGCCTCTGCGGAAAGTGAAAGGAGGCGACGAGATGGCGAGGGAAATTCACCCCCCGACGGGACCGAAACTCAACTGCAAGGGCTGGCTTCAGGAGGCGGCGCTGCGCTGCCTGATGAACAACCTCAGCCCCGAGGTGGCCGAGAAGCCCGACGAACTCATAGTTTACGGCGGCAAGGGCAAGGCCGCGCGCAACTGGGAGTGCTTCGACGCGATAGTGCGCTCCCTGAAGGAACTCGAGAACGACGAGACGCTGCTCGTCCAGTCGGGCAAACCCGTCGGCGTGTTCCGCACGCACCCCGACGCGCCGCGCATTCTCATCGCCAACTCGAACCTCGTGCCCCGCTGGGCGACCTGGGAGCACTTCAACGAGCTGGAGCGCAAGGGCCTGATGATGTACGGCCAGATGACGGCGGGCTCGTGGATATACATAGGCACGCAGGGCATCCTGCAGGGCACCTACGAGACGTTCGCCGCGCTGGCCCGCAAGCACTTCGGCGGCAGCCTCAAGGGCAAGATAGTCCTCACGGGCGGCATGGGCGGCATGGGCGGAGCCCAGCCGCTGGCGGTAACCATGAACGAGGGCGTGATAATAGACGTCGAGGTGGATCCCGAGCGCATCAAGCGCCGCCTCGACACCGGCTACTGCGACGTGATGGAGACGGACGCGGAGCGGGCGGTGGCCCGCGCCCGCGAGGCGGCGGAGAAGGGCGAAGCGCTTTCCATAGGTCTCGTGGGCAACTGCGCCGACGTGCTCCCGCGCCTCATCGAGATGGGCTTCACGCCCGACGTCCTCACCGACCAGACCAGCGCGCACGATCCCGTTGACGGCTACGTTCCCGGCGGGATGACGCTCGAGGAGGCCCGCGACCTGCACGAGCGCGACGTGAAGGCCTACGAGCGGGCCGCGCGCGCCAGCATAGCGCGCCACCTCAAAGCCATGCTCGAGATGATGCGGCGCGGCGCGATCACCTTCGACTACGGCAACAACATACGCGGCATCGCCAAGGAAGAGGGTGTGGAAGACGCCTTCGCCTTCCCCGGCTTCGTTCCCGCCTACATAAGGCCGCTGTTCTGCGACGGCAGCGGGCCGTTCCGCTGGGTGGCGCTCTCCGGCGACCCCGAGGACATCTACCGCACCGACGAGGCCATACTGGAGGCGTTCCCCGAGAACGAAAGCCTCGCCCGCTGGATAAGGATGGCGCAGAAGAAGGTGCGCTTCCAGGGCCTTCCGTCGCGCATCTGCTGGCTGAAGTACGGCGAGCGGGCCAAGATGGGGCTCATCTTCAACGAGCTGGTGGCGAAGGGCGAGGTAGGCGCTCCCATAGTGATAGGGCGCGATCACCTCGACTCCGGCTCGGTCGCCTCTCCCAATCGCGAGACGGAAGGGATGAGGGACGGCAGCGACGCGGTGTCCGACTGGCCGCTTCTGAACGTCATGCTGAACGCGGTGGCGGGCGCGAGCTGGGTGTCCTTCCACCACGGCGGCGGCGTGGGCATGGGCTACTCGCAGCACGCCGGCATGGTGGTGGTGGCCGACGGCACCCCCGAAGCGGCGGTCCGCCTGAAGCGGGTGCTCACCACCGATCCCGGCACCGGCATAATGAGGCACGCCGACGCGGGCTACCCGGAGGCGATAGAGGCCGCCAAGCGGCACGGCATAAAGATACCGATGCTTCCCTGACCGGATTCGCAGGAAGGAAGAAGCATGAAGCGAGCGATATTCACGGCCGCGGCCATCGCGGTCGCGGCGGTGATAGCATGGAACGCCTGGCTGGCGTTCCGCCTGATGACCGCTCCCGCGCCGAGCGGCGGCGCGCCGTCGGCGTCCTCTTCCTCCGCCGCTCCCGCGACCGCGCAGGCGGCCGCCTCCCCCTCCCCTTCCCCCTCGGCCTCCGTCCCCGCGAGCTCTCCGCCGCCCCTGCAGGGAGGCGAGCGAGAGGAATTCACCCGTTTCTTCCTCGTCAGCGAGGTGGCTCTCCACCTGTCGCTGCGCCGCGAGATGTTCGGGCAGGCGGGCGGCGCCGCGGCCCTGGCGGCCCTGGCGGGCCTGGACGAAGGGGCCGTGGAGAAGATGCTCGGGGCGGCGGAGCTCGTGGAGGTGATCGAGACCCCGGCGGGCGGAAGGTACGCCTGCTTCCACTTCGACGGCGAAGCCTCCGACGCGCTGGCGAAGATGGGACTGGGGGCGGACAACATGAGGGGGCTCGTGGCTCTGGAGGGCGGACGCGCCTGGTTCGCGAGCGGAGGCGAGCCCGTCATGCGCATGAGGCGCAACGACTTCATACCGGAGGGCAAGGGAAGCTACCGCGACGAGGTGGGAGACGTCTCGCCCTATCCCTTCTTCTTCAGAGCGACGCGCGAGCGGCTGGACTTCGGTGCCCTGCCCTTCTTCGCCGATCTCGCCGCGCGCGGCAGCGAGGTCAGGGTGTCCTTCTCGGGCGGCGTGAGCAAGGCCGCGGTGAAATGGGCGGATCCCCCCGAATGGGTGGGCTCGCTGGAGGTAGGGCCGGACATGCGGAAGGTGGGCTTCGCGGAGGTCAGCGCCCGCTTCTTCGTCGAGGTCTCCACCGCGGGAGGGAAGGCGGCCGGAAAGGTGGCCGGAGTGCTCGCGGCCGTGCTCGGCGGCGGAAAGGCCGACGAGTTCGCCCGTGACTTCGAACGCAACACCGGCATGAGCCCCGCCGAGATGGCGGAGCGGTTCTGCGGCGGCCGCATCTTCGCCTGGCAGCCCGACGGCACCGAGGAGAGCGACGAGATGGTGTTCGGCTTCGAGCTGGAGCGCGGCCGGACGGTGGAGGATCTCATAGAGGCGATGAAGTCCGGGGAGGCCTTCGGCGGCGAAGATCCGCTCGTGATGGTGTACCGGGGGCGCAAGATATTTTTCAAAGACGACGGAGGCGAGCCCGGTTTCAGCGTCGGCCTGCTGGACGGCGTCGTGCTTATCTCTGGCAGCAACGAATCCCTCAGGCGCGCCGTGGACGTTCGGAGGCAGGGAGAGGGGGATTTCCCGTTCCTGCCGCCCGCGCTCGTGGGCGAGGGGGACGCTAAGGCCCCGGTGCTGGTCCACCTGTTCCGCGGTACGGCGGGCGTCCCGGAATGGCTCTTCGGCTCCGGTCCCCGGGCGGAGGAAGTATGGCTCGCGCTGGCCTTCAAGCGCAGGTGGTTCGAGGTCAGGACGTTGCTTCCCCCCACCCTCTACCTTCCCGCCCTTCTGCGGGAAGCCGCGCGCAACGTTCGGCCGTGAGGCAATACGACTCTTTCGGAGGACAGTACATGAAGCCGACTCTCGCCGCCATAGCCGTGTTTCTGTTGTCGTCGCTCTGCGTCGCCTGCGGCGGGAGCGGAAGCGGAGGGGACGGAACCGCGGAAGTTCCCCCCCTGGAGCTCGTCAGCCCTACCGAGGACGTCACGGTGGCGCGCGGCGAGAAGGTGCTGTTCGAGGCCGTGATGAGCGAGCCCGACCGCTATACCTCCGTGGAGTTCTACTACGACGAGGACGCGGAGTGGGACAACGGCAACGAGCACGCCGCGGCCTTCGCCCTGCCCGCCGCTTCCTTCACCGCGGAATGGGACACGGTCGCCGTGAACCCGGGAGAGTATCGGATAGCCGTGGTGGTGTACCAGGAAGGGGTACGTTCGATAGGCTACGCCGACTTCACCGTCACGGTGACCGGCGACGAGCTGTTCACCCTCACGAGCCCGGCGGAGGACGTCACGCTGAGGGCGGGGGAATCCATGCACATAGAGGGGGAGCTGCACTCGGAGGGGTTCGTGAAGGTGGAGTTCATGCTGGACCCGGACTCGCAATGGGGCAACGGCAACGAGTTCACCATCGCGGAGTTCGAACCGGACGACATCAGCGGGGATTGGTCGAGCGAGGGGACGGAGGCGGGAAGTTACACCCTGGTCATCGTGCTCTACAGGGAGCACGACCGCTTCATAGGGTACACCGACAGGACGGTGACGGTGGAACCCGGCACTCTGCCGGAATGAACCTCATTTGCCCAGGCCGAACAACCTGAGCAGCCAGCGGAAGAAGCCGCCCTTCTTCTTCTCTATCCTTATGATTCTCGATTCCTCCGGCACGTCGCGCCTGCAATACAGGGAGATGCGGCCGAGAAGTATCTCGTCTCCCGGCCTGAGCACCCGCGCGGTCACGACCTTCTCCAGATTGACGAAGACGCCGGAGGCCCCGCCGGCATCCTCCACGGTGAGGGAATAACCGTCGAAGGAGAAGAGCGCGTGTTTGGCGGAGACGCTGGGGTCGTCTATCGCCACGTCGCAGGACGGATCCCGGCCCACCAGCACCGAACCCTTCGGCACGTGGAAGCGTTTTTCCTTTCCGCCGAGCTTGTAAACGAGGATGAAATGGCTCTTTTCGGCGGCCAGGCCGGAGGGCGCGGGGACGGATGCGGTCCGCGGAGCGGCCGGCTTGGGGGCCGGAGAAAGGGGCGGCGTGGGAGCGGAGGGCGCGGGAGCCTTGCCCTTCTTTCCCAGCACCTCGGACATGTCCACGAAAGAAGTGGCCTCGGCGGCGGGCGGTTCGGCCGCGCCTTTCTTCCCGAGCACTTCGGACATGTCCACGAACGAGGTGGCCTCGGCGGCCGGAGGGGCCGGGGCGTCGGAACCCTTGAGAACCTGGGACATGTCCACGAACGAGGTGGCCTCCCCTGCGGGCGGGCCGCCTTCCTTCCCTATCACCTGGGACATGTCCACGAAGGAAGTAGCCTCGGCCTGGGGAGGTTCCTCTCCGCCCACGACGGAGGACATGTCTATGAAAGCCGTGGCCTCTCCTGCGGCGGCGGGGGGCTCGACCGAAGGCGAAGGCGCCGCGGTCTCCGGTTGGGGAGCGACGAAGACGAACTCCACGTCGGCGATCCGGATGCGGTCCCCGGCCTTCAGGTCGCGGGCGATGATCAACTCGCCGTTCACCCTCGTCCCGTTGGCGGACCCCAGGTCCTTTATGGTTACCTTGTCCGATTTCGCGATTATCTCGGATTGGTGGCGGGAAACTCCCGGTGCATGAATGATGATGTCGTTGTCGTCGGCGCGGCCTATCAGGAGCCTGTCAGTCAGCACGTATTCCCTTCCCGCGACGGACGGGGACAGTCCGACGATTTTGTACCCTTCCATGTGGCCTCCTATGCGATTATTGTGGCAGAGATAAACCTTTTGTCAAGCGACCTCTTTCGCCTTTCGGAAATGGAGGTAAAATCGGAACGCGAGGAGGTGCGATGCAAGACATAAGGAACTTCCTGGAACGGTTGGGCGAAACGCTCTCGTGGACGATAGGGGGCTTTCCGCTCTGGCGCATGCTGGTGATCGCCCTCATCCTCGCGGTCATGCTCCTCGCGAAGAGGCTCACGGCGAAGCTCGTCTCCCGCGCCCTGATGAAGCTGGTGAGCAAGACCAAGACGAAGCTGGACGACTACCTGCTCGAGGCGATGGACAAGCCGCTCCAGATGCTCATCATCGTGGGAGGGCTACATCTCGCGGCGGTCCTGCTTCCGTGGGTGAACTGGATAACCACCATCGGCCCCGGCGGCGCGGAGGTGCCCGACACCGAGAGGATAATCCTCATAACGGGCAAGCTCGCCGCCGTCTTCGCGATCTTCTACACCTGGATCGGGGCCTACTTCGCCTGGGTGCTGGTGGACAGGCTCGCCGCCTACGGCGTGGAGACCATACGCGAGAGGAACGTCCGTTTCGATCCCACCATCGTCGTAACTCTCCGGAAGTTCCTGAAGGTGGTGGTGGTGGCGATAGCCGGGGCGATGACGCTCGACAGGATGGGGCAGGACGTCGGGATGATCCTCGCCTCGTTCACCGTGGTGGGCGCGGCGGCGGCCTTCGCGGCGAGGGACACCATAGCCAACGTGTTCGCCGCCATAGTGCTGAGCCTGGACCGCCCCTTCTCCCTCGGCGACTGGGTGGTAATAGGCAACATAGAGGGCACGGTGGAGGAGCTCGGGATGCGCTCCACCAAGGTCAGGACCTTCGCGAAATCGGTGGTGCACATTCCGAACAACCAGCTCATGAACATGAGCATAGAGAACATGAGCGCCCGGCCGAGGCAGCGGGTGAAGGCCTACATCGGCGTCACCTACGACAGCCCGCCGGAGAAGGTGGAGGCTCTGGTCGAGGGCATAAAGGAGATAATCCGAACCAACCCGAACACCTTCAAGGACTACTATCAGGTGTGGTTCACCGAGTTCGCCGATTCGAGCCTTCAGATAATGCTCTACTTCTACATCGAATCGCGCGAATGGGAGGACTTCCTGCGGGAGAGGCAGAGGATATTCCTGGACATAATGAAGCTCGTCCAGTCGCTGGGGCTCGAATTCGCCTTCCCGACCCAGACCATCTTCCTGCATCAGGAGGAGGAAGAGAAAGGACAGTAGCTCAGGCGGGGCCGTTTCCCTCGAGACGGGGTTCGAGGGGAACCGTGACGGTGAAGACGGCTCCCTTGCCGGGACCGTCGGAGTGGGCGGAGAGCGAGCCTCCCATCGCCTTCAGCAGGTTGGAAGACGAATGCAGGCCGAAGCCGGAGCCGCCCCGGTCGCGCTTTGTGGTGTAGCCGAAGCTGAAGAGGTTGGCGAGCACTTCCTCCGTCATTCCTATGCCAGTGTCGCTGACCGTTATGGTCACCTGCGAGCCGTCCCGCGACGGGGCCACGCCCACCGTTATCTCTTTCCTGGCCTCGGGGCCCGCCATGTCTATGGCCTCCACCGCGTTCTTGATGAGGTTCACCAGCACCTGCAGCAGTTTGTTCTTCTCCACCTTTATGGGCGGTATGTCGGCGAAGCGGTAGGTAACCACGATGCCGCGCTTCTCCATCACCTCGCGGTTCATCTCGACGGCGTCGAGGATGAGGTCCGTGACCTTCACTTCCTCGATTATGCCGCGGATGGACGCGATGGACTGCTGCAACGAGATTATCTCCGAGATGTGGGACAGCTTGCCGGCTATGAACTCCACGTTGGAGCGCAGGCGCTCACGCGAGGACTCCACCGCGCGGGCGAGCATGGCGACGTAACGCTGGATGGAGTCCTGGGAATCCGGCGCGCCGGACTGTTTCTCCGCCAGGAGGCTGAGGCGCTCCGGCACCTTCTCCCGTTCGAGAAGGTCGGTGAGCTCTTTCAGCCTTATGCCTATGGAGTTGACTGCGTTGCCGATGTTGTGAAGGACCTCGGAGGCGACCACGGCCATACCCGCTCGGTGCGCGTGGTCTATGAGCTGCTGCTGCGTTCGCTTCAGTTCTTCCTCGTGCTCGCGCAGGATGTATTCGGTCTCCCTCCGCAGGGCGGCAAGTTCGGAGCGGAGCCGACGGGCCTCGGACAGGTCCAGCAGCAGGAATTCCGCCATGTCGCGCTTCCTCTCGTCCACCCAGGCGCAGGAGACGAGGGCGTGCACCTGCGATCCGTCGAATGCGCTGAAGGACACCTCGACGGGCTCGTTCAGCGGAGCGCCCTCGAGGAAATCGGCGAGGCCGGGCGAGGAGCGGTCCTCGAGGCGCAGGTCGGTGAAGAAGTTCACGCCTATCAGCTCGTCGCTCGCCGGATATCGGAAGAGCCTCGCGGCGGCCGGGTTGCATTCGAGTATGTTGCCCGCGCAGTCCATCCGCACCACTCCTTCGAGCAGGCGGTCTACGAACTTCCGGGCGGCGAGCCCGTACTCGCGCACCTGGTTCTTTATCTCGAGGACCTGCCGCTCGAACTCGTCGCTCTTTTTGAGGAGCGACGTCCTCAGTTCCTCCTCGCGGGTTACTTCCTTGACGATGCGGATGACGTGGTCCTCGTAGTTCAGCGCCACCTTTCTCTGGAGCACCGACACCTTCACGAGGGTGCCGTCCGCCCGCTTGAGGAAGGTCCCGTCGGGCTCGGAGACGAAGAGGTCGGCGGCCTTCATCTTGAGAAGCTCGCCCTCCGCGTAGCCGGAGAGAGCGCATATGGAGGGGTTGCACTCCACCACCACGCCGTCCTCGCGCGAGAGGAGGTAACCCTCGGGCATCGCGGAGATGAGCTCCCGTGTCTTATCGAGCAGGTAGCGATAGCTGGAGCTGCTCTCGGCGGCGAGATGCTCCCGGCGGCGTATATCCGACGCGAATGAAGCGAGTTCCTCCCAGGGCCGCCGGAATTCCTCGGACAGCGAAGCGGGCGGTTCCGGCATGTCCCCGTACAGCCGGAGCGTCTCGACGGCGGCGGACAGGTCGTTCAAGCCGGAGCGCACCGTCTTGTACACGGCCGCGCCGAGAGCGGTGAACAGCAGGAACAGGAAGAGGCCCAGCAAGAGCACCACCGCGCGCTGGGCGGACACCGGCCCGTCGAGTCTCTTGGCGTCGTAAAGCACCCCGAGGGTGAGCTCGCCGGAGTCGAGCGGCTTGCAGAACAGCACGGCATCCCCGTTCGGGAACGCGAACCTCCGGGGAAAGGCGGGAGAGGATGTCGCCGCCAGCACGAGCGATTCCAGCCCCTTCCCGCCCGAAGGGAAGGCGGGAGCCGATTCGGAAGGCGGGCGGGTGGAGCGGGCGAACCAGCACGCGCCGGAAGCCTTGTCCACCACGAGGAAACCGAGGGCGTCGGTCAGGAAGACAGTCGTCTCGGACATGCCGGAGGCGAGG
>Ga0164318_10008336_pt1 | contig 10063 bp, 5 predicted proteins | sample GuaBasSedimGuay9_FD_113734 | JGI IMG/M metagenome (GOLD analysis project Ga0164318, IMG submission 113734) | Subseafloor sediment microbial communities from Guaymas Basin, Gulf of California, Mexico - Guay9, Core 4571-4, 0-3 cm | ecosystem: Environmental > Aquatic > Marine > Hydrothermal vents >...
AGCGGCTGACCGCGGAAGTTTACCGGATAACTTCTTATTTCAACGTTAACCTTGCTGCCGTAGCGCTGACTGAGGGTAAGTTCGATCGGTCCTGCTGTCTGACCTTGGGCCACTTGAGCCAGAAGTCCCGGAATCAGCGATCTTTGCTGAGGGTCTAACAGGGGTAAGTCCATGATATTTTTTCCTATCAACTCTTGTCGCCGATATCCCCCCAGCTTTTCCGCGGTCTGATTGCCATTGATCAAATTGCCGGTCAGATCATGAAGAAAATAGGCGTCGGGGGCATATTCGAATAACAGCTTAAAGCGTTCTTCTGACTCTTTTAGGGCCTCTTCGGCCTGGGTGCGCTCGGTAATATCTTCGTAGATTATAAATTCATCAAGGTTTTCCAGGGTTACGGCGCGGAAGTGGATGATCTTTTGCGAGCCGTCCTTACAGGTCACCGTAAAGGTGCGGCGTCGGCACTTGCCCCGCCCGAAGTTTTTTAGGTCGTTGATCCAGGTGGAAATAACCTGCTGGCGATATACTGGGTCAGGATAGGCCTTGGCAAACCAGTCCCGGCCGGTGGGAATTTCATCCGGGGTGTAGCCAAAGAGCTCGATGAATTTGGGATTGAAGTATTGGTAAACTCCCCGTTTATCGATTAAGCTGATCCCTAAAGGAGACTGTTCCGCCAGGGCCTGAAATTTTTGCTTTTCCTGTTGCAATGCCATTTCGGCCTGCCGGCGTTCAGTGATATCCTCAATGATACACAGACCTCCTAAGAACTCTCCGGCGTCGTTATTAACGCGGCTGAATAATGCCCTTAAGGGGGTTAATTTATTGCCGGTGACCGACAGATAATCCCCCTCATACTGGCCTATCTCCCCTCCTAAAGCAGTCATTACCGCGGTGTGCATGGCTTCATCGCGGATGGACTTCAACATATCGAACCCGATCAAGGCTTGCTGGGAAGACCCCATGATTTCCACAAATTTATCATTACAGGCCACAATAATCCCTTGCTGATTAAAGTGCATGATGCCCAACGGCGAATGGCTAAACAACAGGCGATAGCGCTCTTCACTTTCCCGCAGGGCCTCCACGGCCCGTTTGTATTCGGTCATGTCATTGCCGATACATAGGGTTTCAGTGACCCGTCCCTGGTCGTCAAAGATGGCTTTATTAGTCCAGGCGACCCAGACCCGCTCGCCGTTCTTGCGCATGTTCTCATTTTCATGGTTGACATAACGCTCCGGGTATTGAGCGATATTGGCAATCATATCAGCCAAATCGCGACCGGTGGTCTCAATTTCGGGAACAATGGTGCCCACAACGTTGCGGCCCAGGACCTCATTCTCAGAGTAACCAAAGAATTTTTGGGCGAACTCATTGAAAAAAGTGATCCTGCCGGTGGGATCCATGCGCAAAATGATGCTATTGGCATTTTCCACCAGTTGGCGATACTTGGCCTCGCTGGCCTGCAAGGCTTGTTCAGTGAGTTTGCGCTCGGTGATGTCAAATAACACGCCGCTGATATGGTCAATTTTACCCTCCTGATCACAAATGATTTGACCTCGGGCCTGAATCCAGAGAATCTTACCATCTTTATGTTTTATCCGATATTCCTGCACGTAGGCCCGGTTAGTCTTTAAAGCTTGAGTAAAAATTCTCTTGGCTTCCGGCTGGTCTGCCTCTAACACGAGATCAGACCATTTCAGTCTGCGGTTATCGAATGCCGCTTTGGGGTAGCCGGTCAGGGCCTCGATCTTGTCATCGAAAAAATCTACCGACCAATCCGGGTAACCTTTAAAAACCACGGCAGGGATAGTATTAACTAGTAGCCGATATCTCTGTTCACTCTCCCTTAGCGCCTTCTCATTCTGGCGGCGTTCAGTAATGTCGCGGGAGACAGTGAACACCAGCGGAGTATCGCCAACGCGAGCCCCGCTGGCGCTGACCTCCGCCTCATAAATCGTTCCATCCTGGCGGCGATGGCGGGTTTCAAACATCTTGTTGGTTTTGGTAAGATCTGCAAAATTGGCTCTTATTTCCGCTTCGGTCATCCCGACATCCCAATCCCAGGTATGCAGGCGGGTTACATCCTCTGGGCCATAGCCCAGCATCTCGGCGAAGCGCTGGTTGGCTTCCACTACCAGGTGGTCCTGATTGATGATCGCAATGCCGTCGCGGCAGGCGTTCATCAGAGTCCTATAGCGGGAGGCCTTTTCCTGCAGCGCCGTCGCGGCACGCTTGACTTGGCTGATATCCAAAGTGATTTCTAGGGCGCCGATCAGTTGTCCACTTTGATCCCGAACCGGATAACCCCGAACATCCCAGGCCCTGCCATCAGGGGAAACCATCTCATTTTTCTGAGGTTGGCCAGTTTGGCAGGCTTTGGCTACTGGGCATCCTGGACAAGGTTGATTTCGGTTCTGCCATAACTCATAACAACGACGGCCCTCCAGTTGATGCGCCGCCAGACCCAGCGACTCACTGGCCGCCCGATTGGCCCATAAGATGCGGTGTTCCAGATCCTGATAGGCGACGAGTTCAGATACGTAGTCCAGTAACCGGGGTTGGAGATCTGCGGCGGCGGTTCGCTCTTCTTGTTTTCTCAGATGGTCAAGCAGACAGTCTACCTGGCGCTCTAACAGATTAACCTGCTTCAACTCGGAAGGCGGGACATAATAGATATTTTTACAGAGCCGGCCGCGGTAAATCACCCGCGGATGCGTGGCTATGAGGCTTAACCAGATTTCCGGAGCAAACTGGCGACGATGATAATGAAAAATTCCTAGCGCCTGATGGTGGGCAAAAAACCGGTTGAGCCCGTCCTGAAAGGCTAGTAGCCGTTCATGGTTTAGATCATGGTTCGCTTCCCGGAAAATTTCACCAGTGATGCGCAGCGCATTATATCCGGACGCCTGGGCCGCAGTGGCTGCCTCCTCCAAAACGGCTATCATCTGATCTGCATCAAAATGGCCGTGCCGGTAACTGACCCTAGCCGCAGAAGCCAGGACCAGGGCGCCCGTATCTAGGGCCGCGTCAACTTGCAAACCACTTTCCCGCAAGGCTTTCAAAACGTTGGACTCATCGCCCGCCGCGGCGATATAGAGACACTGTTCGCCCCCTTCCCAACCAGATTGCAGAAAGGGGATAACCGCCGCAAGGATCTCGTTCGATTGTTCATAGATCAATCCGAGATGCTCATGCTCAGTTAGGCGGCTAAGCGCTTCCCAGGGTTGAGTGCTGAAGTTAGACGTTTCTTCCAACTTAAGCCTCTTTAATCACTAGGGTTTCGAATCAGTCACCTCGGATTCCAATGTTTAGAACCCACCTCAAAGGGTCAAACAGAAGTTTAAAAATCCTGACTTGTTAAAAGCCCAAGCCCAGACCGCCTGAGAAATTAAACACTTGGAGGGTTCAAATTGGAGGTGGCAACAAGATATTTTCATATATAATTATATGATATATTTTACCGATTAGAAACAAAAATCTCGCCTCGGGTTAGTTGGAAAACTTCATATTTTGATTCTTGCTGTTTCTACGGCGCATCTCAGGGGATGAGGAATTAGCAGATTTTATAACTGGTTATCATTTTAGGAACCGAAAAAATCAGATTCCTAAGCAAGTTATCTTGGAAGTATGTTTAGTAATTATATCGTCTTATCTTATCCGCTACATTAGCCCTAATCTGAGTCTTAGTGGTTTTAGAAAGAATTCCCTGGAGTTATGACCGGCAATGCCGGTCACGGGCGGAGGTAAGATGATTAGCCGGGTGGCGTCTAATTTGGTATTGGATTTTTGGTCAAGCTGTGATATCTTTAAAAGATTAATTTTTTGGACTTAATATGCAAATAAATTTCAGCTCTAGTTAAATCAGCATGCGTAAGTGGTTTAAAAAAAAGAAACCTGCCAAAGTTAGTGGCGAAGAGGCCCCCGCGCCCGAGACCAATGGGGCTGCCGTTTCTGAGGTTGAAACCCTTGAGGACTCAAGCCCCCTTCAGGAGGGCATGAAGGCAGAGACGGCCCGGGTGGCCGCCACCGAGCTGTCACCTGAACTAACGTCTCTGGATCAGGAACTATCACCTCCGCCGCCGGGAACAGATTTGACCGCCGAGGCGGATTCCGAGGCCGAAACCGGTCGCCGAAGATGGTTTAGAAGAAAGAAACTCCGCCAAGTTAGTCCTGAAGTCGGGCCTGAACCCGAGCCCCTGACTGGGATTCCCGAAACTCCGGCCACCGAGGAATCAGGCCAGTTGCCCGATGAGATGGAATCAGAGCCGGTCTTGGTCAGCCCTCTGGAGCCCGAAGCCGAGCCCCTGGCTTTCGAGTCCGAGACCGAAGGCGAGGCGGCGGTAGCGGCGACCACCCCGAACAAAAAGGGGGTGTTCCGCCGCCTGCGGGAGCGCTTGGGCCGGACCCGGGAAGCCCTGGCCCACGGTTTGGATCGCCTCTTCCTGGGCAAAAAAGTAATCGATGCCGAGCTTTTGGAAGACCTGGAAGAGCTGTTAATCACCGCGGACTTGGGGGTGGATACCACTCTGGCGTTGATCGAGGCGGTGCGCGAGAAGGTTCGCCGTAAGGAACTGAGTGATCCCAGCCGTCTCAAATCCCACCTCAAGGCGGAAATGGTGGCGCTGTTGCAAACCCCGGCGTCATCCCCGGTGGTCAATGGCCATCCCCGGGTGGTGATGGTGATCGGGGTGAACGGCGTCGGTAAGACCACCACCATTGCCAAGCTGGCCCATTTTGACCGGACCGCGGGTCGGAAGGTGTTGCTGGTCGCGGCCGATACCTTCCGCGCCGCGGCCATCGAACAACTGGAGATCTGGGGACAGCGGCTGGGGGCCGAGGTCATCAAACAAAAAAGCGGCTCTGATCCGGCCGCGGTAGTCTTCGACGGCCTGGCTGCGGCCCAGTCCCGCCAGGTGGACACGGTTTACATTGATACCGCGGGTCGGTTGCACACCAAGGTTAACCTGATGGAAGAACTAAAAAAGATCAAGCGGACCGCTACCCGCCAGATACCTACCGCTCCCCACGAGGTTTACCTGGTTTTGGACGCCACTACCGGTCAGAACTCCATCAGTCAGGCCCGGATGTTCCATGAGGCTTTGGGAGTGACCGGACTGATCCTCACGAAGTTGGATGGTACTGCCAAAGGCGGCGTGGCCCTGGGAGTAGTGAAAGAAACCGGCCTGCCGCTGCGCTATATCGGAGTGGGGGAAGGTATGGAGGAATTGCGTGCTTTTGAGGCCGAGGCCTTTATCGACGCAATCCTAGGATGATATTCAGGAGGATCACCCGGTTGGCATCGGAGTTGGCCAAAGGCCCGGCGGTCGGTTTTAAGGGCCAAAAAGATCAAGCTGAGGCTGCCACTATTCATGTCTTTGGTAATCCTCACCTCATGAGGAACTGTTACTACTGGCTACCGCCGCTGTTATTGACCGGATTAGTTTTGTTGTTTTCCGGCGAACTGGGGGATGCCAGGCATACCCATTGGATTGTGGATTTGGTCCAAAACTGGTTTCCCTCTATGACCAGAAAAGAGGCAGATCTGATCCATGTATATTTTCGCAAATTTGGCCATTTTTCTATATATGCCCTGCTCTTTATCGCCTGGGTGCGGACCCTCAGGTGGCGTCTCAATTTTAGACCGGGGGCAGCCAGCCTGTTAGCCCTGTTGATCATTCTAAGCGTGGCGCTGGTAGATGAAGGCGGTCAGGCCTTTATAAAAACCCGAACTTCCAATCCCTGGGATGTATTATTGGATCTCAGCGGGGCGGTTATGGCCACCCTGATAATTTTTCCTTTTTTACACCAGCCTTCGGGTTGGAAGCGGAAAAATGTGCAAGGAAAACATGGTTAAAAAACATCTGCCCCTAATGCTGCTGTTGTGTCTGTGGTTCTTGGGCGCCGGGTGCTCCGGGGCCGCGGACGTTGATTTCTATGGCCGGGTGCAAGAGGTCGATCTCGATAACGGCTTAAAAGTGCTGCTCTGGCCGGAAAACCGGGCCCCGGTAGTCACTCTCCAGATCTGGTATGGGGTGGGTTCCCGGAACGAAGTGCTGGGCAAAACCGGGCTGTCACATCTTATCGAGCACCTGATGTTTCGGGGCACCGAAAAGTATGGTCCCAAGGTCTTTTCCCGACAGGTGCAAAAGTTCGGCGGCCGCGATAATGCCTTTACTTCCCGAGATTACACCGCCTATTATGAGATCGGTCCGAAGACTAGTTTAGGGATGTGGCTGGAAATGGAGGCCGATCGGATGCAAAACCTGATGATCAGTGAGGAATTGTTCCGCACCGAACAGCAGGTGGTGCTGGAGGAACGCCGCTTGCGGACCGAAGACGACCCGGTCAGTTTTCTCATCGAGGAAACCCTGGCCACGGCTTATAAGGCCCATCCTTATCAATGGCCGGTAATCGGCTGGATGCATGATATCAAGAAGTTGCGCCGCCAGGATTTTATGGCTTATTATCGGCAATATTATCAGCCTAATAATGCTACCCTGGTAGTGGTCGGGGATTTTGAGCCCAATGCCGCGCTGCAAGAGATCCGCGCCACTTTCGGGAAACTGCCCCGCGGCCCGAAACCGCCGCCTTTTCGCCCCTTAGAACCACCGCAGCAGGGCGAACGCCGGGTAACCGTGCAGCGGGAAGCGCAATTACCATTTATCTGCCTGGCCTATCACGTGCCCAACCTGGGTCATGCCGATGCCTACGCCCTGGAAGTGCTCTCCTCTATCCTGTCGCAGGGGCGTAGTTCCCGGCTCTTTCAGCAGTTGGTTTATGAAAAACGCCTGGCCCTGGATGTCGGGGCCGATTATAGCCTGGCAACGGCTTCGCCCTCGGTGTTTTTGGTTTATGGCCAACCCTTGCCGGGCAAAACCGTGGAAGAACTGGAGCAGGCCTTGGAAGCCGAGCTGAACCGGATCAAAACTACGCCGGTGACTGATCGGGAACTGACCAAGGCCAAAAACCAGGCCGAATCAGGTATTATTATGGCTCAGGATTCACTGTTTTATCGCGGTATGCTCCTGGGGCGTTATCAGACTATCGACCACTGGCAGCGTCTTAAAGAATTGCTGCCTGGAATTCAGGCCGTAGGCAAACCAGATGTGTTAAGGGTCGCACAGCGATATCTGGTTCCGAAGAACCGTACGGTAGGGATTCTGCAGCCGCTCAAAACTGACAAGCCCATTGTCGGGCGCTATCAAGGACATGGCCAGATTGACTAAAAAAATATGTAGCTTAATCATTATCGGGGTCTTTTTCCTGGTTAGCCAGGGGGTTGCCGCCCCTGCCGATCAGGTATTAGGAGAGCGTCATCAGTTATCCAACGGACTGGTCTGGTTGTTTTCCGAGCAGTCTGACCTGCCCCTGGTCACCTTGGAGCTGCTGATCAAGGCCGGAGTTTTACAAGAACCTCAGGGCAAGGCAGGTCTGGCCAACCTGACCGCATCGCTGTTATTAAACGGCACTAGAACCCGAACTGCTACTCAGATCTCCGAGGAGATCGATTTTTTAGGAGCCAAGCTGGGGGCCAGTGGCGGGCAGGATTATGCCGTTATCAAGCTCACGGTGCTGAAAAAAAATCTGGTTCCGGCCCTGGAACTCTGTCAGGATATCTTATTGCATCCTACCTTTGCTCCGGCGGAGATTGCCCGTAAAGTCGAACGGCTTAAGGGGCAGTTGCAGAGCGAACAGGATGACCCCGGTATCGTAGCGGCGCGGGCTTTTTGTCGGGCCTTGTACGGCGCCCATCCTTATGGCTATCCGGTGATCGGCACTGCGGCCGACCTGTCGACCATCACCCAGGCTGATCTAGTGACCTTTCATCGCCAATATTATCGGCCTAACAATGCTATCTTGGCGGTGGTCGGGGACTTGCGGGTAGATGAGGCCCGGGGGCTGATGCAGAAATTTTTCGGCAACTGGGCCGCGGCCCCCGTGCCCCAAAGGAAGGTCCCGGCCATCCCTGATTTACCGCAAAGCCAAGTACTCAGGATCGACAAAGATATTACTCAGGCCAATATTATTCTGGGGCAGGTGGGCCTCAAGCGCCAGAATCCCGATTTCTATCCTTTCTTAGTAATGAATTATATCCTCGGCGGCGGCGGCTTTGCCTCACGGCTGATGGATAATATCCGGGATAACCGCGGCCTGGCTTACTGTGTCGCTAGTAGCTTTAATCCTGGTGTGGAGGCCGGACCCTTTGAAATTACCTTGGAAACCAAGAATGTCAGCGCCGGCCTGGCGCTTCAGGAGGCCCTGAAGGAACAGCAGCGCATCCGAAGTGAATTGGTAACCGCAAAAGAGTTATCGGAAGCCAAGTCTTTTCTGATCGGCAGCCTGCCCCTGAAGATGGATTCCAATGCCAAGCGGGCCTGGCTGTTAGGTTATGTAGAGTTTTATGGGCTGGGGCTGGATTACCCGTGGCGTTATCCTGATCTCATCAATGGCCTGACCCGGGAACAGATTCGCGGCGTGGCCCAAAAATATCTGTCACCCCAACAATTAATGGTAGTAGTGGGTAAACAGGAAAACATCAAGTTGGATTTACCCCAGGATTGGCAATTGATTAACCAACCGCCGAAAGCGGAATAGGAGAGTCTAATGCTGCAATACAAGCATAATATTAAGCTTTTGGTGTCAACCCTAGTTATGGCCCTGATACTTCTGGGAGCAGGTTTGGCAATGGGAGGAAAGCAACTCCAGGCCGCCCTGGCTCCCGAATCCTTCGCAGAACTAGCCCGGCAGGCCTCGCCGGCCGTGGTTAACATCAGCACCGAAAAGACCCACCGGACGCCGGGGCGAGTTAAAGAATTTTTTGGCCCCTCACCTTTTGGCCGGGAGGACCCCTTCCGGGAATTTTTCGAGAAATTTTTTGGAGACCTTCCCAAAAACTTTAAGCAACGCAGTCTGGGATCGGGCTTTATTATTGATCGCGACGGTTTTATCATTACTAACAACCATGTGGTCGAAGGGGCCGACAAAATCAAGGTTAAACTGGTCGATGGCCGGGAATTTGCGGCCACTATCAAAGGTCGGGACCCCAAAACCGATCTGGCCCTGATCAAGTTGACAACCTCAGCCCATGACCTGCCGGTTTTAAGGCTAGGGAATTCCGATACGGTCCAGGTCGGGGATTGGGTGCTGGCGGTAGGCAATCCCTTCGGTCTGGGACATACCGTCACACAGGGGATTATCAGCGCCAAAGGGCGGGTCATCGGAGCTGGCCCTTACGATGACTTTCTGCAAACCGATGCCTCCATCAATCCGGGAAACAGCGGTGGTCCCTTGCTCAATCTGAACGGTGAAGTGGTGGGTATTAATACCGCCATTCTGGCCACCGGCCAGGGGATCGGCTTTGCTACCCCGAGCAACATAGCCCAAGAGGTTATTCCCCCGTTGAAAGAAAAGGGCAAAGTGACTCGGGGACTGCTAGGGGTTCAGATCCAGGTGGTGACCCCCGGCCTGGCAGAGTCTTTTGGGCTGGCCAAGCCCCACGGGGCCTTGGTGGCCCAGGTCAATCCGGGCTCGCCGGCGGCTCAAGCCGGGATTCAACGCGGCGATATCATTGTGGAATATAACGGGAAGGTAATTAACGAGATGCACGATCTGCCCCGTCTGGTGGCTCACACCGCGCCGGGCACCAAGGCCACGGTTAAGGTTATTCGCCAGGGCAAGGAAAAGACCATATCGGTCACGATTGGGGAACTTAAAGAAGAGGACCAGTTAAGTAAGGAAACAGATGGTGACTCGGAATCCGAGTTGGGTATGGTGGTTCAAGAATTGACCCCACAACTGGCCCGCCAGTTCCGCCTGCGGGATACGAGAGGGGTAGTGGTGATGGCGGTAGATCGGAGCGGTCCCGCGGCAGAGGCCGGGTTGCGACCGGGCGATGTGATCGTGGAGATTAATAATACCCAAATTACTAGCCAGTCCGACTACCAAAAGGCCATTAAAGGGCTAAAAAGTAAAACCCCGGCCCGGCTGCTGATTAAACGCCAAGGACGCACCCTGTATGTTACCCTGGAGATTCCCTAAAATTAAGCCATCTCCTCAAAGTGAT
>Ga0164318_10008337_pt1 | contig 10062 bp, 8 predicted proteins | sample GuaBasSedimGuay9_FD_113734 | JGI IMG/M metagenome (GOLD analysis project Ga0164318, IMG submission 113734) | Subseafloor sediment microbial communities from Guaymas Basin, Gulf of California, Mexico - Guay9, Core 4571-4, 0-3 cm | ecosystem: Environmental > Aquatic > Marine > Hydrothermal vents >...
AAAAAGAAAAAAGAAATTGTTGAGTATAAAATTCCGGGGAAAACAGCAATTTTGGTTCAACCAGGAGATGAGGTTAAAAAAGGACAGCAACTTTGTGAAGGAAGTGTAGACTTAAAAGAACTATTTAAGTTGAAAAGCAAGGAAGAAGTTCAGAAATATATCTTAAATGAGATACAAAAAATTTATGTGTCTCAAGGTGCTATTATTCATGACAAACATATTGAGATAATAATAAGGCAGATGTTCTCTCGCATAAGAATAAAAGATCCGGGTGATTCTCCTTTTATAATCGGAGAGATTATTGAAAGAGCAAGATTTCTTGAAGAAAATCAAAAGTTGAAAAAAGAAGGCAAAAAGCCTGCAAAAGGCGAGACAATTTTGCTTGGAATTTCAAAAGTTGCTTTGACAACTGATTCATTTTTATCTGCTGCTTCTTTTCAGGAAACTTCAAGAGTTTTAATTAGGGCCTGCCTTGAAGGAAAAGAGGATAAATTAAGAGGATTGAAAGAGAATGTAATAATTGGTAAACTAATACCAGCAGGTACTGGTTTTAGAGAAAGACAAACAAAGCAAAAATAACGACATACCTTTGCCTTTTAGAATCTTAAAAGTTGCTTAGAGAATACTTAGGCAAAGGGATGTCCTTTTCCGGTGTTTAAAAAAAGAAAAAGAAATAAAGAAAAAAAATATAAAACAGAAAAGAAGGTGGGGAGATTTGCTATACCTTTTGAGGTGAAGCAGAAAATTTTAGGGATTTTAATGCTTCTTTTTGCAATTTTAACAAGTTTGAGTTTTTTTGAAAAAGCAGGAAAAGGAGGCGAGCTTTTTATGAGAGGGGCTCGCTTTTTAATTGGAGAAGCAGTGTTTTTAATTCCTTTAATTTTTCTTTTAGGAGGGTTAGCCTTACTGAAAACAAAAAAGAGTTTGGGGGTTTATGAAAAAGAAAGAAATATTTTCTGGCCTGTAATTATTGGAATTTTTGTTTTGATTTTTAGCCTTTGTGGTTTTCTTGGAACTTTTTCTCCTGAGACTTATAAAGGGGGGCATATTGGTTATATTTTAAGTTGGCCATTATTAAAATATTTTAGCGCGTTGGCTTCTAGAATTATCTTTTTTGCTTTCTTAATAATTGGGTTTTTAATAATATGGCATTTTTTGCCTCTGCCAGAGAAAGAAAAAGAAAAGGAGTATGGCAAAGATTTAATATCTCAACCTGCTCCAGAGAAGCCTTCAATCATAAGAAGAATTTTTGCTCCTCGGTTTAAAGTGAAGGAGATATCTCACCGGGATGATCTAAAAGTTGAGGAAAAGAAATATATTCCAGAAAAAAAGCAGAGTGTTCCGGCTGAGAAAGGAATTGGAATTTCTGGATATACGCCTCCCCCTCTTGATCTTTTAGAGCCGGACAAAGGAGTACCTACAACAGGAGATATAAAAATGAATTCTGCTATTATCAAAAAGACCCTGCATGATTTTGGAATTGAAGTAACAATGTCAGAAGTAAATATTGGGCCTACTGTTACGCAATATACCTTAAAACCTGCAGAAGGTGTAAAACTTTCAAAAATTACAAACCTCGCAAATAATTTATCGCTTGCTTTAGCAAGTCATCCAATTAGAATCGAGGCTCCTATTCCCGGCAGGTCATTGGTTGGAATTGAAGTACCAAATAAAGAGAGAATAAGAGTAAGATTAAGAAATTTGTTAGAGAATCCTCTTTTTCAAAAATTTTCAGACGGACTGATTATTGCTTTAGGCAGAGATGTTTCTGGAAACCCGGTTTACGCTGATTTATCAAAAATGCCTCATCTTCTTGTGGCAGGAAGTACTGGTTCTGGAAAAACAATTTTTTTGAATGATTTGATAATAAGTTTGCTTTATCAGCCAACTACTAATGTTAAAAGCGGAGGTCCTGAAAATTTACGATTTGTTTTAGTAGATCCAAAAAGAGTTGAATTTTCTCTTTATACTAACCTTCCTCATTTACTTTGTCCTGTTATTTATGATGCAGACAAAACAGTTCTTGCATTAAGATGGTTGATAAAGGAGATGGAAAGAAGGTTTGATGTACTTTCTGAAGTAAAAGCGAGGGATATTAAAAGTTATAATAAGATTGCTTTGGCGCGTAAATTCCCGCCTCTTCCTTTTATTGTTGTTATTATTGATGAGTTGGCTGATTTGATGGCAGCAAAAGGAAGGGAAATTGAGGCTTTTATTGTGCGACTGGCGCAGATGGCAAGAGCAGTTGGGATTCATTTAGTAGTGGCAACTCAAAGACCTTCTGTAGAAGTTATTACTGGTTTAATTAAGGCAAACATTACTACAAGAATTACCTTTCAGGTTGCTTCGCAGGTTGACTCAAGAACGGTTTTAGATACAGCAGGCGCTGAAAAACTTCTTGGATTGGGTGATATGCTTTATGTTTCTGCTCAAACACCTAAACCAAAAAGGATTCAGGCTCCTTATATTTCAGACAAAGAAATTAAAAGAGTTGTGAAATATATTATTTCAAAAGAAGAGGAAAAAGAAGAGAAAACCGAAATGGAGAGAGATTTAGTAGAGGCTTTGGAAAAAGAAGAGAATGGACTTTTTGAAAGTGGCGAGAAAGATGTTCTTTATGAACAGGCGAAAAAAATTGTCTTAGAAAACAAAAGAGCCTCCACTTCCCTTTTGCAAAGAAAATTGAGAATAGGATATGCCAGAGCAGCGAGATTGATTGATATGCTAGAAGAAGAGGGAATAATTGGCCCAAGCGAAGGAGCAAAACCAAGAGAGGTTTACGGTGAGCCTTCCTACGAGGAAAAGGCAAAGGAAGATGATGATGAATTTTTGTCAAAGAAATCCCAGTTGGAGGAAGAAGAGGAAGGTAATTGGAGAAAACTATAATTTGACAATACTTAAAATGTTTAGAATAATGAATATAATATGGCAAGAAAGAAGAGCCAAAAAGAAGAAAAAAAAGATTTAAAAGAAGCAATTGCAGAGATACAGCAGAAATTTGGCGAGGGGGCGATAATGAAACTTAAAGAAGTAAGACCTGTGGATGTTGATGTAATACCCACAGGTTCTATTTCCTTGGATAAAATTTTGGGTGTAGGAGGTATCCCCCGTGGAAGAGTAATTGAAATTTATGGTCCTGAATCAAGTGGAAAGAGTACCTTGGCTCTTCATATTTGTGCAGAAGCCCAAAAACAAGGTGGAGTAGCAGCTTTTATTGATGTTGAACATGCTTTAGATCCTGAGTATGCAAAAAGAATAGGTGTTAATACAGATGATCTTTTAATTGCTCAGCCGGATTCAGGAGAACAGGCGCTTCAGATAGTTGAAACATTGGTTCGTTCAGGAGAGGTTGATGTGATTATAATTGATTCAGTTGCTGCTTTGGCTCCGAAGGCAGAAATCGCTGGAGAAATGGGAGATTTTCAGATAGGCCTTCAGGCAAGATTAATGTCTGCTGCTTTAAGAAAACTTTCTGCAATTATTGCAAAGACAAAAACAGCAGTTGTTTTCCTTAACCAGACAAGGATGAAAGTAGGAGTGGTGTTTGGAAATCCTGAAGTAACATCAGGCGGGCTTGCTTTAAAGTTTTATTCTTCTGTGAGGATTGAATTGAGAAGAGTTGCCCAAATAAAGCATGGAGACCAGATTATAGGTAGTAGGATAAAAGCAAAGGTTGTCAAAAATAAAGTTGCTGCTCCTTTTAAGACAACTGAATTTGATATTTATTATAATGAGGGAATTTCTTATTTAGCAGATATTATAAATACAGGAATTAAAGAGGAAGTTATTAAAAAAGCAGGAAGTTGGCTCCAATTTAATAATAAAAAACTTGGCCAAGGGATGGAGTCTGCAAAGAAGTTTTTAAAAGAAAACCCTGATGTTCTCGAGGAAATTAAAAAAGCGATTTTAGAGAAGACATAAAAGGGCTAGACTTTTGGGCAAGGCGGAAGTATTCCGAGATGTCTTGCCCTTTTTACTGCCCTTGCTAACTGCCTTTGGTGTTTTGCACAAAGGCCTGTTTTTTTTCTTGGTCTGATTTTCATCAAGCCTGAAATAAACCTTTTCAAAAGGTTTGTATTTTTAAAGTCAATTTCTTTTATATTTCTTTGGCAAAAAAAGCAATTTTTTAAGAGATCTTCTTGAGTCATATTTTTTTTTAAATTTAGTTAATTAAAAAGGTATATCTTCAATATTAATTTCTTCGTCTTCTTTGTCTTTCTCAAGCGCCTTTGCATCAATTTCTTGAGTTTTGCTTTCTTCTTCTTTTTGGTTTTCTTGATTTTCTGCTTCTGGAGGTGTTTCTTCGATTACAGGTATTTCTTCTTTTAATTCTTCTTGGGGTGGTATGGATTCTTCAGTAGGAATATTTATTTCTGGAGTTGGCTGTAAATTTTTCGGACCTAATTGGAGCCGTTCAGTAATAATTTCAGTTCTTGTTCTTTTATTCCCCGCACTATCTTCCCAATTTCTTGTTTGTAGTCTCCCTTCAATAAGAACCAAAGATCCTTTTTTTAAGTATTGCTGTGCAATTTCTGCAATTTTTCCAAAAGCAACCACATTATGGAATTCAGTTTGCTGTTGTTTTTGACCACTTTTGTCATAAAAAATTCTGTTAGTAGCAACACCAAAATTAGCGACAATTTGACCAGAAGGCAAACTTCTGATAATCGGATCTGCTGTAAGATTTCCCAAAATAAAGACTTTATTTAAATTCATAAATTTTATTCTTTAAGAATTTCCTCTATTTTTTTATCTAACTCTTTTAACTCGACTTTTTTAGGTTTTGCTGTTGGAGATGGTGTTTCCTTTTTCTCGATAGTGGTTTTCTGTGGAGACGTTGGAGTTTCTGTTTTCGGTGCTTTTCTTTGGAATAATATATATCGCAAAATAAGTTCTTGTGAATCAAGAGATTTTTTCAAGTTTTCAATTAATGCAGGATCAAAATAAAATGTTAAACTGCAAAGTAAAACATTTTCGGTAGGTTTTTTTCCAGCAGGAAAAAATACCTCTTGTTTTGGAGGTAAAATTTTATCTATTTCTCCTTTATTTTCTTCAATAAATTTCTTAATACTGTCTGTAATTTTTTTTGCCTCTTCTTCAGTGGCTTCAGGTTTTGTCAAAAAGGTTAATTCGTAGTATCTGATTTTCATATTTGTTTTTGTTTATTTGATATTGATATGATATTATATATTTAAATAAAAAGCAAGTTTTTGTACAAAAAAATCAAAAATTATTATGAAAAAAATAGATTTTGGCATTTTTAAATCATATGATATTAGGGGTGTTTATCCCCAGCAGATTAACAATGAAATCGCTTTTCAGGTAGGGATCGCTTTTGCGGATTACTCTAAAGCAAAGAAAGTAGTAATTGGCAGAGATGGGAGAAATTCTTCAGAAGATCTCTTTAAAGGGCTGAAAAATGGACTTTTTTACAGAAATGTGGAGGTTTATGATTTAGGTCAAGTTCCTACAGAATGCCTTTATTTTGCAGTGTCTAAATATGGTTTTGATGGCGGAATTATGATAACAGCAAGCCACAATCCTAAAGAATATAATGGTTTTAAAATGATTTATAGGAAAGGAGAAGAGATTGAAGTAGCAAGAGGAAAGGATATTGCAGAAATTTTTAAAGAAACAAAAGAGATAAAGACTCCAGAATTTTTAGAGGATAAAGAGATTAAAAAGTTGGATGTGTTTGAGGATTACCTAAAACATATTTTTAAATTTGTTGATTTGGAAAAAATAGGCAACTTTAAGGTGGCAATTGATGCCAGCAACGGAATGGCAGTAAAGATTATACCAAAAATTATTGCAAAACTTCCTATAAAAACTTTTCTTTTAAATTTTGAAATAAATGGAAACTTTCCTAGCCACTCGCCTAATCCTTTATCAGATGATGCAGTTTTTCAGATTAAAGAAACAATTAAAGAGAAAGGTGCGGATTTTGGATTTATTTTTGATGGCGACGCAGACCGGATATTTTTAATTACTAAAAACGGAAAACTTTTAAGAGGAGATATTACCCTTTTACTAATAGCCAAGCATTTTTTGAAAATTTATCCAGGAAAAGGGGTTGTTTTTAATGTAATTTGTTCAAGAGCAGTGCCTGAATTTATTGAAAAATGGGGAGGAAGGCCTGTTAAATCAAAAGTTGGCTTTGTCAATATAAGAAAAAAGATGATGGAAGAAGATGCGATAATTGGTGGTGAAGTGTCGGGCCATTATTGTTTTCGAGATAACTTTTATTTTGATTCTGCTTCTATTGCTTTTTTAGTTTTACTTCAATTAATTTCAGAAGAGAAAAGAGATCTTGATGAGATTGCAGAAGAATTATCGCCTTACGCTAAATCAAATGAAATTAACTTCCAAACTACAGATAAGGAAACTTTGCTTAATGAAATAAAAAATAAATATGCTGATGGCAAGCAAAATTTTTTAGATGGGGTTACTGTGGAATATAAAGACTGGTGGTTCAACATTAGACCTTCTCAAACAGAACCACTTTTAAGACTAACAATCGAAGCAAAAACAAAAGAACTCCTTGAAGAAAAAATAAAAGAACTCACAGAATTTATTGAAGAAAGAAGTTGATTGAAAAACAATGAAGAAAAAGAAGAGAGAAAAAAGTAGTAGAAATTAAGAAGAAAGAGAAAGTGGGGAGCAACAGGATAGGAAATAACAGATGGCAAGATGAGAAAAATAGCAGGACAAGAGAATAGTATTGGTAGTATAGTGATAGAATAGAGTTTAGGTAGAGGTGGCAAAATAGAGTTTTCAGCAGTTTGTATTTGACCTCTGATTAGATTATTGTCGCTCCAAAACGCAATCGCGTTTTGGAGCGACAATATTTTGCAGTTAAACTTAATTTTTTCTTTCCCTTTTCCTTTTTTCCTTTTTCTCTCTTCTCTCTTCTCTCTTCTCTCTTCTTTTTTCTCTTTTCTCTTTTCTTGCTAATAGGTTTTTCGTTCTCAGTAAACTTTACTTTAAATCAAGCCCATTTTTCTTTTGACTTCTTCTATTGTTGGTTTAGCAAGAGCTTGTGCTTTTTCTGCTCCTTTTTCAAGAACTTCTTTTACATAGTTTTTTCGTGAGAGAAGTTCTTTTCTTTTTTTTCGGAAAGGTTCTAATTGTTTTATCATTAAATTTGCCAAAGACTCTTTAAAAGTAGCGTAGTTTTTTCCTTGAAACATTTTTTCTATTTCTTCAATTGGTTTTCCGCTAAATAGGCTGTAAATTGTTAAAAGATTAGAAATTCCAGGTTTTTTAGAGGGGTTGTATTTTATTTCCTTTTCTGAATCTGTAACAGCAGACATTATTTTCCTTTTTATTTCTTCAGGACTTTCAAATAGAGAAATATAACTTTCTGGCCCAAGAGATTTTGACATTTTCTTTTCCGGATTATTTAAAGCCATAATTTTTGCGCCCTGCTTTGGGAGAATGCATTGTGGTTCGGGGAATGTTTTCCCAAATCTTGAATTAAACTTTCTCGCAATTGTCCGTGTAAGTTCAACATGCTGAAGTTGGTCTTTTCCTACAGGAACAGCTTCTGCTTTGTAAAGAAGGATATCAGATGCCATTAAAATAGGATAATTTAAAATGCCTGCATTTAGATTTTTCTTAAACTGCTTTGCTTTTTCTTTGTACTGGGTCATTCTTTCAAGATCACCAACAGGACAGACTACATTTAAAAGCCAACAAAGTTCAGTATGTTCTTTTACATGGGATTGAACAAAGAGAATACTTTTTTTTGGATCAACGCCGGCTGCTAAAAAAACGACCGCTGTCTCAAAAATTCTTTCTTGAAGAGTTTTTGGGTCGTAAGGGATTGTTAAAGAGTGGAGGTCTGAAATAAGAAAGATGCATTCGTTTTCTTTTTGGAAATTAATCCATTGCTTAATTGCTCCGAAATAATTTCCTATATGAATTTTTCCTGTTGGCTGAACGCCTGATACTATTCTCATAGATTTAGTAAGGTTAATTGATAATAAAATTAGACTTCAATTATTACTGGAAGAATTATAGGTCTTCTTTCAGTCTTTGAGAATAGGAATTCTCCGATTTTATTTCTCACCTCGTCTTTTAGGTAGGTCCAGTTAACTACTCTTCCGCTTCCAGTTGATTTATTTATAATTGAAATTACTTTTTTTCTTGTTTCTGCAAGGAGTTCTTTTGATTCTCTTAAGTAAACAAACCCCCGTGATATTATATCAGGTGAGTTTTTAACCCGTCCAGTCTGCTTATCTACAATTGCAACAATTACGAACATTCCATCTTTTGCTAAAGTTTTTCTGTCTCTTAAAACAACTTCACCTACATCTCCTACTCCTAAACCATCTACAAAGACATAATTTGCCGGAACTTTTTCTTTTAACATTTCCGCTTTGTCTTTTGTAAATTGAATAATTGAACCATTACTTGGTACAAATACCTTATCTTTTGGGAAACCCATACTAAAAGCAATTTTTGCTGCTTCTTTTAAAATGTAGTAATTTGCGTAAACAGGAATTAAGTAAGTTGGTTTAATTTGTCTTAGTATTTCTTTGATATCATACACATTACTATGGCCTGATGTATGAACAGCCATAATATCTGTGTGATAGACATTATCACAAAGGCGATAGAGATTGTCTTTTAAGTGCTGAATTACTCTTTCGTTTCCAGGAATTACTGAAGAAGAAAAGACTACTGTATCATTTTTTGTTAATTTAATATAGCGATGGTTTCCTGCTACGATTCTTGAAAGAGCAGACATTTCCTCTCCTTGAGACCCTGTACATATTACAATCAGTTTGTTATCAGGTACTTCATGGATTTTTTTGATAGGAATAACAGTGCCTTTTGCAGGTTTTATATATCCTAATTTTTTGGCTATTTCCACGTTTACTTTCATTGAAAATCCATCAAGCGCAACTTTTTTGCCAATTTTACTGGCATACTCCATTATTTGTTTTATTCTTTGAAGTTGAGATGAAAAAGTAGCAATAATTATTCTTCCGGGAGCTTTATCAATCAGCATATATAAATTGTTTAACATCTCCCTTTCAGTAACCGGTTTTTTGTAGTTTACAGCACCCAAACTCTCAAGCATTAAAATTGTTCTTTTAAGTTTGGATAAGTGCGTATAATCAATTTTGTCTCTATCAATTGGGTCGTGTTCTATCATCCAATCTCCTGGATGAAGAACAGTTGCAATAGGAGTTTTTAAAATAGTGCCAACTGCATCCATAATAGCATGGTCAATTCTAAAGAATGATGCCTCAAAATGGCCAAGTTTTATTTTGTCGTTCAAACTTTTGATATAAAGAGTTTTCAGGCTTTTTGAACTTCCTTTTTCCATATCTTCACACCTCCTTTTTATTAATTCAATAGTAAGAGGCCTTCCTATAATTAAAGGATTTCCTAATTTTTTCAAAAGGATAGGAGCAGCACCAATATGATCAAGATGCCCATGAGAGAATATAACCCCTTTAATATTTTTTTCTTTGCCTTTTAGATATTTGATGTTTGGAATTACATAGTCAATGCCTGGCATATCTTCTTCAGGAAACTGCAGTCCCATATCCAAGATCACAATATCGTTTTTATATTCAAAAACAGTCATATTCCTCCCCACCTCCTCACATCCACCGAGGGGAATTATTCTTAAGCAGTTTTTTTCTTTTTCTTTTTCTTTTTCTTTCATAGGCGAGAAAAAGATAAGTGAATTATTTAAGTTGTAATAAAAGTTATAGTGCCGCGGGAGAGATTTGAACTCTCATGCTCCTAAGGAGCACTAGCTCCTGAAGCTAGCGCGTCTACCAATTCCGCCACCGCGGCAAAAGAATTTGTTTATTCTAAAAAAGTTTTTAAATTTTTGGGAAGTGATTTTCTTGGTTTTTTAAATTTCAATGGAGGAATTTTTTTATAATTTTCGTTTTTTATCCAGCCGTCTTTTGTATAGTAATAGCAAGCGCCTTTCATCTTTTCAATTTGGAGATAGTTGCTTTTGCATTTTTCTGAAACCCAGTTGGCTAAAACTAATGTTTTTTTAGGAGAAGGATTGATGGTGAAATGGCCATATCC
>Ga0164318_10008338_pt1 | contig 10060 bp, 8 predicted proteins | sample GuaBasSedimGuay9_FD_113734 | JGI IMG/M metagenome (GOLD analysis project Ga0164318, IMG submission 113734) | Subseafloor sediment microbial communities from Guaymas Basin, Gulf of California, Mexico - Guay9, Core 4571-4, 0-3 cm | ecosystem: Environmental > Aquatic > Marine > Hydrothermal vents >...
AGCAGTGGACAGGTTATCGCTTAAAAATATTGAAGTCACATACCGCGACTATGCCCTCAGTAAGACCATCAAGTTCCATCTGGACGAACTCGAAGGTAAGGCTCCTTCCCAAAAACCAATGTTTCTAAAATTCGAGGGCACTTTAAACAAATACAAGTATGCCTTCGAAATCAATGGTAGCCCCATAGGAGATCTAGCAGCAAAAGATAGACCCTGGGCATTCACCCTTGATGGCAATCTGGCAGGCAAAAAGATCAAAGCCAAGGGCGACATGATGGTTCGAAACAACCAACCTGAAATAAACCTTGCTTTCGGTATCAAGGATGTAAATGTCGGAGCGATTCTTTCCGCTCTTGGTCTGGTCGAAGGACTTAACGCATCGGTGGGGGATGCCGGTTTTAAAGTTTCTATCAATGGTGGGAGCCTTAAGCAAATACTTCAGCAATCAAGTATGATATTTGCCGTACGGGATGGAAACTGGAAAGTTACTCTACCCAACACCAGCGCTACCGTAGACATATCGGATCTGTCAGGAACAATACGGGTGGAAAAGGGAAATGCTGTAACTATGGATCTGAAAGGAAAAATCGATCAAACACCGGTGGAACTAAAAATCACCGGATCACCTCTGGTACAATATGTGACTACTCCAAAAGAAATACCACTTACCATCCATGCTAAGCTGGCCAATACAACGCTAGATTTTTCCAGCAAACTGGCTTTGCCTGTAACCAGTAGAAATCTGAAGCTGGCTTTGAAGATAACAGGAGACCGCCTGGATGAACTTGATGACCTCTTCAAACTTGACCTTCCTCCCATTGGTCCCATTTTCCTGGATACCAGGCTAGCAATCAACAAATCCGGCTATGACCTTTCCACGCTTAAAATAAAAGTCGGAAAAAGTAATCTCTCTGGCAAAATGAAATTGGACACTACCCCTGAAAAACCACTGCTTGACATAAAATTAGTATCGGACCTGGTTCGAATTGAAGACTTCGACACTAAAAAAGGCGGTAAGACTGAATCTGGAAAAGCCGAGAAAAAGAAAACAGATCAGAAAAGTTACCCTGAGCAAAAAACGAAAAAAGCCTCGAACAAAAATAGACGAAACATACTTTCTTACGAAGTCTTGAACAAATTTAACGCTGATATCAAAATAGAAGCTCGGCAGGTAACATCAGGGAAAGATAAGCTGGGCAGTGCCCTCATGTACACAAAACTGGAAGATGGTCGCCTTGCCATCGATCCTCTTCATGTCAACGTTCCCGGTGGGGACATAGACATCAAGTTTGGGTATCACCCTACACCCGACAATGCTACCATCAATCTAAGATTAAATATCGACAAATTCGACTTTGGAATCATAGCACGCAGGGCCAAACCGGAAACAGACATGGGTGGATTATTTTCACTTAAAGCTGAATTGAACTCCACGGCGCCGGATCTTAAACACATGATGGAAAACGCAAGCGGCTACTTCGATTTCATGCTGGCTCCCGAAAACTTCTCTGCCGGTATAATTGATCTCTGGGCTGTTAACCTGATTTCTGCAATCATAAATAAGACATCGGAAAAAGAAAAATCGCAGATTAACTGTATCGTTGTGCGTCTTAAGATGAAAGACGGTGTAATGAAAGAAAGGGCTATCTACCTCGACACAACTAAGATGCGAATCGCCGGAAAAGCAAAGATAGACTTCAAAAACCGGGAACTGGACATATTGCTGGTTCCTAAAGCCAAGAGGCCCGAGTTCTTTAGTCTGGCAACACCCATAAAGGTACATGGCACGTTCGATGACTTCGGATTGGGTATCGGCATTGCCAGACTTGCCGGAACCGTGATATCTTTCATTACAAGCCCAATCCATGTGCCCATACGCCGGATCTTCTCTAAAAAGGTAGCTGCCGATGGTTATGATGCTTGCATGGCGGCATGGACCATGACCGACAAAGACAGGAAAGTAAAGACACAGACTTCGCAGTGAAAATTTATTATTCTCCAATTTTATCGAACAAAAGCTCCGGCTGCATATTTCAATTGGAGAAAAAAGTTCTGCAGTCTTGTCACGTGCGAACTCGTGTTTTAAATATCATGACTACTTCAGCGAAGGTGGTATTTCCATGTTTAAACCGCCAACCCCTGACGAAGCCACAAAAGCCATAGGAAACCTAGATAATCTGACACCGGTTTTGAAAAAAGCGTTTACTCCCGAAAAAGATTTTGAAGTCATGCCTGCTCCCAAGCCGGGAGACTGGCTCGCGGAACATTTTGAGCCGGGACAGACTTACGACGAATATATTAAATCGGGGATTGTTAGACCTGATAGATTAAGAAACAAGATTTACCTCCAACCATTGGGCGATTTTGCCGAAGGAAAAAGTCCGTCTCTGGAAAAGCTCCGTACCTTTACATCGTTCTTTTTCATGATGCCAACGGAAATCCTTTCTCAAATACCATTAGAGCAGTCTGTCCTGACGTCTCGCATAAATCCATACACTGGCAAGCGGCAAGTACTCACGCTGGACGTTCTATCTCTTCTAATTAAGAACAAACCCCGGGATGCGTATTGCGTCCTGGCCATAACCATGGAAGATCTCTATCCTGATCCTTCCTGGAATTTTGTCTTCGGCCAGGCTTCACCTCGAGACCGGGTGGGTGTATTTAGCTTTGCACGGTACGACCCGGATTTTTACGGAGGAACAAGACCTGCAAATTACAAGAAAATACTACTCAAAAGAAGCTGCAAGGTGCTGGCACATGAAACTGGTCACATGTTTTCTTTAGCCCATTGCATATTTTTCAAGTGCGTTATGAATGGTTCCAATCACCTGCAGGAAAGTGACGCAAGGCCCCTTTTCCTCTGCCCAGTATGCCTCAGGAAGCTTCATTTTGCGATTGGTTTCGATGTAGTGAAGCGTTACGAGAAATTACTCATCTTTTTCAGGAACGAAGGATTCGATGAAGAAGCAATGTGGATTAAAAAGAGGCTAGAATGGTGTAAATAGCCCGCTCAATTGATACACATAGTATCGACAAGCGCTATCATTCTTTAAACTGTTTGGTATGGCTTGATAAATGTTTTTTCATGAGGACAAGAACGTAGAATTTTTCTTCGTCGACAAAGTCTTCTATTTGCAGACCAAAAGGGTTAAACAGAACCTTAGCTTCCGACCCGCCTGGAAACTCATCCAGAGGATAGGGAGCTTTCTTTTTCAGATCTTTAATAAAGGCCTTTCCCAGAGGATGGCTTATCACAATCCTTCCTTCGGGTTTTAACATTCTGCTCAAATTCAAAAACGCCCTTTTTTTGTCAACAATATTTGGGTAGCAGGCGTTTAGAAAGGCAACATCAATGCTCCCGTCAGGGAATTTTACTTCTCTTATATCAGAAAGCAACGTCACAACCGTCGGAAATTTTTGTTTGAGAACCTCGAGCATTCGCCTGGATAGATCACAGGCATAGATTCGAGAAGGCTTGTATTTCATAATAATAGGAATGAGAATACCCGTCCCTGACCCTATGTCGAGAACCGTGTCACCTTCCTTTATTCTCCCCAGTTCTACAATTTTTTCAAGGCGTTCCGGCACACCTTCTGGCAGCGGTGGCTCAAACAGGTAATAAAGTTCGTCAAATGATTCTTGCTGCAGCTTATTTATTCTTTCAATTTCCTCTTCGGTTATCTCCGGGAACTGTATCATAAAAAAACCAACTAAACTTCGATTAAGTCGGGGACTAAGAGCAGGTGTCTGAAATCCGAAATCAGATGTCTGAAGTCTGAATATTCAGTGGACTGACTATTCCCGCTCCTTTAGCTTTCCGGCTTCCCAGCTTCTCAGCCTCCAAGCTTTCCAGCTTCCCCGCTTTCGATTCCTGCTGTAGGGCTCTCTGGCAAAGCAAACGCTCACCAGAAGTACGGCGTACCTATCTATGGAAATATCCCGGGTTACCGCCGTCTCCCTCTAGGTGCTGGCCTTGCCCTGGGTGTAGGCCTTGGCATTGGTTTTGGTGTTGGCTTTGGCACCGGTTGAATCGAAGGACCACCTGGCGGTCTTCCAAAATTGGGAGGTGGCTTTGGTATCGGTTTCTCAGGTCTGATAGGTTTAATAGGCCTGTTTGGTCTATCAGGTCTATCAGGACGGTAACCAGGACGATGATAATAAGGCGGAGGATAATAATCCCAGAGGTCAGGGCCATGATACTGGTATCCCCCGTATACAACAGTATATTCTCCGGATGATGCACCACATCCGGCTAACAAAGAAATCATGCCCACTGCCATGCAGCCACCCAGTAATATAATAAGTATCCTTTTCATGACTAGGGCTCCTTTCTCTCGGGATAAGTCCAGCGCTGGAGTATAAGCAAGGCTCCGGTATTATCAGTAATGAGAGCTCCATCTTTGCTGGCAGAGCCTTCTCCGGGTTTTAACAACACAATTCCACCCAATTCTTTTACCCTGCCCAACATTGCGCCGGGATTTTTAACCCGCACAACAGGTACCCAGCGCCCGCTGTAGTCTCTTTGCTTAATCTGTCTTATCCCCACGCGCCATTTACCTTCACTTATGAAAACCACGTAGTCGGGTCCTTTCATAGCAGATTCATACTGTCCCAGCCCTTTGTAAAACCAGCTTGTGGTTTCTAGATACATGGTCCACATCTCATTCCATAACCATTCCCCAATTTGAGCCTCTTCATCTGGAGGATCCCCGCCATAAGCATGCAAAACCACCAGATATGCACCCGAAGGATCCTGCACAAGGGCCCCCTTGCCGCGTTTGGGCATGTCCACCGGACCGTTCACTACCTTGCCCCCTTTGGATTTGATGTATGATATGGCCTTATCCACATCAGGCACCGACATCGATTCCAGCCAGGCCGCCAGTGTTTTTTGACCCTTTTTGGGTTTTAGTTGTACAATACCGCCTATCTTTTTCTTCCCGTTGAATATCTCTGTATAATTTCCATTGTCCCGGAACGTCCAGCCGAACAATTCTCCATAGAACTTTCGGGCCGCGGCAGGGTCAGGTGTCACCAGATCATGCCACACAATTTTACCAGGATGATAAATGTCCGTTGGTTCCGAGGTTACCGGAGTGAATGAAATCCGGGCTTTCGATCCCGAATTCATGCTCGCACATCCAGTTAAAACTGCCAGAGTCAGTACCAAGAACAATGAAAAATAAGTGATGCTGCAGTTTGAAGTTTTGCAACTCATGACTCTACACACCTTCCTGAGAGTAACCCTGGACCTGAATTAATGGAAAGCAAAAAAATATGTCCCAATCAATCCAGGCCTTCAGGGCTAATTGTCTCGCTTTGCTACTTTTTCTTTTTACTCTTTTTACTTTTTTTACTTTTTTTACTTTTTTGGGGCTTTTCCTGTTTCGCCTTTTTGTAATCAACAAGCAACAACCACGCATTTGGATCAGTATGCATATCTCCTCTTAAAATAAAAGCCCCCAACACCATGTTAATAGGTAACTTTTGGGCAATCGGATCTTCCTTGGAGGGCAGAATATCAATACTTGGATTGAGTCCCGCATAGACTCTCGCTTTCGTTATGACCCATGGAGTACCAATGAGTTGTTGAACTTCTGCATGGTTGGAATTCTTTCCCACCCCAGGAATGGTTCGCAAGCCAATGGTTGGCAGTATATAAGGCTGCGGTTTACCGGTCGCTTTCGGCAAGGGAAGGAGCATGTTATATGGAAATGGAAGCTGTTTGATATTTTTTGCAGGTAAAGGAACCTTAAAAAGGATTCCCCCTCTGGTCACGTTTGAAGAGGCCAGCTCATAGAACTGGGGATCTGCCGTCTTTTCTTGCATGGTGGCACGGCATAGGCGACTCAAAAAGAGGTTACCATAGTTGTACATCGTAATGTCTGCAATTTTCTTTGGATATCCACCAAACTCTCTCCCGGCCGTTAGAGCCGAATCCGTGTCAACATAAATAGCAGCCACATAAAGAAACGGGCTTCCGTTGAAAAGTACAGGGATTGTTACGATGGCCTCCATGTATGGGCCGGTTTGATCATTTTCCCGATATTTGGCAAAAATGAGACTTGCCGCACTCTGCCCGGGCATGCCGGGTATGGCGATAAGGTCAAGCTCTTCTGGAACCAGTGCTGCGGCTTTGTCCTGATCAGTCGAAAAAGCTACGGCCACCATGTCAATATTACGATAATAATAATTCTGCGCCTCGGGTGTTACAGGCATCCACCAAGGCATAATCGGATGTTTGTTCACTTCCGCCGCCTTCAGAGTACCCTTTCCGCTAGATTTGAACGGGGATTCCTGTGCAAAACCAGTGTAAGCCAGTGTTACGCTCAGGGCGATGAAAAAGATGAAAAAAGCTATTTTTCTTTTATTCATTTTTGCAACTCCTTATAATTTATAGTTTACTCAACACATTGAGTAAGCCGTTTCGAGAATTCCCTAAATTTTAAGCAAACGTTTGGCATTGGTATAGAGATACTTCTCCATTACCTTATCACTTAGTGGAAGTGCCAAGGTTTGCTGAAGTGTTGTATCAATGTTACCGAAGGGAAATGCTGAACCGTAGACGAATTGATCCTGAAGCAACTCAATATTTTGCTGGTATAGCTGCCCTCCTGGCCAGAACGTATATACATCAGGACATATGGTAACACTTGGCCACTTGAGGGCCAGCGCCAGAGCTTCTGTAATGCTCGGGTATCCACCGTGTGCAAGGACCAATTTAAGTTTTGGAAACTTTTTCATCGTACTGTCAAAACGCCACATCTCGTTTGCCGCGCCCCAGTTATCCATTCCCGCAAATGCACCTGTTTGCACCTGCAAAGGATAGCCTGCATCCTGCATGGTTTCATAAATAGGGTAGAAATCAGCATTATCTATTGTAGCCGGGCCACCGTTCTTGGTACGGTAGCCGGGCTCGAAGTTAGCTCCTCTAATACCCTTCCTTAAAGCACCTTCCAATTCGGCAACTGTTTTTTCTATCGGTTGGTCAAGATTCAACGCTGCCAACCCATAGAACCGACCTGGATACTTCTTCTGAAACTTGAGCAACTCGTCGTTACCCATACTCAATTCCGGGATTCCTGATGCATATCTCCCATTTACTACCACAGCATCGACCCCGGCCTTATCCAAAGCCTTCCACCACGCCTCAACAGCTCCTGGTTTTCCCACCATTTTTACTATTTCGGGGACCTCACCAAAAGTGGCCGGGTTAGCTAGTACGTTGGGTCTCTTTGCTATGAATTCCATCCTGATTTTGAATAGACCTGCGTGAGCCTTAATCGGGGGCCGACATCTAAAATCAATGACTTTAAATTTCTTTCCGGCACGGTTCTTGGCTACCACTTCCGACCGTGCTCTCTTGGGAATCATCGAAAAGACGCTTGCGGCAGCGGCTGCGATAGCCGACGTCTTAAGAAAATCTCGGCGTTTAAGTTTTTTTCCTGTCTTCTTACTCATGGCTTAATATCCTCCTTCAAATTCATGCACTGGCGTTTACTTCATATTCTAGCACTCCTTGTGAGCGGCACAACCAGATATCAAACAAGGATTGCTCCTGAACGATTGGCATATGAATCTCTGACTTACCCAGATTGATCCATTCAAATCCCGGGTCAATTGATGTTCCTGGAATCAATTCTGGAAAACTCTATTTGCATTGAGGATTGTTATCAGGGATATATTCAACACCTTCTATTTTCGGCACGGTGGATTTTTTAACCGGTGCGTCCACCTCTATGTACCATCTGGTAATGGTCCACTTTCCGTTCCGTTTCTCAAGCGTTGCGTTATATGTGCCACTGGTGAAAACCTTGAACGGAGCATCAGGAGGAGCTGCAGAAATTAGCATATAAGTTCGTACCAGAGCAGTCGTAGCCGTTTGACTAACGATATGGACATTTCCCATGGTGTGGCGACGCACTGTACGGTTTTTTTCACTGCCAGGACCACGATATCTCAAATCCGTAAACTTTCTGAAAGCTTTTTTACCTTTTGTTCTGATGGTGCCAAAACAGGGAACGGTAGATTCAAACACAACATCATCCGAAAATAGATCGTACCACTCGTCCCATCTGCCTTCATCGATAAGGTAGGCATAAGCAGTTACGTGATTAATAATGGCAAGCCGATCGGCCAAAAATTGCGGATCAGCCGGTAGCGGTTTTCCCGAATTGTCAGCTCCTGCCATGGGCAGACGCTCAGGATTCAGACGTTTCTGAAATTCAGTCTGTGGCGCCCATCGTTTTTCACCGGCCTGAACTGGTGAAAGGACAACAGGTACAAAAGCCAAAACCACAGCAATAATAATTAAAGTTTTCAACAAATCTCTCATCACGTTCCTTCTTTTCTTGTTGTTAACTGTCTTACACCAACAGACATTTAAGCAAATTTTACTTTTAGTTGCTCTGATGGATAAAACATGCACCACTAATGACCCTGAATGTGTGGTAATTAAACAAGGGCAAATCAAATATCGGGGTTATTAAACATGGAATCAGGTAACGGAAGGCGAGAATACTGTTAGAGCGGGGCAACTAAACTCCCTGAAGCGCCCGAAATAACCCCTCATATTCACCTAAGCTAATACACAATCACTATTTAACTACTGGGTTCTATCACAGGACAGTGACATTTTCAACATCTTATTTCGTGTTTATACCTAGTTCGTAGTATCTACGGGATGTTTGTAATCACAATATTAGTTATCATGTGAAGTTCCCTTTTCGGCAACCGAGGTGAGGAGCACAGGCTTAGTTTTTGTTTCAGTCTAAGGAAATGGAATGTCGCCAAGCCGAGCTCGGTCACGACGTTCGCGGGAATGACATTGATATTATCCCTTTGTCATTCCTACGCAGGCAGGAATCCAGCGATAATCAGCGATAATAAAGTTCGTAAAGTTTTGACTCACTTACTCCCAACTGATAGAGTACCATGATCAAATGGTTTTGAAGAGATGCCTTAAGAGGTCCTTTTTTTATGTATCTCTCTGGCGATGAATAGAGTTTTCTCTGGACAACCAAAAGCTTGCCCAGCTTTTTACATGTTCTAACAAAGTCTACATCCTCCATGAGATACCGCTTGCGGAAGCCCCCGGCTTTGGAAAATGTCTTTTGCGTGCAAAAAAGTCCCTGATCTCCATAAGGGAGCTTTAGATATTTGGTACGGCAGTTAGCCCATCTGGCAATCAATTCGAGAGTTGCACTACTGGTCGAAAAAGCAAGCTCAAAACAACCTAAGACATTTTCAGGGTTGTTAAGTATTTTCCATACATGATATGCAAAGTTGGCAGGAGGCGTGCTATCTGCGTGAAGGAACCATAGTATGTCTCCTCTTGACTTTCTTGCACCTTCATTTAGCTGAATCCCTCTTCCTTTAGGTGAAAAACACATTCTGATTTTTGATGATAACTGCAACTCCTCACTAATTCGGTCAGCTTTACCCATAACAGCAACTATTTCCTCCCCAGGCCAGAGTTGCCTGGATAGGCTTGCCAGGAGGTTAAATAAATCATCATTCTCTTCCAGGAACGGTATAATCACTGAGACCTGCTTGAAAAATGTTTTTCTATTCTTAAAAAAAATCTAAATCTTCCTTACGATGAACACACCGAAGAACTACTGTCTCACGTCAGACCCAAAAACTGGAAGAATCCTCAACCCAAACTGAATATGATCTTGTGGTTCTGGGCGGAGGTACAGCGGGGTTTGTGGCCGCAGCAGGTGTGGCAGCATTGGGAGCCACAGTGGCAATGGTTGAAAAGAATCTCTTAGGCGGTGATTGCCTTAATGTAGGTTGTGTTCCATCTAAATGCATAATTCGCTCATCGAGGGTGGCAGCCGAGACTCATCGCGCACACCAATATGGGATAGAGGTGCCTGAGGGCATAAAAGTTGACTTTCCGCGAGTAATGGAACGAATGAGGAAACTACGGGCTAAAATCGCTTACCACGATTCAGCCTCCAGGTTTAAAAAAATGGGGGTTGACGTTTTCCTTGGAAATGGGAGATTTGCTAGTAAAAGCTCAGTTGAAGTAGCAGGGAAAATACTAAACTTTAAA
>Ga0164318_10008340_pt1 | contig 10059 bp, 14 predicted proteins | sample GuaBasSedimGuay9_FD_113734 | JGI IMG/M metagenome (GOLD analysis project Ga0164318, IMG submission 113734) | Subseafloor sediment microbial communities from Guaymas Basin, Gulf of California, Mexico - Guay9, Core 4571-4, 0-3 cm | ecosystem: Environmental > Aquatic > Marine > Hydrothermal vents...
AATGTGTGATGATTTGCAGTATTTGGATTATCTTAAACGAGTATTTACCTATTAACCTATTTGCACTTTTCTTTCAAATTTGGAAGAAAAAACATTTTTATACGTGTGTATAAATTGATAATCACAGTACATTTTTTGATTTTTTATGTTGAAATCAAAACAAATGTACGTGTTAATGCAAAATTTATTAACATTTGAAATAACAAAAATAGTGAGAATTATGGCAGATTTTACTGAAGATTTTAAAGGGCTCAAATGCCCCATGCCTGTTTTGAAAGCGAAAAAGGTGATTAAGAAAATGGCTCCTGGTCAGACTTTTGAGTTTGTGGCTGATGATAGTGGTGCGAAAGTGGATATTCCTCCCTTACTGAATAAAACTGGATGCACTTTAGTAGAAATGAAAGAAGAAAACGGGATATATACCTTTTTAATCAAAAAAGATTAGAGTTGTGATTATTTCTGTCTTTTTTATTGATGAAATTTGGAGAGAATTTATAAAATGAAACTAGCATTTTGCGTTATGACAGAATTCCTCAAATTCCAACCAGTTTATACTATGATTAATCTTATTAAAGCCGCGCAAGAAAAGAATCACGAAATTTTAGGGATATTCTTCTTTGGAAGCGGAGTATTAAATATTCAAAAAGGTGCTCATTTAGGCAAAAATACTCGGAATATTTCGGCTGAGTTGGAGAATTTAGGAGTTTCCATTGTTGCATGTCAAACTTGGGCAGATAACATGGCCATATTTAAGGAAAACGCCATTGAAGGCGCAGATATCACCGGATTAGGTGAATTATCAAATATGACAGCAGAAGCGGATAAAGTAATTGTATTCGGTTCTCATGCATAGGAAATGATTAGGAGGTAGAAAAATGGAATCAGTATTAATTTTATGCGAAAAAGGACCCTTTGGGACTAATTCTGGTATGGAATCGATCCGATTGGGAGCAGGTTATATTGCGTTAGGTGAGGACCTTGATTGTAAGCTGGTATTTTACGGCGCCGGGGTACTTAACCTATTGAAAAACCTCGACCCAAGTCAAATCGGCATGGATCTGATGGATGAAGGAATTGAAATGGCGGATTTATCCGAGTTACCTATTGTTTTGGTAAATGAAGATTTAGAGCAATTTGGATACACTCAAGCTGATCTGATTGAATATGAATCCCTAGAATTGGTAAGTAGGGCAGAACTTCCAAGTATTTTGAAGGAGTTTGACATGGTATTCCGGATGTGATATTGGAACAAAAGGAGGAAAAAATCATGGAACACTTAATTTTATATGGTTATGCAGGAATGGAGAAACAAAAATTGCAAGATCTACAAATGTTTACCGAAAGCTGGGAAGATTGCCACTTGGTATTAATGCAAGATGCTGTTGTCGGAACCACAACTGGTGAAAATGAATCCACGGCTGTATTAGAAAAATTCAAGAACAACGGATGGAAAATTTATGCTCTCCAGGAAGATGTTATCGCACGAGGGTTACCTTTAGAAAAGATCAAATATTTTATTGAACCCATCACCTATTATGGCGTTATTGATCTTATCACAGATTCAAAGCAATTAATCTCATGGTTATAAGAGCAAATTTGGTGAATTTAGTTAATTCAAGATGTTCTTTTTTTTGATTTTGATCTCAAATCTGCTACACATTTTTTCAAAGTGTTTTTTACATATTCTAATTGTTCACGAGTGTTATCCCTTCCCAAAGTCAATCGGATAGAACCCGCAGCCATTTCTTCTGATAACCCCATCGCAGTAAGAACATAAGATACATCATGAGATTTTGAATGACAAGCTGATCCCACAGATACGGCAATATTATGATTATTCAAAGCTTGGAGCAATTCGCTGCCATCAATTCCTTCAAATCCCACATTTATATTAATTGAAACACGGTGTTTAACTCCACCGTTTAAATAACTCCCAGTAATTTCAGAAAGAATCCATCTAATCAAATCGTCTCTAAGAGATAATAAGCGAGAATTCTCTTCTGACATATTATTATAACATATTTCAACCGATTTAGCAAATCCAACAATATTTGCAACATTTTCGGTAGCTGAGCGAAATCCAAACTCTTGTCCACCTCCATAAGTAATAGGAATAATATATACCCCTCGAGCAGGATGTTTACCTCGATTGCGGATGAATAGCATTCCAATACCCTTTGGACCGTAGATTTTGTGTCCTGATGCTGAAAGTAAGTCGATTTTTTCTTGCTGTAAGTTGATGGGTAATTTTCCGAAAGCTTGGACCGCATCAGTATGCAAGATTATATTTCGTGTTGAAGTAATTCCTGCAATTTCTCGAATGGGTTGAATACTACCAATTTCATTGTTTGCATAAATAATTGAAACCAAAATTGTATCATCGCGGAGAAGCCGCTTAAATTCTTCCACAGAAACCAAACCTTCCGAATCGATAGATAGATAAGAAACCTCAAAACCCTCAAGTTGGAGTTTTCGGAAACAATTTCTTACGGCAGGATGCTCAATTGGGGTGGTTATCATATGTTTTCCAAATTTTTTCATTTTATGCGCCGTTCCCAAGATTGCAATATTATCCGCTTCGGTTCCACTTCCTGTAAAGATAATTTCCTCTGGTTTCGCTCCAATACATTCAGCTATTCGTGCACGAGAAGTTTCAATTGCTTTCCGAGTATATTTCCCCAAATTATGCATGGAAGAAGCGTTCCCAAAATGATTTTTAAGATAAGGCATCATTTCTGCCAAAACTTCGGGATCCAAAGGAGTGGTGGCAGCATGATCTAAGTAGATAAATTCACGCTCCATATAAGGAAGAAAATTAATGGTGTATATAAAGCAATGGGTAATATTACAAAAGATTGATTTTTAAAATAAAAATGCACATATATGCGGATATACGTATATATTCGATAACCCGAAATTTTAAAGTAAATAGAAAAGAATTTTACCCATGGCAAAAGATCTGGAGATCTCGTCCCACTCGAAAAAAAATGATCGAGATGAGCGCGATTTAGATTGGGATAAACAAGGAAAGGAATTAGATTTACGCGGAGTACAATGTCCGATGACCTTCGTTTATACAAAAGTAACATTGGAAGAAATGTCACCAGGTGACTTACTTCGGTTGATTCTCGATTTTCGCTCCGCTTTTACCAATGTGCCAAAAAATGTAGTAAAACAAAAATTGGGAAAAATTATTCATGAAATCGAACAAGATAATGTTAAAACTATATGGATAGAACGAATTTAACCTCTTATTTAGCTAATTACATTCATCATTCACGATATAATATTTTTCGGTCAGATAAAATGGCTCTTTGGGATTGCTACATGCCGCACACGAAGGATTGCGCTTGATCGAAATAAAATCGAAAATATTTTCCGCCAAATCGAAAGTAAACAATCCATTTGTGAATTTTTGAGATTTTCCTATCAGTGTTTTTATCGCTTCATTTGCTTGGAGAATACCAGCAAAACTAGGGACAGTATTAATAACACCGGCGGCTGAACACGACATCGATTCATCACCGGCAGATATAGTATGGAAAATGCAACGATAACAAGTGGTTTCTCCTGGATTCACCGAAATCAACTGCCCCATCCATTGAACAACGCCGGCTATGGTAAAGGGTATATTTAGATGAACGCATACATCATTTACCAAAAATTTAGTGGCAAAATTATCGCTAGCATCAATGACATAATCAGAACCTTTCAGAATTTCGGCAGAATTTTCTCGCGTAAGTAATTCTGGGAAGATTTCCAACTTAACATCTGGATTAATGGCTTTTACCTTATCGGCGATGCTGTCAACTTTCTTTCGACCCACATCTGGTGTTAAGTGTAATGTTTGTCTTGGGAGATTGGATAAATCTACCAAATCCCCATCAATAACCTTAATGTGTCCGACTCCAGCCGATGCCAGCATTTGAATCACGGGGCAGCCTAAACCACCAGCACCTACTACAGTTACGGTTGCATTCAGAAGTTTATTTACCCCTTCACTTCCAAAATCGGTTAAGATAATATGACGGGAATATCGATGAACTTGGTCATCAGTTAATTTGTGGAAATTTTTCTTCATAAGTACAACTTATTCGGGAAAAATAAAAAAAATTAGTGTATTTTTAGTTATTATGCGAATTTTTTCATAAATACAACCGAATAAAAGGAATTCTGCCAATTTTCTTATTTTTTTAATTTTCTAAATTTTTAGGAACAAATATTTATATATCCATTGTCAATAATAATAAGCAAGTACATTTGGCAATTTTATCTTATAGAACTGGATCAAATGTAATGTTAGAAATAGATTTATAGTACATTTGTTTTTTATAGTAAAAAAATAGAACAGGAAAAAAGTGATGAATAATGCCCAAAGTAATGAATTTTATTGTTTCCGAACAATCCTTTGAAAAATTCGGAATGATGGTTATCCTTGGCACTACTGGTGCTGCCATGGAAACAAAGATGAATTTCTTTTTCACCTTTTGGGGTATCAATCTATTGAAAAAAAATTTCAAACCGAAAGTGGCGGGAATGCCGTTTCCTATGAAAGGAATGGCAGCGATGATGTTTAAAAAGAAATTAAAATCTTTCGGATACGAAGATATGTGGGAAATGGTTAAAGATGGAATTGAAGAAGGAAATATTAAACTCTATCCTTGCTCAATGACCATGGATTTAATGGGTGTGAAAAAGGAACAAATCCACAAATTCTGCGAAGAGCCTATCGGCGCTGCCAAGTTCATTGAAATGGCAGATGAAGCGGATAAGGTAATTTCCTTATAATACAAACGCATATATCAATTTGCGTGAAAAACACCAGATAAAAACTTTTAACTCTGATTAAACTTTTTTGATTTTGAACATTTCCTTTTAAATCATGTGAAAACTTTATGACAAATACAGCTAATTATCCAAAAAAACATCAAGAAGTGGAATTAACTCAATTAGACAAACAAATTCTGCAGATTTTACAAGAAAATGGAAAAGCTTCTCTTCGGTCTATTGCCCAAAAATTAAATTCTTCCGTTTCCGCAGTGAAAAATCATGTAGATAAACTAACAGAAACAGGTGTAATCCAATCTTACACTGCATTGATTGATTGCTGCAAAATTGGATATAAAGAAATGCTCCTTTTATTTATTCGGGTGAGTAATTCCGTCCCAATAAGTGAAATTTTCGATAAATTGGCAAAAATCGATAAAATTAATGCAATATATCAAATTTCGGGTACATACGCTATTTTCTGCATGGCAAAATGTGTCGAAAAAGAAGATCAGATTTTGTTACTTGAAGTTATAAAAAAAATTATTGGTATAGAAGAGATTCATACACAAGTGGTATTGCAGAGAATAAAAGAAGATTTGCGGGTAAAAATTCCTTGATTCTTTTGTACCTTTTTACATTCATTTACCTAACAATTGTCACTTTTTTTTATGATTAGAAGAACAAACATTTAAATGTAGATTAGAAATTATTTAGATAACAATGAACATTCGGTGGATTTTTCCTTTAAATCCTAAACGAATGTTGTTAAAAATAGTAAAAGTTCATACATTTGTATATCCAAACCATATTTTTATGAAAAATTTGATGATTGAAATTCGGCGAAAAATGGGGAATCAAGGCAATATTTAGTAAAAATTGGTAATAATATTTATTTCCATGAAGTTCCTGAGAAAACGTTTCTTACAATTGCTGTTTTCTTTTTTTGGGGTCTGGTTTGGGATACATGGTTGATCAAATTAATATCAGTATGCTGAAAAAATCAATGAAAAAATCATTAACATGTTGAAGTCAAAATGAATGAAACTAAAACCATCAAATTGGAAAATATTCACGAAGAGTTTCCAGATTCCGAGAGAAAATTTCGTGTACTGGCGGATTTTACCCCAGAATTTTTCGCGGACATTGAACGCAGAACCAATATTCTATCATGCATTCAATGCGGAACATGCACAGCTTCGTGCGAAAGTGGTCGTTGGACCGCCTTAAAAACCCGTCTGATCATTCGACGATTAATTTTCGGGGATTTAACAGTGTTGGAAGATCCTGACATCTGGTTGTGCACCACATGTTATAATTGCTATGAGAGATGTCCCCGAGATGTACGACCCACCGATGTAATCATCGAATTACGTAATTACGCTTCAAAATTAGGTAATATGCACCCGGTTCATCGGAAAGTGGTGGATTTTCTTAAAGTCACAGGTCATGCAGTTCCTATTAACGCTCAAATCCGCCAACAGCGCAAGGAATTGGGTCTGGATGAACTACCTCCGACTCTTTATAGATATAAAGATGAGCCAGATAGTGAAATGGATAAATATGCAAAGGAATTATTTAATTTGGCAGACGCTAATGAGAAAGTGCAAGAAAAACTGCAAGATAAAAATAAAATAAGGGGATGCAACTAATATGGGTAAAGATCATGAATTTGCTTTCTACCTCGGCTGTATTATGCCAAATCGCTATCCACAAATCGAAAAGGCAACCCGTTTCGTATTAGAAAAGCTGGGCTATAAATTATTGGATATGGAAAAGGCTGCTTGCTGTCCCGCTCCCGGGGTACTAAGATCCTTCGATAAAGTCGATTGGATGGTGGCCGCTGCTCGCAACATCTGTATCGCAGAAAAATTAGATCGGGATATTTTAACAGTCTGCAACGGCTGTTTCGGCACATTACAAGAAGTCAACAAACATTTAAAGGAAAATGAAGAAGCCCGAGAACAAGTGAACGAACACTTGAAAAAACTAGGTGATTATGAATACAAAGGCACCATTGAAGTAAAACATATTGGAGAATTCTTGGGAGCAGATATCGGACCAACTGAAATTCAAAAATATTTGGTACGAAAGGTTAAAGGACGGGTAACGGTGCACTACGGTTGCCACTTTCTTAAGCCGACCCGTACCCGTCAAGTTGATAGTTCCGAAAATCCAGTCATTCTCGATGATTTTGCAGAGGCTATAGGGTTGGTATCCGTTGATTTCAGACAGAAACTTACATGCTGCGGTGCCGGTGGTGGAATTAAAGCGGCTTATGCTGAAACCAGCATGAAAATTCTAGGAGAAAAAATGAAAAATATGACTGCAGTGCAGCCTGATTTCATCTTAGATGTATGTCCTTTCTGTCATTTGCAGTTTGAAACCGGACAAGATTGGTTGAATAAGAACAAAGGCACTAATTACGATTTACCTGTTATTCACATTTCCCAAATAACCGCTTTCTGTATGGGTATGGATGAGCAATTTGTTGGCCTGAAGTATCAGATGATGGGAAAGGATTTTAAATTTACCCCGGTGGAGGTTGAAAGCCATGACTGAAGCCAATAACGTGAAAAAATCTGCCGGTACTTCGAGTAATTTAACTAAAAGCCAAAAAGAAGAACCTAGAATCGGTGTTTTCGTCTGTCACTGTGGTCATAACATCGCCGGTACTGTCGATGTGGAAAAAGTAGCCCAAGAAGCGGCTAAAATGCCCAATGTGGTTAAAGCTGAACATTATATGTTCATGTGCTCTAAACAGGGAATTGAGTTGGTGAAAAATTCTATAAAGGAAAATGGAGTCAACCGCACGGTAGTCGCTTCATGCTCTAAAACTCAGCACGGCCCCACCTTTGCTAAAGCTATCGAGGAAGAAGGGTTAAACAAACATCTTCATTTCCAAGCCAATATCCGGGAATTCTGCAGTTGGGTAACCCCTAAAAGCAAGAAAGAAGAAGCAACCCAAAAAGCCATTGAATATGTTCGGGCAGCGGTTAACCGATCGCAGAAATTGGAGGAGATTGAAACTCGTAAATTGAAAACTACTAAAGCCACATTAGTCATCGGAGGTGGTATTGCAGGATTACGTGCCAGCATGGACATTGCCAACCTCGGAATCCCGGTCTATTTAGTAGAAAAGCAGTCCAGCATCGGTGGGCATATGACCCAACTATACAAGACCTTCCCCACCAATGAATGCCCCCAGTGCTCTATTTCACCGCTCACTAATGGAGTAGCAAATCATCCCAATGTAACCTTATGGACAAACTCGAAAGTTAAAAGCGTGGAAGGTTCTATGGGTAATTTCAAGGTTCAAGTGGAGCATAAACCCAGATATGTTCACGATAATTGCACCTCATGCGGAGAATGCGCAGAAAATTGCCCGGTTGAAATTCCCAGTGAGTGGGATTCGGGTATGTCCATGCGAAAAGCAATCTACAAACTTTATCCACAAGCAATTCCCTCCACCTATGTTAGGGACAAGAAGCATTGTATCGAATGTAAAACTTGTATAAATGTGTGTCCTGTGGGTGCTGTCGATTTTTCTATGAAGAAAGCTTATGATACAATTGAAGTGGGCTCCATAGTAGTTGCAGTTGGGTTTGATGAATATGATCCTTCCCCGATAGAGCCATATCATTACAAGCAACCGGGATATGAAGATGTTATTACCCAACTCCAGCTGGAACGAATGATGAACCCGGTTTCACTCACCGGTAGTATGATTCTTAGACCCTCTGATGGTAAGGTTCCCAAAAGGGTGGTAATGATTCAGTGCGTGGGTTCACGAAATGACCAGGTGGGTTATGAATACTGCACCGGCGTATGTTGCATGTTCGCTAATAAAAACGCCCAGATGATTAAAGATTTGTCACCTGAAACTGAAGTAATCATATGCTATATCGATATGAGAACTCCCGGGTTGAATTATGAAGAATTCTATAAGAAAAGTCAGCAGATCGGGGTGAAGTTTATTCGGGGGCGACCTTCAGAAATTGAGAAAGATCCTAAGACTGGCAAACTGCATGTTTATGTGGAAGATACTTTGAGCATGCAGCCGATGGATCTGGAAACAGATATGGTGGTGCTTTCTGCTGCCATGGTTCCGCCAAAAGGCATTGGAATTTTGGGTTCAGCTTTGCACGTACTCCGTTCTAAAGAAGGTTTTTTGAAAGAATTTCACATTAAAATGAATCCCACTCAATCATCCAAAGAGGGAATTTATCTGGCCGGGGCAATTCAAGGTCCTAAAGATATAACCAGATCCGTGGCTCAAGCAGGTAGTGCTGCCGCCTTAGCCGCCGCCCCTCTAGTGCGAGGTTATATCGAAAAGGAAATGATCCTACCCACCGTGGCAGATAATTGCGTGTTGTGCGGGCTTTGCGTTACTGCTTGTCCACAATCTGCCCTTAAAATCGAAGACAGAAAAGTTGCTGTTAACGAGGTGGCGTGCAAAGCATGTGGAATTTGTCAACCCGTTTGTCCAGTAGGTGCTATTCAAGTGATCAATTCGCGGGAAGATGAGTTACGCGACGAAATCTTAGGATTAACCGGAGGTAGTAAAGCTCATGTCTAAAGCAGAAACTAATTCAAAAAACGAAAATAACACCAGACGAAATGTAGTGGTTTTCATGTGTGATGCCTGCGGCCAGGGCGCCGCGAAGACAGCTGGCGTGGCCCGTATGACCTATGACAGCGCCATTCGTATTATTCGGGTAAAATGCAGTGGTATGGTAGGACCAATACAAATCATGGAAGCCTTGACCAATGGGGCTGATGCTTGCTCGGTGATAGGTTGTTGCTTTGGTGCTTGTCATTTTCGTAATGGGAATTTCTTATCCATGCATCGGATTAAGATCATGAAAAAACTTTTCAAGGAAATGGGCTACAGCGATCAGATGATCAATCATTATACCGCTAGAGCCGCCGAAGGAGAGACAGCCACAGGAGATTTCGAAGATATCATGGAACGCTTAGAAGCTGCCAAAGCTGCTGGAGGGACCTTTCAATGAAGGTAGGGATATTTCAATTTAACGGCTGTCAGAAATGTTTTTTCGAAAGTATGCTGCTCAAAGAATACTCTCATCTTGATGTGCAATATATTTCCAGTCCAAGCGAATGGAATGAAAAGGCATTGGATATTGCGGTAATTTCCGGATTTTTAACCCCAGAAGATCAGCACATTATGGAAAAAATCACTAAAAATGCTACGAACTTGATATCCTACGGGAGCTGTGCGGTTACCGGGGGAATTTTCGGTTTGGCATATCAAAAAGGCAAGGAATTCCT
>Ga0164318_10008341_pt1 | contig 10059 bp, 8 predicted proteins | sample GuaBasSedimGuay9_FD_113734 | JGI IMG/M metagenome (GOLD analysis project Ga0164318, IMG submission 113734) | Subseafloor sediment microbial communities from Guaymas Basin, Gulf of California, Mexico - Guay9, Core 4571-4, 0-3 cm | ecosystem: Environmental > Aquatic > Marine > Hydrothermal vents >...
GAGCCGGTACCCACCGGACGAAAAGTATTGAAAGACCGCTAACATCCTATAGCGTCCATGAGGAACCTGTTTGGAGGGAGACGTTCTCGATGGGCAAGCTGTGGCTCATGCTCGTGTTGTATTCGGTTCTAGTCGCCGGTCCAGTCCTGGGCCAGGACGATTTTTCGTTTTCCGGACCCAAAGAGGAAGCGAGCGAGCGATCCGCGAAAGCCGAATCCCCGGCGGGCTGGGAGTTCCGTTTCCAGGCCGGTGCCCACAACCATCTGGCCCGGGATGATTTCTGGGATAGCCAGAGGGGGCTCGGGGTAAACGAGACGAGGTGGTGGTTGTCCTGGGATCTGGGGCTCGTGCACCGGCAAAAGCACGGCTGGGGTTTGGGGGCCTTTTTCTGGATCGGCGGCAGCTATGACCGGGTCTGGGGTCTCAAGGGTTATCGCCAGTGGCGCCTGGATCCGGACCGGAAGTTCTATGTCCAGGCGGGGCCGGGTCTGATCCTCTATGCCGATACCCTGGAGCAGGATTATCAAGTGCCTGGCCTCGTACTGGAATTCGAGGCGGGTACCGACCTGCTGGCGCTCTGCACGAGCATGACGGCCATGCCCTACGAAGGTCGCAATCGTCAAGAGGTGTGGGATGGAACCCATTTCAGCCTGGATGCGGGCGAGAAGGGGACCGACGTGGTCTGGAACGCGGGCCTGAAGCTCGGCGGGCCGCTTGGAGGGCTGGGGACCCTCGTAGCCGTGGTTGCCGCGGCGGTGGCCTTCGACAGCTTCAACTGGAATTGACGGGAGCGGATGTTCCGCAGCCGCGCAGCGGCGAGGACATTTCGCTCCCCGGGTGTTTGCCCGCCTACTTCCAGTGCGAGGAGATGAACTCGTCCACCTCGGGAATCCCCCCCTGGAAGACGAGGTAGCCGTTGTGGGGCTCGCGCTCGGTGATCTCCCCGTTCACGGGGCTGAGCATGATGCGCTTGACCTCGTCGCGGTCCTGGCTCTGGCCCAGGGCCCAGCCCAGCTTCACGTAGGCCACCTCCGGCAGCATGTTCGCCGCCGGTACGACCCCCAGCTCCATGATCTCCCGCCCGGTCTCGTAGACGTACATCTGCACGTAGCCCCACAGGGTCTGCACGGTCATGTACACGTGCACGCCGGCGTCGTAGGCCCGCTGCAGGGCCGGGTACAGGGGCTTGTTCACGTGCCCCAGGCCGGTGCCGGCGATGATGATGCCCTTGTAGCCGTTGTCGATCAGCGAGTCGATGATGTCCGGCTTCATGTTGGGATAGTAGTAGACCAGGGAGACGCGGTCATCGAAGACGTCGACCAGGGTGACCTCGTTGTCGTCGCGCCGCTTCTTGTAGTCGTTTCGGAACGGCTTGACGCCCTCGGCGTCCACCTTGCCCAGGGGAATGTCGCTGAGGGTGCGGAAGGTGGAACGGTAACTCGAATGCATCTTGCGCACGCGGGTGCCGCGGTGCAGCAGGCCGTACTCGTCGCTGGTGGGGCCGAACATGCAGACCATGACCTCGGCGATATCGCTGGTGGCGGCGGTGCGCGTGGCGTTGATCAGGTTGATGGCGGCGTCCGAGCTGGGCCGGTCGCTGCTGCGCTGGCTGCCCACCATGACGATGGGCACGGGCGAGTCCTGCAGCATGAAGCTCAGGGCGGCGGCGGTGTGGTGCATGGTGTCGGTGCCGTGGCCCACGACGATGCCCGCCACACCCTTGGCGATCTCGGCGGCGATGGCCCGGGCCGTGCCCAGCCACTGCTCGGGACCCATGTTCTCGCTGAACACCCCGTAGAGCTTCTCGGTCTCCATGTTGCAGACGTCCGCCAGCTCGGGCACCGAGCCGTACAGCTCGCCCGGGCTGAAGGCGGGGATCACCGCGCCGGTGCGGTAGTCAAGACGGCTGGCGATGGTCCCGCCCGTGCCGAAGAGCTTCACGCGCGGCTTGCCCGGATCGAAGGGAAACTCCTTCTCGGGGATCTGGTAGTTGGCCACCTTGCGACCGTGGATGCTGATGCTCTCCACCGTGTCCCAGCGTACGCCGATGTTATAGCCCGTCTCCAGCTTCAGGACGATGTGCAGGGCGTCGGCGGTCTCGCTGCGGGGCAGGATCAGTCCCGAGAAATCGCCGCGGCTGGTGTGCAGCGTCACCTGGCTCCAGACGGGGGCCTTTTCCTTCTGCAGCAGGTCCAGGGTGGGGCTGCGGTAACCCTTGAAGTCCTCGGCGGCGTTGGTCACGGCTGGTTCTCCCGGTTCAGTTCACGGATCCACCGACAGACGGTGCGGCCCGGCACACGGCCGCGCACCAGGGGCATGACCCGGCCCATGAGGACCATCTCCCGCCGGCGGGGGTCGTCCGGCAACTCTGCGCTCTTCAGGTCATCCAGGGTGTCGGCCACCACCTGCTGTGCGCGGTCCTCCGCCCAGGGTTCCACGGGTTCGGATTCGGCGCTCCACACGCCTTCGGGCAGCAGCTCGCCTGCTGTCAACCTGCGCACGACGTTTTCCCACCAGGGGCCGGCCGTGGCCGGGTTCAGCGGCCGGGGACTCGAGCGGTCCAGCAGCAGGGAGGCCAGCTGGTGGGGTGTCAGGGCCGCATCCCGGGTTTCCTGCAGGAGGGGCAGCAGGTGGGCGAACAGTTCCCAGGCACGGTGGCGACTCAGCCGGGCGGCCAGGTCGGGACCGACGCCGGCCTCGGCGGCCAGGGCCTCGCGTTCCCACGGCGGCAGGGGCAGGCCGGCCCGGATGGTCTCGATACGCTCGTCGCTCAGGCCGATGGGCGGCAGGTCGGTATCGGGGTACATGCGATCGGCCCCGGGCAGCACGCGTTCGAAGCCGGTGGTCCCGTCATCGAGTGCCTGCCTGGTCTCCTGGGGCACGCCGTCGAAGGCCTCGCGCGCGCGGATGAGCACTTCCTGCACGGCGGTCGCGGTGTCCTGTTCGGGCCCCCAGATCAGGATCACCGGTACCTCGGGGTCCACCCGGCAGGCCTTGATCACACGGTCCCATTCCCCGCTGCTGAGGGTGGGGACGTCCTGGGTGGAAAGCACGAGGTTGGGCAGCTCATCCAGGCAGGCGATCACCCGGATACGGTCGCTGAACTCCTTGAGGAAGCTGGTGCGCGGCTGGGTCTGCACCTGCAGCAGGTTCTGGAAGCCGGGCAGGGGCACGGCCATGACGGTGGCGCCCTTGGCGATGGCCGCGGCCATGAAGCGGCAGGCGGTACCCCGCACCACCGGGGTGACGTCGCGGCCCTCGGTGGGCAGATCCCCGGGCTTGGCGCCGCGTCGGGCAAGTTCCCCGGCGATGGCCACCAGGGTCCGTTGTCTGAGGGCCTCGTTGTGGGTCAGGCGGGGGATGGCCCGCAGGCTGGGCACGCCCTTGATCTCGATGCGCGTGCCCCCGGTGACCGAGACGTTGACATCCTGCCGGGCGGCGCCGCTGCCGGTGCGCACCAGGCCCGTGGCACGGCACAGGTGGCGCAGCACCTGTCCCACCGCCATGGCTTCCCGGGGCGTCTTCATGTCCGGATCGGTGACCGTTTCGATCAACGGCATGCCCAGTCGGTCGGTGCGGTAGACGCGCACATGGCCCTGGTCGCTCACCTCGCGGCAGGAGTCCTCCTCGATGCTCAGCTGGCGGATGTGAATGGTCTTTTCCCCGCAGGGGACGTCACCGTCGGTGCCGATGATGGCGGTGCGCTGGAAACCGGTGGGGATGCTGCCGTCCAGGTACTGCTTGCGCGTGATGTGCACCTCGCTGACCACGTTGCAGCCCAACAGCATGGTGATGGCGATGCTGATGTCCAGGGCCTGGTCGTCCATCTCGAACGGCGGCGCGTCGTCCATCTCGTAGGTGCAGACGGTTTCCTGGTTCAGGTGGTAGATGATGTTCTTGCGGGTCTTGAACTCCATCAGGGCCGTACCGTCGTACTCGCCCATCTCCGACAGGGTGGGACGCATGTGGCGCAGCACCTCGGCCTGATGCTCGCCGTGATTGTAGATCCCGGCCGGACAGCGGCAGAAAAGCTTGCGGCGGGTCAGGAGCTGCTGATGGATCTCCAGGCCGCACATGAATCCCAGCTCCGCGTAATCGTCGGCCGAGAGCTCGCCGTAAAGAGGCAGGGGTTTGCCGAGCCAGGAGTCGGTGAAGGGGGAATGATCGTGGTCCATGGCACGTCCACATGTTCTGGGGTGGGACGGGTGTGGGGAACCGGAACAAGATATGGAGCAACGCCAGAAAGCTCCAGGATTTGTTGGTTGTGCCGCCGAGATTGTGCCCGATCCTGGGCAAACCCCATACCGGACACAATCTCGGCGGCACAACCAACAGGCACTTGACGAAATTTGGCAGGTCCGGTACCTTGGCTTGTCAAAAGCATAACAGAACACTGCCCCAAATCAGGGCAAAGTGTTGGGTCTTTAACGAGGCGGTGACGTGGTGCGAAAAAAACGCAAAGGATGCGATGTTCCCGAGGCAACCATCCATCGTCTGCCCTTGTACCTGGAAAAACTCAAGCTGTTGCAGGCCATCGGGGTAGAGGACGTATCGAGCCGCCAGCTGGCCGAGTCCCTGGACATCAAGGCCAGTCAGTTGCGCCACGATTTCCACTATTTCGGCGGTTTCAGCCGGCCGGGACGCCCTTACCAGGTGGAAAAGCTGGTTCCCGCCCTTGAGAAGATCATCGGCATCGCCGACCCCGTACCGACGATCATCGTGGGCGCCGGTCATCTCGGGCAGGCTCTGGCCAACTACCAGAACCTGGACATCCAGGGTTTTCCCATCCACGGGATCTTCGACGTCAACCCCCGCCTGATCGGCCTGGAGATCAGGGGGCAACCCATCCGTGACATGGATGAGATGGAGGGCATCGTCAGGCGGGAGAAGGTCCTGATCGGGATTCTCACCGTGCCGGGTAGCCATGCCCAGGCCGTGGCCGATCAGATGGTCAAGGCGGGCATCGTGGGGATCTTCAACTTCGCTCCCACCGACCTGAAGGTTCCCCGGGGTGTGGTGGTCCGCAACGAGCGCCTGGCCGTGGGGATCATGTCCCTGAGCTTCAAGGTCAAGTGCATCCTGGAAACGCAGATGCAGGTCTCACCAGCGGATGAGGTTGGCGCCCCAGGTGAAACCACTGCCGAAGGCCACGGTGACGACCAGGTCTCCTGACTTCAACCTGCCGGCGGCGTTCGCCTCGCTCAAGGCGATGGGAATGGTCGCCGCCGTCGTGTTTCCATAGCGGGCGATGTTGCTGAAAACCTTTTCCGGCGGCAAGCCCATGCGCTTTCCTACCGCCTCGGTGATGCGCTGATTGGCCTGATGGGGGACCAGCAGGTCCACGTCGCCGATGGCGGCGCCCCCTTTTTCCAGCACCTCGGAAATGGCCTCGCAGAACCTGCGGGTGGCGTGCTTGAACACCAGCTTGCCGTCCATGGTGGGGTAGTGGCGGCCCTGGTCCATGAGTTCCTGGTTGATCCGTTCGGGCACCAGCGCCGTGGGGGCCTCCAGCCACAGATCCCGGGCGTAGCGGCCCTGGCTGTGCAGCACCGAGGCCAGGATGCCCCGTTCCCCCTCCTCGGCCCTAACCACCACGGCGCCGGCGCCGTCGCCGAACAGGACCGCCATCTCGCGGCCGGCCGTGCTCAGGTTCAGGGCCGTGGACTGGATCTCGCCGCCGATGACCAGGATGGTCCGGGCTGTGCCGGCCCGGATGAAGCCGTCGGCGGCGGCCAGGGCGTAGATGAAGCCGCTGCACTGGTTGCGGATGTCCATGGCTCCGGCGGTCTTCAGACCCAGCAGGTCCTCGACGAAGACGCCGTTGCCGGGGAAGAAGCAGTCGGGGTTCAACGTGGCATATATGATCAGGTCTATGTCCTCGGCCGCGACCCCGGCCTGGGCCATGGCGGCTGCGGCGGCCTTGGCACCCATTTCAGCACCTGTCTCGGCGGCTCGGCCGTCGGGTCCGATGGTGACCCAGCGGCGCTCCTTGATGCCGCTGCGCTGGGTGATCCACTCATCGGACGTATCCATCCATTGGGTCATGTCCTGGTTGGTGACGACCTGGGAGGGCACATGGAATCCCGTACCGGTGACGGCGGCTCTGATCATGAAACGGCTCCTGACTTCAACGATGGACGGCGATGGCTCCGGGGAGCCGCTTGCTGTAGTTGCGAATGAAACGGTTGGCGGCGGTCCGGTCGGCGAAGAACCCGATGCGGACCCGGTAAACCATGGATCCGTCCGCGGAGCTGCTGACCTTGATGCGGGCGTCCCAGCCCAGCTTCTGCAGCCTCGCGGCCTCGCGGTCGGCGTTTTGCGGATCGCCGAAGGACCCTGTCTGCACCAGGTACGGTCCGGCGTCCAGGGGTCGGATCTCCACCCTGGGTTTCGGCTTCGGTCGGGGTTTGCTTGAGGTCGTTTTGGAGACCGGGGCGTGGACCGGCTCGTGGGACCGGGCCTCTGCAGGGGAGGATGTGGAGGGTATCCGGCTCTCCTGGGCGGCGACCGGATCCTCCGGGGTCAGCGGGGAGGCGATATCCCTGATCTCGACACTGCCCGAACGGGGTTGCGAGGGGGGAGTTTCCGCCTCGATCAGTGAATCGGTCATGCCGAGCTCGGTCAGCAGGGTGTCGAGGTCATCGGCCGGCACGGTGATCACCGAACGGTTCTCCCCGATCCCCGACGGGCTCCCGCCCGGGGAACGAAAGATAAGGAAGGCTCCGATCATGGCGATCAGAAGGGCCGCCCAGATGATGCGGGGCGTCCCCCGTTCATGGTTGCGTCCGGGTGCGGGCCGGTGGCCGGTCTGCAGCAGCTCGTCATCCTTGCGCGCCATGGATATCCTCGGCGTTGGAGATACGGGGCGGGAACACGAGACTGAACAATATGGTCGCCGCCAACGAAAGCATAAACCCGGGAATCATCTCGTAGAGCAACCCCTTGAGTACCGGGATGTTGTACCAGAGGATCACCGTCACGGTTCCGGTGATCAGTCCTGCCAGGACCCCCGCCCGGCTGGTTCGCCGCCAGCGCAGCGACAGTAGCAGGGGCGGGCCGAATGCGGCGCCGAGCCCCGCCCAGGCGTACAACACCATGTTGTAGACGAAGTCATGGGCGCGCCAGGCCAGGATGAAGGCCAGCAACCCCACCAGCAGGGTGGCCCAGCGGCCCAGGGCCACCAGGAAGCCCTGCTCGGCCCGGGGGTTGATGAGCTTGCGGTAGATGTCCTCGCTGACGGCGCTGGCGATGGCCAGCAGCTGGCTGTCGGCCGTGGACATCATGGCGGCGATGGCGCCCACGATCATCACCACCGCCAGGCCCTGGGGCAGGAAGGTGCGGGCCATCATGGGCATGAGCTGTTCCTGGTCGGGAATCAGCTGACCCGGGCCCATGGCCTGGGGCCCGAACCAGGCCAGTCCTGTCAATCCGATGAGGATGGCGCCGAAGAAGGCGATCAAGGCCCAGCAGATGGCGATCACACGCCCCTTGCGGATCTCGTCGGGCGAGGTGATGGCCATGAACCTCAGCACCAGGTGGGGTTGGCCCATGTAGCCCAACCCGATGGCCAGGCTGCCCAGCACGCCGCTGAGGGTCGCCCAGGTCGTGGAGCCGGGGGTGAAATCCAGGTACTGCCCGCCCAGGGGGGCCAGCTTGTCCACCAGTCCCGACGGACCTCCCAGTTCCACCAGCACCACCAGGGGCAACACCGCCAGGGTCAGCAGCATGATGACGCCCTGGATCAGGTCGGTCCAGCATACCGCCAGCAGGCCGCCGGCGGCGGTGTAGAACAGCACCAGCACGGCGCCGATGGCCATGCCCCCCAGGGGCGGGATATCCAGGTAGTAGTTCAGGACCTTGCCCGCGGCCAGGAACTGAGCCGCCACATAGAAGGTGAAGAAGAACAGGATGATCACCGTGGCCGTGAAACGGAGGGTGTGGCTGGTGTCGCGGTGCCGGGCCTCGAAGTAATCGGCCAGGGTCATGGCCTGCAGGGCCGCGGTGTCCTCGCGCAGCCTGCGGGCGATCATCAGCCAGCTGAAGGCGATGCCCGTGCAGCAGCCGATCCCCACCCACACCGTACCCATGCCCGTGGCGAACGCCAGTCCGGGCAGGCCGATGAGCAGCCAGGCCGATTCCCCGCTGGCCCGCTCGCTGAAGGCGGCCACCCATGGACCCAGGCTGCGCCCGGCCAGGAGGTAATCGTCCAGGGTGCGGTTGAAGCGTGCGGAGACCACCCCGACGCCGAGGATCAGCACGCTGTAGATGATCATACCCAGGACCAGGGGGTTCACCAGGGACTCCTCGGCCGAAGAATGCGTGGTCGCTTCCGGTTTCGAAGCAGGATCATAAGGTCCCGGGCAGGGACAATCAACCGCCAAGCTGCCGCCGGTGGCCAGGCTGGTGGTCCCGTGCTATCGTGTTGCTCCATCCGGAATTCAGGACGGTGCGGGAGGTTGTCCATGCCCTTGTGGTTTCTCGATCTGGGCCCGGTGCAGCAGGCCCTGCTCGCCACCATCTTCACCTGGGGCGTGACGGCCCTGGGTGCGGCGGTGGTGTTCGTCTTCAAGGAAGTCAACCGCAAGCTGCTGGATGCAATGCTGGGCTTCGCCGCCGGCATCATGATTGCCGCCAGTTTCTGGTCCCTGCTCGCCCCGGCCATCGAGATGGCCGCGGCCGACGGCAGGACCCCCTGGGTGCCGGCTGTGATCGGTTTCCTGTCCGGAGGCGCCTTTCTCTACGTCGTGGACAAGATCCTGCCCCATCTGCACCTGGGCTTTCCCATCGAGGAGGCCGAGGGTATCCACACCAGCTGGCATCGCAGCGTGCTGCTGGTCATGGCCATCACCCTGCACAACATCCCCGAGGGATTGGCCGTGGGCGTGGCCTTCGGGGCGGTGGCCGCGGGGGTGCCCGGGACGGGGATCGGGGCGGCCGTGGCCCTGGCGCTGGGCATCGGCATCCAGAATTTTCCCGAGGGGTTGGCTGTGGCCGCTCCCTTGCGCCGCGAGGGATGGTCGCGCCGTCGGAGCTTCATGTACGGGCAGGCCTCGGGGCTGGTAGAACCGGTGGCGGGGGTCATCGGCGCTGCGGCCGTGATGCTCATGCGCCCGCTGCTGCCCTACGCCCTGAGCTTCGCGGCCGGCGCCATGATCTACGTCGTGGTCGAGGAGCTGATTCCCGAATCCCAGCTGCAGAAGAACACCGATCTGGCCACGGTGGGGGCCATGCTGGGCTTCGCGGTGATGATGATGCTCGATGTCGCCCTGGGATGAGGCCCAATCCGATCCGACATGAGCCAACCCGGTTCTTGAACCCCGGACCCGGTCCTGTTAGAATGCCTGCCGTATAACCCGGATCGTACACGAAGGTGAAAGTCGTCCGGCCTGTGCCGGGGCGCAATGTGCCTTCCTGTACGGTTCGGGTTGAGCTGACCCAACAGTAAAGGAGAGGCAGCATGTACGGGATTGTTGGCTATGGCGCTTATGTGCCTCGCTTCAGGATCAAGGCCGACGATATCGCCGCCCAGTGGGGCGCCGATGCCGAGGCCTTCAAGAAGGGGCTTCTGCTCGAGGAAAAGACCGTTCCCGGGCCCGATGAGGACACCATCACCATCAGCGTGGCCGCCGCCCGCGACGCGCTGACCCGGGCGGGCATCGACCCGCAGCTGATCGGGGCCTGCTACATCGGCTCGGAGAGTCATCCCTACGCCGTCAAGCCCTCGGGCACGGTGGTGATCGACGCCCTGGGCATGGGGCCGGACTGCCACGTGGCCGATTTCGAGTTCGCCTGCAAGGCGGGAACCGAGGCCATGTTCGTGGCCTACTCCCACGTCAAGTCCGGCGAGATGCCCTACGCCCTGGGCATCGGGGCCGATACGAGCCAGGGCGCGCCCGGCGACGCCCTGGAATACACGGCTTCGGCCGGGGGCTCGGCCTTCATCATGGGCAGCGAGGGCGTGGTGGCCGAGATCCTGCACACCTATTCCTTCACCCCGGACGCGCCGGATTTCTGGCGCCGTGAAGGGGAATTCTACCCCCGCCACGCGGGCCGCTTCAC